>Ga0247737_1001220_pt1 | contig 11014 bp, 11 predicted proteins | sample UWRJL028104C2_FD_180937 | JGI IMG/M metagenome (GOLD analysis project Ga0247737, IMG submission 180937) | Plant litter microbial communities from Arlington Agricultural Research Station in Wisconsin, United States - UWRJ-L028-104C-2 | ecosystem: Environmental > Terrestrial > Plant litter >...
TCATTCAGCGAACCTTAAAGTCTAGTTAACGTTTACAAGCAGGCAGGACAAATTTCCAATGTATCATATCAATTTACCTCACGTGACCGGGTTTGCTTAGTACTCGAGCATTTGAGATTGAATATACGTCCTACTCGGTGAACCACCATGATCGCGACCCAGACTGCAACAGTCGTACCAGATCCAAAGTCTGTACCTTCCAATGCGCCCGAACACTGTCCGGTGAGTCAGTACTGGGGGACTTGCAAAATTTCACTCAACCCCTTCTTAGGGAACGGAATCAGAACTCGCGGGGAAGACAGATGCTTGCGCGGGTTGTGACAACCAGGCTGTATGCGCTTCTGGTGAAACCAAACTCCCAGACCCTGCCCTTCCCTTCATAAAGCAGCGTATGGTAAATGTGAAGCGTAAAATCTTGATACTTTCCGGGAAAGGGGGTGTAGGCAAATCGACATTCACTGCTCAGCTCGGATGGGCTTTTGCTGCTGATGAGGACATCCAAGTGCGTACTTACTGTTTATTCTTGTAATTGTGTATGTGGCTTATGCGATCTGTGGAAAGACGGGAATTATGGATGTGGATATTTGTGGACCATCCATACCAACAATTCTAGGAATCGCCTCAGAGCAAGTGCACTCCTCTGCCGCTGGATGGTCACCAGTATATGTTCAGGATAACATGGCCGTCATGTCTGTTGGGTTCATGCTTCCCACCTCACGCGACGCTATCATGTGGCGAGGGCCCAAGAAAAACGGGCTTATATCCCAGTTTCTGAAAGATGTAGATTGGGGAGACTTGGATTATCTCTTGATCGACACGCCTCCTGGTACATCAGACGAACATCTCAGCATTGTTCAGTACCTCAAGGAAAGCGGTATAGATGGCGCAGTCCTCATAACCACACCCCAGGAAGTCGCCTTGCAAGACGTCCGCCGTGAAATTGACTTTTGTCGAAAAGTTGGAATCCGCATCCTTGGTCTGGTGGAGAATATGTCTGGATTTGTTTGTCCAAATTGTAAAGGCGAATCACAGATCTTCAAGCCTACAACGGGTGGTGCAAAGCGTCTGGCAGAGGAGACAGGAATCGAACTGCTTGGGACCGTCCCGCTCGATCCCCGGATAGGCAAGAGTGCGGACTATGGCCTGAGTTTCTTAGACGAGTACCCTGACAGCCCTGCCACCACCGCATACCTAGATATTATTGACAGTATGTGTTTTTTCAATCGACATGTCATGCTATATCTAACTTGCTTGAACAGGAATTAAGGAGGTCCTTGGTGACTAGCTAGACATCGTTCGTTTTTGACGAAATACTGTATCAATTCCCCTGTAGCCATTCCTTACTGCGCTCCGTACATTGCATAGATGACTTCATGTAATTATATTATAGCATTTGCCATTGTACCGATATCTAATAATATTCTAACCAACATGAAAACGTCCACTGGGTTTCTTGGGATCTTTGTCTTCTTCCCCTGGAGATCCCAGGCCGAAGTCTTTTGGGACTTCCGATGGTGGAGCGTCCGCTTCTGTGTTCACCTCCGTGATAAACTTACCAATAGGCGCAATCCCTGCCAAACCGCCGGGCAGCCCCTCCACACTCTCATGGATAGAAACGGTGGACAACGTCCTCAGTAGTCTCCGCGTCACCTCACCTCCTGTCGTCGAACCGGTGCGAGACCTGGCAGGTATAACGTAACCTTGGGTTGGGAATGCCATGGTATTTTGTCCCAACTTGTCGGCATTAGCGGTACCATCTCCCACGAAAGCAGGAACATGAGATCCTACTATTGGTGAGTTATATGTCGAGCCTTGACGAGATGGCTGCATGATGCTGGATCTGCGGGCGTAGGTTACGACGGGATCGGTTGGTGTTGTGATGGACCGCCGGTGGCTTTCTGGGCTGAGCGAAGGAATGATTTCAGGCAACACATCATCTGCTTCCTTCCGTTGGTTCCCTCTGGTGGACTCCCTAACTTCTCCATTTGGCCATATCTCTACAGAAGGTTTCTCTGGCTCCAATGGCACAGGCGAAGATCTGAATATAGTCTCGTCGAACTTGACGGAAGGGGAACTTGACGACTCCAACCGGATATTCTCTGGGGATGTGCTGAACTTGGAGGGCGAGGATGAGAGTGGGGATCCAGATAGTGCTGAAAGTTCCAGGTCGAGGCCCCTAACTTCCCTCCGGTAGTCTTCGATTTCATTCCAAAGGGCCTCGCGAAATTCCTCCATGGTTTCCAAGGTTTCGATTTCACGCCACTGATCAAATTTGACTGGACAATCAGGCTCGTCTATGGGATCATGATAGGCCGAAAGCCATGGATGTTCGAGAGCTTGGGGGACAGTCACTCTGTTGGTTGGATCAAAGCAGAGCATTTTGCCTAGGAGTTCGAGAGCTTGCCGAGAAAATCAATCGAGATTCAAGAGAATCAAGCCACACGGATTACCTTGGGGGTCACCCTTGGGTATGATCTTCAGGAAAGGGACAATTTTCTTCAATGGCAGTGATCGAACGTATGCTTGCGCCTTCAGGCTGCGTGAATAGTTGGCTAAGTGAACATTAACTTGAAACAAACCTTGGGGCTCCCGATTTTACGGATGACTGTGGAATCAGGTGTCCCTTAAAGCGATTCAGGTCATGAGGGAGCTGAACACTGTAGGCTGCATCATACCTAATACCGCGAAGATCTTGTTGAGTTGATCCACTGCATTGTTGCGTCAGTTAGTCAATGGTAGGAGAAGCGGCATATTTGCTGACCATAACTGCGATTCCTTGTCAGAAAAGTGTACGACAAGTAAACCCTGCACACTTACTCCTTCCCTTTGAACAACGGTGCTCCCATCAGAAGTTCTGCAAGAATGCATCCTATAGACCACACATCGACTAAAAGGCATTAGCTTCCCTGAATATATTATAAAGGATCACACTGACTCGCGGTGTTATATCTTCTACATTGGATGTCAGTGACACAAATGTCAGGCTGCAAGAATCGGTCTCACCTATACGCCAGCATGATTTCTGGGGCCCGATACCAACGCGTCGCCACATACTCCGTCAGGTGCGTGGCGTTGTCATCCGGCACTGAATCGAAGCCTCTTGCTAAGCCAAAATCGCAGATTTTGAGTTCACAATCGGCGTTAACGAGGAGATTGCCAGGCTTGAGGTCCCGATGTATAACACCTGCAGAGTGTATATATTTCATACCTTACGCTCGTTAATACCCGCACGGTATAAATGAATAGAATAGAATAGCGCACACCTCGCAAAATTTGGTACGTGAAATACTGAACATGTTCATTCGTCAAAGTTTGGCCTGATCGAATAATCTGGTGAAGGTCGGCTAGTGAATAGTTAGAACGATATTGAAATCAGACATCGACGCGCGTAATCACCTTCCATGGGCTACAAAGGGAGTCATCATTACGCGAACAACTTTAAGAGTGCTAGTGGGCATACCTCCATGAAGATGTAGCTGCAACGATATTTAGAAAGACCGTGCGTTAGGGTGAAGACACATACATTTCCGAAAAGTCTTGCGAGATAGCGTCGACATCAATGAGCCCAGTGATATTGCTGTGGGTGGAGAAATGCCGTAGCAGTGTAATTTCTCGAAGAGCTCGTTTGGCAAATTGAATCTTTTCGAACACTCGAGTTACAAGCTTGATCGCCACCGTTTCACCAGAGATCTCATCTGCAGCAGAACTGTGGCATACAATGTTTCAACACCTTCATACAACGAAGGGAGAATAACACCTACATCACGACACCATATGCACCAGACCCAAGCTCTCGAACCAACTTCCAACGTCGTTCCAAGTGAAAGACTTTATTGAATGACGACACGATCGTATGATATCCTCTGCTCAAAACATGATTGCCATAAACACACCATGGACGCCAAAGGAGTGAAAATGCGCACCTTCTCCTCAGACTCTCCTCTGAGAATGAATTGGATAGTCGCCGAACTCGTGATCTCCCTCGATCCACATTCCAGGAGCTAGCCGACGCTACAGGGGACGTAGTACTGTCCTCGTCCTCCTTTGACACCGACTGATCGTCTGGCTCTCTTCTGCGCCGGGATCCACGAGGTGACCGCCTCGGAGAGTTCGCAGGTCGTGACATGACCGTCAAAGAATGAGTTCAGCCGCCTGTACGACAAAGCCCTGTCAAGAAAGGGGGTTGAGAAAGCGGCAAAGAATAGCGGCTCGGTATCCCGTTGACAGCGGTCGAGATTGATAGGACTCTGACAATGGTAGCTGAACAATGAGATTTGCGCTAGTGTTCTCGAACTTATCAGGTCATGAAGAGTCATGCAAGCCTGGGATGGGTTCCTGACCGCAGATAAGCGGAGCGGCCTTAATTTCCTCGACCGGGGCACGGAACAGCAAAATTACAGAATGAAGATCTACTGCTACAGTTTTATTAAATAGTTTGCGAGGAACAGGAATAATATGGAGGTCGCTTTTGTAGCTAGACTGTCGCTGCAACAGGTTCTGCTATCTGCATTGCGTTTCCCCCAGCGGAACCCTCGTCGGGCTCTCCAAAGATATCCAAGAAGCCAGCACCGCGCGCTTTGTTCGGGGCTTTCTTCGTGACGAAGTCCCGTAATCCAGATTTCAGGCTAGGTTGTTTATCCACAAGTTCCCGAAGCTGATCTCGTGGGAGCTGTAGTAAGGCTCCAAAGCTCGCAGGTGCGATGGCTTTGGCACATCGGATGAAACCTTCCCAAAGAGGCGGATTCGTCCAAATTTTTTTGGTGATCAAGCGAGAGAGGAGTGTTGTGGATACAAAGCCAACTAATGTCTTGTATGTCGTGACTGCTTGGATCACCTAAGACAATATATAAGATCTTGTGTAAACCGATAACTTCGGGACTATACGTACCGTACGCAAGAATAGCACAGGCAAAGTTTGTTCATCCATAATCTGCTGCATAACCACAGCAAGAATTTCGGACCTGAAAACATCCGTCATAGAGAAGCATATGCCGATTGCTAAGATGGTGATGAGCATTGGTTGACATCCTTTATAAGTCGAATATACCTTCAATTGCGCTCTTGAGACCTATCTCCTTCTCGGATGCATGAAGAAGGACCATGAGTTCAGCTGGCGTCAGTAGCTCACTCTGACGAACACGAGGGAGGTTTGAGGTTACACTTCCAAAAGTCTGCGGTGGTGTGGTAACGATAGAGCTGAATACAGAGCGGACCAAATTCTTCGGTTCAGGTTGGCCATTCAAGCTCGAAACTATGCGAGGCAAGTAGCGAATGATATCAGACTAAATAAACTGCATTAACAATGTTCACTAATGATGGGAATGGAGGGCTAACCTTATCCATCTCGGCGATGATTGGAATGAGGAATCTTGGATCTAGATCGCGTTCATTGATGAGAGCCTTCACTAATGCAACAAGCTGCGAGCTTGGCCGGCCATGTTCAGTGAAGATTGTCAACACACGCAAGGCCAATGATTCAGAGCCATCTGGGCATTGACGCATCAGGGTCAAGAGTTTTCCATGACTGGATCCCAATGAGCGTATGAGGGGCGTTATCAAGTCTTGAACAGCTGTTTGAACCGTTTTATCCATGTTCCCGTAGGCGAGAAAGATCCTGCAATCATGATTAGGACATAGCCAAACTTGGAGGAGGCCACAAAACTTACTCGTCCAAGAAGTCAGGAACTTTGACGCAGAGAGCAAAGAGTAATTCAACATGCTGGAGAACTTGAGACTTCTGTGCAGGAAGCTCAATACGTTCCGGAAGATATGGTGTATGCATCAAGTCCTCTGAAGGCAGTTGGCCATCCTCCATATCTTGACCTTCCACACGTTCTCTCGGTGGTTCCGTCGATCGAGGTGGTGTTGTAGTACTATCGCCGTTGCTATTGTCGTCGCCGTTCCCGTTGCCGTTCATCTTCACATCGCCCTCGGGATCCTCTACGTCCTTATGCGATGCGTGTGGTCTTGACTCAGATGAACGCAGCTGCAGCTTCCGCAGCATTTGCCGAGCAAATTCACGAACCACGCCATCCATGGGGGGAGAATGGGGTACCCAGTGTCTTACGGTGTTGATGGCAGCCCCACGAGTCCGCTTTTCTAGAGGACTTTGAGAAAAATAACATGAAAACTTGAATAAGTCGCGTACCTGGGTGCGTTGTGAGTTCAAGAAGTACATTCAGAGCTTCCATTCGCAAAGATGGTCGCTGCATGACAAATCCACGTAACGTAGTGAAGCCAACTTGCATTCGGTCGGAACTGTCGTCCTAATGAGTTCGAAGTCTTCACCATCGATGCGTTGAACTAACCTTGTGCTGTCAATACAGAGATCACGGAGAAGATCTAGAACGTCGGCAGGTATTGAGGGAAGATCCAATAGAAATCGAGCAAATGTCTTGTCTTTGCCATCTAGCACTGTTTGGTAGGATGCAACGATTTGATTGAGCCATGTTTCATAATTTGGTCGCTGTGTAGGTACTCAGATTGGAAGACATTGAGCTAAGTATGAGGGGGCTTACTCCATTTCTTCGAATTTGGTCATTATACCATTCTTCGTTCATCCAGGTCGTTCCAATCCGAACCCTTTAAAAGCAATTTTCAAAATTAGCCTAAGGGAAAGGTGGCTTGAGATGACCTTACCTCGAGGGAAAGTCAGCCATGATATAGTCGCATAATGTTTGTCGAAGTTGATCCTGTCGAGCATAGAAGTCATTCTCAACAACCTCCTTGTTGTCTTCCGTAGTTTCGTCACCACTCATATCGGATGGTGGTTCAGCGACCCTAGTTATCATCCGCACAAGTAGGAGCATCCACATCTCCGAGGCTGAATTCCCACCAGCCTGAATAGATTCCGGAGATAAACTTTCTCCCAAAGACCGTAGTTCTTCAGCTCCATCCCATATTCGCGTCAAGGAACCAGCTATAAGGCTTGTACGATCCTCTTCTGATGGCTCTTTTGGTGGTGGAAGTTTGAACTCCACGAGAGCTAAATTAAGTGCTTCGGGACCTATGTCAGGAGCCATGACATCGTCCTCTGCTTCGGGAGCGTCAGCCAACTTAAATTATGCAGTCGTCAGCGATGCTATAGACAATATGGCTAAGGGTGATCATACCTCTTCATTGAGTCTCTCAGGCTCATACTCTAGCTCATCTTCGTCTATATCCATCTTCAGGGGATCGACAGGTTCTTCCTTCACTACAGCAGCATCGATTGTAGAATCGTGAGGTTGCGGTGTTGAACTTTGCTCAGTGGAACGCCCAGCACGAGGTCCGGTGGGTACCGAAGATACAGATGGCACAACTCCTTGTACGCTTGATGTTGAGGGTGCCAGGGTCCCTTCAGTAGGGGATGAGGTGGGCATCCCACGGGCTTGGCGGTAGGCATTGACCAGAGAAATGAGCTGAGCCTCAGTAAACGCTTCGAGGTTGGCAACAATGAGATTCGTAATGAGTGGTGCGGGAAGGGAGGTGAAGTCGAAAGCGGAAAGGAATGCTGCAGAGGTACTTTGAACAGATGGCTCACTCTCCAGCTTGATTCGCTTATTATCCGGTGTGTCGTTGGAACCTGGCGAGGGCCGCTTTCGATTTTCTGAAGCAGCTTTGCGTCTCTTTTCCTCGGCAGCGGCTTTATCCATTCGCAATCCTTGTTGACCAAGTGTCTCATTGATTTGTCCTGAGTACTGACTGCTAAGAGGAAGCCTTCGTTGTGCCCTCAAGGTTAATTTGCATCAAGAAGCAAAGAGAGGTCGGACATACCTGGATATGTGTATCAAGAGAATTCGCAGCCCTTTCTCGACACTTTTGATGCTCGATGCTGAAAGTCCAACTAAGGCTGCTGGTGTCCATGACCGAAGAGTGTTTATGACTAGAGGCATTGTTGCAGGCCGGAGTTTGACAAGATTCACCCAAGAATTGAGTAAGGCAGACAGGAGATCCGGATCCCTGGCATTTGGTAAGAAACAAGTACTAGGGGCAATAAGATATTTTGAACGTACTGGCTAGAGTACAGTAATGCAGCTAAGGCATCCAGCAGGCGTTGGCCCTCTGCTTCCAGCGTTGCAACAGATATGAAGGGGTGGTCGGCAGGACAGAATGAGATATTTGGATCATTTTTGTTTTGAAGCTGTCGAGGATATCAGAACACCAAATGAATGGAAATGACAAGGTAGAAGACACACCCTTGGATCAGAAATACCCCGTGATTGCACCAAAATAACGCGCTGGACGAATTTCATCGCAGACACCCTCACTCCGGGGTTCACAGACTTCGCCCAAACAAGTTCAATGATTCTCGTTTTGCATGCCGATATAGTTTGCCATGATGCTGGATTCGCCCGGTTCGTACAACTGTGGACGGAGGTTGAGCTACACATTGAGTAATCACAAAAAGGCCTCACAGGTGACGGAAAGTCAATGGGTATACGGTGGCCATGCATTGTATGACAACTTTTACGATAGCAGGCTGAGCATCATCAAAAAGTTGGATGAGAGGGTCGAGTGTTTTCAATGCCACTAAAGGAAAGGAAATTCATGAATGACAGTCGCATGACGACTTCTAACACCAAAACTATGAGACTGACTCTGTGTCTTCTGGTCCAATGTCAAGTTTGACCGACATATTCCAAAATGAAAGAGGTCTAAGACCCATTTCTTGAGTAGAGAGTCTCCCGCATTCACGACGTTGTTAATGAGAGTTTGAACAAGGATGGGTATTGGCGCTGGATGGGTTTCTAGCGATTCACGTAAAGTAGCGAGCAGACTCGCTTGCTCCTGCGAGTTTGCAGGTGCTGTTAAAGCTGCCTGAAGGGTTTGTAGAGGGTCTACAGGATTGCTTGCCATCTGAACACCCAGCTCCGAGCGTGAATGCAACTGCCTGAAGACAACCCTCAGGGCGCGCAAAAGGCTTAAGTAAGCTGGCTACTGTGCTCATCAGTGGCAGTGCAACTTGAACTCGACTTGATATTTCTCAAACTATTTTCCACTACACTGCTTGATGTTCTGAATAATAATGCTTTACCCAAAATTTTCTCAAATACTCTACGTGGTACCTATAATTTAAGCATTTGACTGCATTTGTGACTCTTATTTAAGTGCTTGCTTTATCTCTCCACCTGCCTAGGATGATGGAAGCCACGCATAGCATCGTTCTACAGCTTGCTCCACAATACCGCGAATTTTTGGAGCCCAATTAAGAGGCGGCCAACAACGTACATTCGTACCGAGCCTCGATCCAGGATTAGATCCACCCATGTTTCCAGGCACAAACGCGTTATTGACCTCTTCACACACTTTCGCCTTGAGACTGTTCGTTCTGCGTCAATAAGCTCTTAAGAGTCGCACCCATCTAGCCCCTGGTGGAATTTCCCTACTTGAAGAGAAAACCTGACGCCTGGCGGAGTGGTTTAAGAGGGGACCAAATGTACTGGAACAAAGAAGAAGATGGTCCTTAGGAATTCTCTTCAGTACTATATTTTTGCTGATTATCTATTGATCAACCAAGTGTCTATGTAACAGGTGGTTGCTGAGTATTACCGCGAATAATAGCGTAAGATCCCTGAACAGTGAGCGATGATAGGCGCCCGTAGCACGTGATCTCAATTTGAAATTATCAGTTGTGAGCGAAGGTAAAATGAGCTTCGCAATGGAATCACGGTCCAAGAATTTGGAGAATTCCTATGTGAGCGTGTTATGATAATTATTTGTGTACTCTGAGATTCGAGCATTTACTTAATAGTGAATAAGTATGGCAGTGGCCTCTATGTTGTCGATGTCAATGGCGATGACACCCGAGACCACCAGAACTGGTGCATTATTCCTAGGGATCAAGATAATTTTGGGTCCCTGAGGAAGCGAGCGGTACAATTAAATGGCTTCGAGGAGATACCAAGGAGACTGTCGGACTGCAGACCGGACAGCGAGGACCGAATGTCGAACACCATGATCCAGATAGTTATTTTATCACTTGAGCCATCGTGAAAGAGAGCTTCAGGGAGATGAGATGTTGAATTATATAGTGCATGCACCGAGATCGGGGCTTTCGCGGGTACATACCGGTATTTGGGCAATGCTGAAGGCCACGCTGTATCTCACGAGTGAGATTACCATTGAGAGATGATGAATAATCGAGGAATGTGCGGACCGATGCCCACTGCGCCTGTTTAGCGAAGTCGCACAGAAAGCAAAGAAGCTGCCAATGCTAGGCCTTCTAACCCGTCCGTCATTGAAGCACACGCATCTGCGCGATGAGAGAAATGACCAAGATTACAGGGGAGGCAAGGAAAATGAAAGTATATAAATATCGAGGGTGCTTGCATGCCTTCTATGCATTCTCAGAGCAAATAACCCTAAATCTTCGTCCAATAAAAGCTTTTTGGACACACGAGGAACTCGAACGAGCTGGTGGTATGTTACAAGGGGTGTCTCCAAGCGCTGAATGGGCCTCCGAAAATAGTGGAGAAATAAAGTTTAGAAGAAATAGCTCCACTAGTCGTCGGGTATGAGGATCTTCTCTTCCAATTCAAGGTCAAAGAACGCTGACGTCTATGGATAAGGTGATGCAGGTAATCTCAGGCAAGCAGAATAGATCTGCCGACGGAAAATTGCATGTTAAGATGCCCATGAAAAAGTATAGCTCACTTACACGACCCACACACCCTGCAGTAATAGCCAGTGAGTGCGGAAGTTAAAGCATTTCCCAGGAGTCAAGAAGCACGGCATGCACTCATAAATTCCCGGTGTCAAAGGAGTAGTGACAGATGTTGCGAAAATGCTGGAGTTGCCTGCATTATCGAGATCGATGATCAAGACGACCCGATGGGTGCAAAAGAGTAAGAATCATGGTGCTAGTCGAGGCTGTCTTCGGGGGTATTAGGCGTCGGGCCTTCAGGCCTCAGGAGTGACACCCTGGACAGAGAATTCCGAAGGGAAGTGCGGTTCGTTGATCATGGGAAACGTGCGTGCCAGGTGCCGGCTAGAACACAGAACGCAACCCGGATGCACGGCCGACATGCAGGTG
>Ga0247737_1001221_pt1 | contig 11014 bp, 10 predicted proteins | sample UWRJL028104C2_FD_180937 | JGI IMG/M metagenome (GOLD analysis project Ga0247737, IMG submission 180937) | Plant litter microbial communities from Arlington Agricultural Research Station in Wisconsin, United States - UWRJ-L028-104C-2 | ecosystem: Environmental > Terrestrial > Plant litter >...
TATAGGCGGCGACGGCTAAAAGTGCGGCGCCGGTAGACAGGGCCGACACCGCCAGGAACGACCGAGTCAGGAACAAGCGCGCGGCCGGATCTGTGGTTCTATTGCTGGGCGTGACCGGCACCCAACCTTCGAGCCGCGGAACGCTGTTACGCGGCACCGCCGGTGTGGGAGAGAAGGACAAGCGAATCCTGCGCAAGGTCGCGAATGTTTTGCAGCGCGCGACGAAGGCCCGCGCGAGCAAAATCGGCGGACACTAGAAGCAACGGCGGCCGTTCAGAACACGGTGACAGCGCGGCGCGCGTCGTCGGTCTTGGCTACGACTGGGTCCAATCAGTCGTTGACGCGGCGACGTCCCCCCACATTTGAGTAGCGGCCCGGTTTCGAGTCCAATCCCCCACGAGAAGGAGATTGGACGTGAAGAAGCGTTTTACCGAAGAGCAGATCATTGGCTTCCTGCGGGAAGCTGAGGCGGGCATGCCGGTCAAGGATCTGTGCCGCAAGCACGGCTTCAGCGAGGCGTCGTACTACCTTTGGCGAAGCAAGTTCGGCGGTATGAGCGTCCCCGAGGCCAAGCGGCTGAAGGATCTGGAGTCGGAGAACGGCAGGCTTAAGAAGCTGCTTGCCGAGCAGCTGCTGGAAAATGAGGTCATCAAGGAAGCCCTGCGAAAAAAATGGTGAGCGCACCGGACCGGCGCGAGCTGGTGCGCTATCTGATCGGCCAGGAATTGAGTGAGCGCCGGTCGCTGGCGATCGCTGGGATGAGCGCCAGCGCTTACCGATACAAACCGCGGCCCGACGCCAATGTCGAGCTGCGCGAGATGATCTGTGCGCTGGCGAATCGCCATAAGCGCTACGGCGTCGGCATGATCTACCTCAAACTCCGCCAGGCTGGTCAGATGGTCAACTACAAGCGAGTTGAGCGCCTGTACCAGGAGGCGAACCTGCAGGTGCGCCGGCGCAAAAGGAAAAAGGTGCCCCTGGCCGAGAGGCAGCCACTGCTCCGGCCCGCGGCTGCGAACGAAGTCTGGTCCATCGACTTCGTCTTCGACCGCACCGCCGAAGGGCGCGTCTTGAAGTGCCTGACGATCGTCGATGACGCCACGCATGAGGCAGTCGCCATCGAGATCGAGCGAGCGATTTCAGGTATCGGCGTCACGCGCGTCATGGACCGCCTGGCTGCCACACGGGGCCTTCCGAAGATCATTCGCAGCGATAACGGAAAGGAGTTCTGTGGCAAGGCCATGGTCGCCTGGGCACACGAACGCGGCGTGCAGCTGCGCCTGATCGAGCCTGGCAAGCCGAACCAGAACGCCTACATCGAATCGTTTAACGGCAGGCTTCGCGACGAATGCCTCAACGAACACTGGTTCCCCAGCCTGCTCCACGCCCGAACCGAGATCGAAAACTGGCGACGGGAATACAACGAAGAGCGACCGAAGAAGGCACTCGGAGGGTTAACTCCCGCTGCTTACGCGAAACAGTTACATTAATCCCGGACTCGAATCGGACCGCTACTGAAGGCGGGGGGACGTCGGCACGGCTCGCGCATCCCACCGTCCTCGACGGGGATTGACGAGCAAGGCAATGAGTTCTTCACCCTATGCGACGAGGACCACGGCTGCAGCGAGTATCACTGGCGGGACGGACGTTATGAGGTCGCGGCCCAGCCGCACTGAAAGTCATCAACTACGATCGAATCGTCGACGGCCACCCCATTCCTGTCGCGAGTGCTTCCACTGCGCTCGCCGTGTACGGTGAAAACACAGTGCTCGCCGACACGGGGAAGCTTCGTCGCGGCCGACACATAGGCGAGTTGCAGCTTTTTCATCACGACCCCGTCTTCAGTCACCGTCATATACACCCAGCTGATGATGACACCTGATGTCACCTTCGGCATTTCCGATATCGCGACCACACGCGCATTCATGGTGCGCGGCGCGGAGGCGCCGGCCGAGAAAGACAGAAAGAGACCCACGACTAGTAAAGGAACCTTGCCAAAGCGATACATGCTTGACTCCAAATCAGGGCGCTGCAGCATTCTTACGAATAGCGAAGGCGGGACGGATTCATGCTATTCCCCCGAGGTCCCGGGCTATCAATAACCTTGATGCGTTCCCCCGTTGATCCGCACACCATAAGGTTGGCACCGTAAGACGAAGAATCCGCCACGAAACGTCCCGTGATCTCTACGTACTTGCTCGTCAACGTCTTCGCCATGGATCCCAGGCTTCCCGCATTCAAGAGGCTCAGACAGCCTGAGTTTTTCTGCCATGCATCATTGTTGTCGAATTTTCTGTCGACAATGTACAACTGCTCGGGTCCGATCCACAGGTAGCCCTTGAGCCTGACGTCCTTACCGTCAAACTCGCCCCTTCGTTGACTGAGAGACGAAACCGTATCAACCGATGTCGACGCGGAGGCGCTGGCCGATACGGACAGAAGAAGCCCCAACACTAGTAACGAGAACGCAGGCAGACGTGCGCGCATCATTGGACCTCTCGACACACATTGACGTAAACGGAGTGAACGAACCCAACAATAGGATTGATCAGATGATCCTTAGGTTCGTTCCATTCGCCTATCTATTCGCGGAATTAGCGCGGAACGCAACAGTTCTATCCGGCTGCGCAACATGTTCACGTGCTTGACAGTTGGCTCGGCAGATACCGGAAACACTTTGCTGAGGTCGTCGGCGTTGCGAACCGCGGTTATCCACTGATCCATCAATTCGCAGTATCGCTCAAGCGCCTGCGCCTCATCATCCATCGGCTCGACAACCAAATAGGCGCTAGGTACGTCTCCAACGACTATCCAAAGCTCCTCATCGTAGCCTTGGATTCTCTGAAGAAACTCCACTATGAACACGGCGACTATCCCGCCGACCCCGTACGCGAAGTACATGTCCTTGATCGGCGGGCACCAAGAAAAGGACTGTATGTAGTTCTCGGCCGCGATTGCCAATTCGCGCAATTTCGCAGTATCCGCATCATCATCCCCAATGATGTCAGGGGACTTTTTGTAGGGCTTCTTGTTCATCATGGGATGAATCGCCGTTGTCTTTGTGATCCTGCCTATGCTCGGCACGGGGCTTAAGGATAAGTCGGCACTTGTTTGCCCCACTTGACAGGACCCCGGTCCAACCAGTCCAGAATAGCTCGCCGTGCGCCCTTGCTGCCGTCCGCCGGCTGGCTGGTTCTGCGGACACGCTGTCCGATTGTCGCCTCATAGTCGCGGTTGATGTTGTAATTCAATCCTGACTGCGCATCGAAGTACTTGCCTGGAAAGCGCAGGTTGAGCGCGTAGCCGGAGGCCGAGAGTGGTGCCTTCTCGCCAAACGGATTGCCAGCATACGACCACTGCCAAAGCACGGCGCCGGTTGAACTGGTCACGGCACGCGCTGAGCCAAGCCCGTCGGCATGAACAAAGTTAACCGCCGTGGTGGACCCCGTGTGGTCGACAATGCCCACGGGCATGCCGTCCATCCAAAGGTACTCCCGAGTCGTCTTTGCCATGGCTCCATCCTCTCAAGATTGAGAACCTCCGACAAACCCGGGGCGGTTCAGCGGCCTCTGACCGCCCTATTTTTCGCCTGCTCGGCCCTTGTGGCACAGTTGGGGTCAGACGATAGCCGCCGACCGGACAACGGGGCCAGCTGCCCGAACGGTGGGCGCCGGGTGAGGGTCATGAACATTCCGAGGCGATAATCATCAATGACAGGGCGACACCGGTGGTGACACTCATGGTCCAGACGGAAAGGCCCAGACGGCAGTCATTTGCCGTACCACTTCCGCAGTACTGCTGTCCCGGTCGCATTAACAAGATAGTGTCGCTCCGTAACGTGTTCATACTCTCCCGAAAACAGTTGCTTTGCGGCGGGCGTACGCCCCATGAAAACTATCTCGACGCCGTCTTTTTCGGCTCTGACGATCATCTGGGACGCATGGATATCGCAACCATCCGTTTTGCACGCATCAATCGCGAGATAAATGGCCTGGGATACCTCGAAACCCGGTTGATACTCGTCGGCGTTCTGGCCATGCGCGGACGCTGGCGTCATGCTGGATACGACACAGAGCAGGGCCAGAAGCGGAATCACACGGGAAGGCTTCACATCATGTCCTCTACAGGCGGGTGACTTTGCCAGTTGTTGGGTTGTACTGCTTCAATCCGGCTCCCGGGGTGCCGAGGTAGGAATTCCAGTTCGGATAATAAGAATTTGCGGTTTTGCTAGTTTCCTTGTCAGTGTCTGAAAAGTTGTCAGCGTTGTATTCGTCCTGGGCACGCGAATTCGTGGGCACCGGCTTGCCGTCCGGCCCGTGCTTCGCATATGGACCATGGGTGTGATAGTCACCCGTCATGGTCCCATCTGACGGCATCCGTTCCATACCAAGGGCTATGGCCTTGATGTGGTCTCCAGTGCCGGGGGCTGGCTGAGTCGCATAGAAACAGCCGCCCAGCTCGTAAATGACCCCGCCCCATTCGCGATTGCTGATGATGGAAATTGGGTTGACGTAGTTAAGTGCATCCCGCGCGGCGGCTCCCGGCGAAGGGAATGGGTCTCCCGGCTTGTAACCGAGCGTGTCGACGTAGCGGAGCGGGGTGCCGCCGACGTATCCATATGTATTATCTCCGCCTGCAAGGCCAATCGGGTCACTCTGGAGGTAGCGCCCGGTCGCCGCCTCATAATCCCTATTAACGTTGTAGGTCAGGCCCGACTCGGCATCGAAATACTGGCCAGGAAAACGCAGGTTCAACGTGTAGCCGGTCGACGATACCGGCGCCTTCTCGCCAAACGGATTGCCCGCATACGCCCACTGCCAAAGAATGGTGCCCGCCGAAGTCGTCACCGCACGGGGTGAGCCAAGACCATCGGCATGAACAAAGTTGACAACCGTGGTGGTTCCCGCCTGGTCGACGATGCCGACTGGCATGCCGTCCATCCAGATGTAATCCCGGGCGGTTGTGCCCGCACTCTCCGAGAGCAGATGGCTGTCTTCGTCATAGTCGAACCGCGTGATGTTGCCACCCGCTGTTTTCTGGATCCGCTGACCCAGGGCGTTCAGCACGTAGCTGCCCACTGTCACGCCGCCATTCTGAACGACCGTCAGACGGTTCCGGCCGTTGTACCCGTACCCGTAGGTGCCAGATGCTAGAACATCCGCTGTCGTGTTGCCCCGAGCATCAACCACGCGGGTGGTGGTGCCCACGCCCGTCAGGTGGTGGGTGCCATTCGCATAGTTGTAGTTACCGGTGAGCAGACCCGGCGCCGCCTTGCTCAACCGGTCACCAGTCTTGTTGTAGGTGTACGCCTCAATGGCGGTACCATCAGCGGCATTGACCCCGGTCAGCCGGTACAGCGGGTCATAGGTGTAGGTTTCCGTCGGTGCGGGCACACCTGCCGCATTACCGATGGCAACGATATTGCCCGCCACATCCCGTTTGACATGCAACGAGAACGCCGTGCTCGCCACATCTGTCCACGCCCCGTTGGCGTCATAGGTCAGGGTGACGGCTTGCCCGTCTCCGAGCGTGTAGGACGCCACAGAACCGAACGGCATGTGGACGACATGGCTGACCACGGTGGTCGCCGCACCGCCCGAGGGCGTTGCCTGGATGGAGGCAATCTGGCCCAGGGCATTGCGGGTATAGGCAATCAGGGTCCCGTTCGGGGTGGTCACCGATGCGAGACGGTTCCCGGTGGTCCAGGCATATACCGTGGTGCGGGTATTGGTCCCAACCGTTTGCTGTTTCTTGACCACGTTGCCGCGATTGTCATAGCACCACGTCATGCCGCCATTGCCTTCGATGACCCGCGTCAGATGCCCCTTGCCGAAGCTGCCGGTGCAACCGGTAACCGAATCCGCCTCGTCGTACTTGTAGGTCACATTGAGGGAGGTGTCGGCGAAGGTTTCGGTCAGGAGCCGGTTGTCGGCGTCATAGGTTCTGGCACGACTGTTGTTTGTGGCGTCGACCAATGTGATGGCGTTACCCGCGACATCGAACGTATGGGTGCTCGTGCCCGTATCAGGGCTGTGCAGGCCAGAGAGGTTGCCGAGAGCGTCGACGTCGTACGTGGTGGTCAGACCATCCGGGTCGCTGAAGCCACCGATGCGGTCGAGGGCATCGAAGGTGTTGACCGTTTGGGTATCGGCCGTCGCCGTGTCCGTGCCCTGGTAGTTCTGCAAGGTGGACACGAGGCGGTTGAGGCCGTCGAACGCTTGCTTCGTCTGGTGTCCAAGACCGTCCTGACTGTGGACCAGATTGCCATTGGCGTCATAGCTGTCGGAGAAGCTTGCACTGAACACGCTGCGGTTGAGGCCATCGGCCATGGCTGTCAGCTGCCCTAGTGCGTTTAACGTACGGCCACTGGAGCGAACGACGGTTCCCGTTGAAGTGAGGACCTGGGAGGACGTGCGATTGCCGGCGGCGTCCAGGGTGTAGTGGATGTGGTTGCCGGACGCATCAGTGATGTCGGTCAGCCGGTGGGCTGCGTCATAGGTGTAGCCAACCACCACCCCATCGGGGTCCGTGACCGAATGGACGTTGCCGGTCGGGTCATACGCGATAGTGGTGACGGCATCAGAGGGCGACGCCGTACCCGAGGTATTGGCACGGATGGTCTTGCTGGCAAGCCAGCCGCGAGGCGTGTAGCTGAAATCGGTGAGGACGCCGTTCTGGCCCCTGACCCGCGTCACCCGGCCAGCCTTGTCGTAGCTCACATAGGTGGTGACCAACCCTGCCCCGTCCGTGGCCGACTCGAGGTCGCCCAAGTGATGGCAGGCTCCGCCAAGGGTCCCGCAACCCGTCTCGTCGGTGGTCGGATACCAGGCATAGGAGACCGTGTCAGTGACGTCCGTGCGAGGTCCGTCCACGGTCAGAGGCAGACCAACCAGAGGACAGGTGTTGCCGTCGACCACCGTGCAATAGGAAGTGGTCGTTCGCCGAACACCATTGGGTGCGGTGCCGGTTGCAGCGCACGTGTAAGACGGCGCCGTCACCGGGTCGATAAGGCATTGGGCGGTTACCTGGCCGGCCGCGTTATAGGCCCAGCCTTGTTTGCTCTTGAGGGTGCCCGTTGCGTCCTTGACGGTTTGTACGAGCGGCACCCGCAGGGTTGAATCCCACGTGGTCTCGGTGGTGCGCTGGATGGGTGTGCCCTGGGCCTCGACTTTCGACAGGAGCAGGCCCTGGGCGTCGTAGGTGGTGGCAGTCAGGTTGCCGTTTCCATCGACCTGGGTGGCGATGCGGCCATTGGCATCGTAGGTATAAGTGGTTGTCTGGGTTGTGCAGCCCTGGCAGGTCCGGGTCACCGTCATCGGCTTGCTGACCCCGAACATGTATGACTCGGTGGTTGTTGTCGTTACACCAAGACCATCAGTGACGTTGTAAGAGTCGGCTCCCTGTCCCGAGCTGTCACTGACCGAGATTGCCGTCGGATTCGTGCCCGCCGCTCCCACGTTGCTGGTCACCAAACCGTAGTAATAGCTGTATTTCGTCGTGTCGATGCGATTACCCGACTCATCAAGCTGGCCGGTCAGATCATTGGCACCCGCATAATTGGTCGAGTTGTCATTCTCGCCGTAGATGTATTGGTGAGTTGAACCGTCGGGGTAGGTGAGGGCGGAAAGGTTGTTAGTGGCATCGTAGGTAAAGAGGTAGTTCTCACCAGTGGGGCCCTGGACACCCGAAATGCGGCTCAGGGTATCCCACTGAAAGATAATGCTCCGGCCCTGCGGGTCGCTGACGGACTGGAGATGACCGGACGTGTCGTAGGCGAGCGTCTGCGTCAAACCGTCCCGACGAATGACTGCCGTCAGCGTGCCGTTGGCATCGTAGGTCTCACGCGTCTTGTCACTTCGCGTATAGGTCCAGGACGTGATGTTGCCCTGTGTATCCCGGGCCGATTCCAATGTGTCTTCTACATCGGGGTCGCCGATCCAGGCAGTCCCGTTCTGATCAAAGCCGTATGTCTTGCCGTCTGGGCGCAACACATAGGCTGAGGTCAGCGAGGGATTGCTCTCGATAACGACCCGCATCTGGTAGTTGTGCACCCGGCGCGCGCCCAAAGACAGCTGGGTCGGACTAAGAATGGGTGCGTTCTGGCCGCTGTTGTAGGCAAGGGTAAGCGTTAGGGGAAAGGCGCCCTGTCCCGTAACGAGGTCCAGCAGTTCGAACTTGTTGCCTGATGAAGGGTTGATCGGGTCGCCAACTGAACATATCGGGCAGGCGGGTTTTCCCCGATTCTTGTTCGGGTCCGGCATGAGATCCGGACAGCGGCCTCCTGGCCAGGCGCTCGCCGAATACGAACTCGGACCGGGACCACCGCAATTGGCATAACGGGATGCTAAGGATCGATAATCTTGATTTTGAAAGAACGAGCAATCGTCATCAAAATGGTGAGCAGCCTCGGTGGCTAGGTAGAGGTCGCCGTCTTCGTACCCCTCGGAATGAAGGACGTTAACTGACAAGAGCACTTCCAGAGGCTTGCCGTTGGGGCAGCGGAAGGCGCGGGCATCCCACTCGACAGCGTATGCGTCCCACGGAGTCGGGTAGCGAATTTCATCCCAGCCAGTGCCGTACCAGTTGCCCACATTGTAGAAGATGATGGGCGCATGGCCCGCGTTAACCGTACCCCACAGGCCGAACAGAAATATGCCGAGGCACATCCGGCGAAGGATGGCGCTCCAGCGGGCCGACTTGTCCATGGTGTTCCCCTGAGGGGCCAGACCGCCCCGTTCCGGGCGAAGGTAAGGTAGAGCGGGATCCAGTGTCTGTAGGGGAATACCTACAAGACCAGAAATGGGATTACGGCCGCAACGGATACCGTTGTCGACAAGCCAGACAAGCCCGAATTGAGCCGCACTTCAGGCGTTGCTCGTGCGCCGGAGCGTCCTCGCTTCGCCGGCGTTGCTCACGGCTGGCAAAGCGGAGTTTGCGTGCGCTTTGGTGAGAGCCACCAGGCATGCGAGCACAGTGATGTCGATCGCGCCATCAAATGAGCTGCGGGGACGCACGACCTATGTGGGCCGTGCGTCCTTGGAATTACTTACTGAGTCAAACCCGCATCAATCGCCCCCGCATACGCAGCCGAGAGCGTCTTCCCGTTGTACGTCTTACCGGCCACATCGTCGTATAGCCAAAGGAAACCACCAGTGACGCTGCACTCGTCAGCCCAGTTGGCGAACTTACTCTGCGCACCCGGTACCGAGTCCCCGCCGATCGACGAGTCACCGATGCCGGGATAGACAGGAACACCGCCGAAGTCCCAGCCCGAACAGGGACTGTTACCCGCGCCACCAGCATAGGCCTGCAGATGCACACCATCCACCGTACCGGCGCGCTGGGTGTTGATCTGCTTGACCACGGATGTCCAGTAAGAGGCATTCGTGTAGGCATCCGGCATGACGTGGTAGCCGAGCTTGCCGAGCATCACGGAGAACGCGACGGTTGAGGCGGCGTCGTAACCGTTCTCGTCATCCAGGTCGATCGCATCGATCGAAGGGATAGCCTTCTTCAACGCCTGGAAGTTCTTGTAGAGGGTGCTCTTCGTACCGGTGCCGCCGCCGGTGGCCGTGCTGTTGACCAGGGCCTTGATGTCCTGGAAGTCGCCGAAGTTCGACGAGCCGATGCTGAAGGTGATGCGTTTGACGCCTGCCGTCTTCAGGCTGGCCAGGTTGGACACGAAGTTGGGGTACGTCTGGTTGCCGATATAGGCGCCGTTGGAAACGATGGGGAATTCACCGTTGAGGTTGAGGTCGCCATTCGCCTTCACCTCGACACTCCACACAATAACTTCCGTGAAACCCGACTGGCTGAGCTCGGTGATGTTGTTGTTGGCGTTCTTGTAAATCGGTCCGCCACCGAAAATGCCTATATAGCCTGTGGTGTCGGCGAGCGATGCTGAGGAAACGGTCAATCCGGCGATCGAGAGAAGCAAAGCAGCTGTGACGCGCGTGCGCTTAAACCGAGACTTGGGACTCATTAACCTGCTCCGATGGTTGTGATGAGCTGACGCCACTACCCAACGCGCACTCCGAATCCTTCGCTATCGGAGCGATGTTCCGCGTTACCCCATTGATGGCGTGTCGTATTTTCTTGCAGAGTCGATGCAGAGCGCTGCAGCGCTCCGTGCCGGTTTAGATCGATCTAAATGCCGGCTTGGGAAACTCTATAGCGGTGCGTTCGGTGACGCACGCTGCGATGCAAAAGGAAGGTGACCCAGGTCACACTTCATCGGCTCTCAGGAAAGAGACATCCGCCATCGCGGACCAGCGCCTTTACCTTTTCGGCCGTCTGCATGGGGCTTCGGCTTAGTCGAGCAAGAAACTCCTTGGCGCCCCGCACGTACGATTTCGAATCGTGCTTCGCGCTCCAGAGGACGATGTTGAGCACCACGGGAATGAGGTCCAGGCCCTTCTCGGTCAGCGTGTAGAAGTCCTTGCGACCGTCGTCGGGGCTGGGCGCCCTCGACAGAATCCCTTGCTCTTCAAGAAAGGCAAGACGCGAGGCAAGGACATTGGTCGCGATGCCCTCCTCCGACTTCAGAAACTCGCCGTACGTCTTCTTACCCACGAAGACGATGTCGCGAATGATCAAGAGCGACCACCGGTCGCCGAAGACCTCCACGCCGTAGTTCACCGCGCAGTGGGACCGAATGTCTTCTTTGCCTGTCGTCTTCATGACCCGATCTTAACATAACTTGCGATTCGCAAGTAACATCACATCATTTCACTTGCTATTTGCAAGTAATGAGGTCAGCATGATTTGAACGTTGAACGAGGAGACGGCGTATGAGCACCATCAGCATCATCGGCTCGGGAGGCATGGCCACAGCGATCGGCAGCCTTGCCGCCAAGGCCGGACACGCCGTCGAAGTGACCAATCGCGACGCCGCCAAGGCGCGGGCACTGGCCGAACAACTCGGAGCCGGCGCGACAGCGGGAACGTTCGGCGCCGCCCCTGCCGGGCACATCGTGATCCTGGCGGTTCCCTATGCCGCCGTTCTCGATGTGGT
>Ga0247737_1001222_pt1 | contig 11014 bp, 12 predicted proteins | sample UWRJL028104C2_FD_180937 | JGI IMG/M metagenome (GOLD analysis project Ga0247737, IMG submission 180937) | Plant litter microbial communities from Arlington Agricultural Research Station in Wisconsin, United States - UWRJ-L028-104C-2 | ecosystem: Environmental > Terrestrial > Plant litter >...
AGAGGATAGTCTTTGGGCCGAGAGCAGCGATAACGGTGTCTAATTGTTCTGGGTTTCGGACCAAATCAATATGGACAGCATAGATGTCTTTTGGGAGAGCATCGATGTTGTGAACGATGTCACCGAAGTAGGTGGCGAAGACAAGCTTTGGGATCTTGTCACCAAGAGCAGCAAGCTTCTCGTATGTGGGCTTGAAAGCAGCCTTGGCCTTTGATGGGAGATCGTAAACAAGGATTGGCTCATCGATCTGAACAGTCTCAGCACCAGCTGCCTTCAACTTGGTGAGGAGCTCCTCGTAGATGGGGAGGAGCTTCTCTAGTAGATCAATAGGGTCGACGGTCTGATCACGATCAGCCTTTCCAAGGTGGAGGAAAGAAACTGGGCCAACAAGGACTGGGCGGGTGATGATACCAGCCTCCTTTGCCTCAACAAACTCGGCAACGGCCTTTGGGTTTGAGTTGAGCTTGAAGGTCTGGTTGTCTTGGAAAGTTGGCTTGACGTAGTGGTAGTTCGAGTCGAACCATTTTACCATCTCCAAACTTGGCACATCAATGCCATCCTTCTGGTGACCACGACCCATAGCAAAGTATTCATCGACAGGGTTGAGCCCGTGTCCGGTGTATCTTGGTGGTGCAACCTATGGCGATTTTATTAGCAATTTTTTCGGAAGCAGCACCGAGTCAGAATTTGCTTACTCCGAAATCTTGGATGTGAGCGAGGACTTGATCGTAAAGAGCGAAATCATTGCTGGGAATGATATCGACACCAGCATCCTTCTGGATCTTCCAGTGTGCAAGACGAAGTCTCTTGGCCTCAGTAAGCAGATCAGCTTGGGAAAGCTTGCCCGCCCAGTATGCCTCAGTTGCCTTCTTCAAGTCACGGTTAACACCCATGCGAGGGAAACCGAGGATAGATCTATTTGCATATGCCAATTAGAATACTGTTGCATGCCTATGTAGCTTGTGTAGGAAATACTTACGATTGAACCATCTTTGCGGTGTTTTGGAGTCGTAAAAGGGATCGGAGAGGGGTGTTGAGGGGTACAATTGCGTGCTAGATTTTCGCTTGCCGGTCTCGGAAAGCTGAAATCGTCACTTCACGTATGTGAATATGCGAGAAAAATAGATACAACTATGAACAACTTCTTCCTGATGGGATATTGAAGTTCTTCAGAAGAGTTTAGATGTTTAGAAAGGAAGAAGATGGAGCGGTGAAAGAAAGAAAGAAGCTGATTGTTTTTCTAAAGGGTTGAGGGGCTACCCACCTCGGGTAATGGACCAATAGATTCCCGTGCAGATTGTTGACTTTTAGCGCCAAGGGAAATTGATCTGCTTCCACGCATCGCTGACTTTCTTTCCTCTTCTTTGGCTTTCACCCACGTGTTTGATATCATTGATAAGGGGTAATTAGTGTTTATATGAAAAATAGATAGCACTATAGTAACCAGCGTGCTTTTCAGTGCTCCCACGTGCGCCAAAATACTTATTACTATGTCAAGTATTCTTTTCTCTGCCACTTTTCTTCTCTAGCTTGGCCGTACGTACCTTTGGTGGGGTTAACTCGGGGTCGGGTGGGTAACTGCAAGCATACCCGACCGACCCTGAGTTCTCTTCCGCATTTCGGAAGTCCTCCCCAGCCAATCCTGATTCGGGCACAGAATCAGCATGTGGAGATTTTTCGGAAAAACACAAAAACAACAAAACGTCTCCGGGCATAACTATCGTAAATGTGAGGAAGAGGTAATCTTAAACCATGGTGTTCCTTTTCGGTCGGCAAGTTGGCGGGGTGATGGTTTAGACTTCCGTGTTCCCAAGCCATCAAATCTGATGCATGTTTATTCACAAAACAATACATGAGACGGCTTACATTTTGAAAGTCACCGCCAACGGAAAGTGAGAATAACAAGAAGTATTGTAACAAGTGATTTCGGGTTGTTTTCTTTAGGCTGATGAAGCTTGCAAAGGGATTCTATAGGTCGCGTATCACAGAATATCATCACAGCTAGTACCACAACGATTACACCATATCAACAGCAACACCATCTCTTTTCCAGACCTTAGCATCCTTCATGACAAAGGCAACCTTCCTAAAAGCCCCTTTATCCTTCCTCGGGTCACACTCCAGTCCTATAATATCTGCTGCCCACCCTTTCTCTATGTACCCAAACCGTGTGCCACACAAATCACCACCACAAGCCTTCCAACCCCCCAGCATACAAGCAGTCATCACTTCCTCAACTGGTATCCCAGACTCAATCATTAGTTCCATTTCTTTGGCGTTAGCTCCATGACCGCCTGGAAATGCACCCGTATCACCACCACAGGCAAGTTGTACTCCCATGTCAAAGGCATTTTTCGTTGACGCGAGCACTTCTTTGGCATCCCAGCCAGCATCTGGAAAACCCGCGAACATAGATAGCGTGGGTACAAGTATTGTGTTATTTGCTTTGAATGCTTGTAGTGTTGCTTTAGAAGCTAGGGGCAAGTGTTCTACGCTGGTAAAACCTGCATTCGCAGCCATCGCAGCAGCTTCATTCGTCTGAGCATGAGCGGCGATAGCACATTGTCCTCGACGGGCTTCAGACCCTAAAGCCTCCATCTCTTCCATGCTATATGCCGGAATCGAAGGGTTCGGCTCCGAAGGTTTGAATAATATCGCATCGCCCACTGGTGGGAATCGCATGACCCGTCTGCGATAATCAGCGTATACTTTGATTGCATCAGCACCTAAAGCAAGGCGTCTCCGAACCGCCTGACGACAATTAGCAGCGCCATCTGCTGCGTCTGTCAAAATTGGAACACGAGTTCCACCAAGATGATTCTCGGTTCGGGCATCGTATGTCCCCGTTGAGCTGATGGGATTTGTGGCAACAAAGAGACGTGGTCCCGGTATGAGGCCACGATTTATCGCATCTCGAAAGTTGGTATCCGCCTCTTGTAGCCCTTCACTTCCAAGATCCCTACTCACATTAGTGATTGCGATTTTAAAGTTAGATGACATCGGAAAAACCTGTAAGTTGTGTAGCCGGCGAGGAGAGCTGCTCTGGTGTGATTTGTTGCCCTGATCACTCGCTCAACTACACTTTCGTCACGAATCTGCTCAATTGCTGATTTCTCACTACGAATACTTGTTAGCTACCCATCCCGGTTCATGCTAGTCAATCTGAAGGGGACTTAATACGTACGTGTAAGGGTGAAGAAAAATGTGGGCGTGAGCATCAACGAATCCTGGCATTACAAACAAGCTCGAAAGATCAATGTCTTCGGGTTGAAGGATACTTGCAATGCTACTAGTCCGCTGGAAAATACGCGTAACTAGACCTGAAGATTTATCGACGGTGATGGAAACATTCTTGACAAAAGTTTTCTGTTTGGAGTCAAAAAGCGCTCCTGTATGCACTGTATATTTGGTATCGGCCTCGAACGTTGAGCGATTGGCCAGCCCTTTTATATTGATAGACACCATTTTTTGAGAGGTTAATCTAGATTCTTGTTGATGTCAATTGACTGCACAGCTCAGGACTAGCGAAGTATGGGACAAGCGGAACTCAGCGCTCATGTAGATACTAACGTGCAGTTTTATTTAAAAGAAAAGAAAACTTTTAGTAACAAGTCAAAATCTCCTGCAAGAAAGTACAATAAGTATAGGCGATGTATATCTTACTCCGGCGGCACCAACGTTCGTATGCACCTATCCGGAATACCTTGGCCAATGAAATGCTCTTCCTTCGATTGAGCGATTGCTCAAGTCCGCAAGGTAAGGCAATTGGCGGAAGAAGGTATTGCGGTGAATAAAGCTGGCTACGACACTGCTTTGTTCATTCTGTGCCGCAGTAGTGACGTTTCATTGCCCAAGGTAGAAGGTCAGATTGTTGGCTCTTTGGCTAAACTCCGATATCTATCGCCGATCCGGCTCTCCAGGCTAGAATATACCGAAACGAGAACGCACTTTAATCACGTCTGAGCATCATGAACACTTGTCGTATTGACTTCTTTACACCACATTGTATAGGGTTATCATACCCGTAGTATCTAGATGATTCTGGAGCACTTAATAGTGCGCAGAGAACTAGCTTTTGGGAATTATTTAACCATTATATTTTGTAACCTCTCAAGTTATATATGTACAGATCTAGTCTATATATGTCGTATTACCAGTTGAAACTCTCTTCAAAGTATTCTATCCTGCTATACCCTCTACCTAACATGTTTACAACCGCCCGTCTTGCATCATCCGCCATCTGACCCGGCCCGCAGGCAATGACAGCAAGAGAGTAATTTCTAGAGTCACGTGCTGCTGCTTCTACTTCAGCATATATGTTTGGTCTACCTTGATGAAGGCGAAAGCCAGAGGTCTCATCTTCTTTCCCCTCTGCATCTTGTGTTACGTATGCCGTCAAATCTAGTTTTTCAGACTCCAAAAAGCCGCGGAAATCCGAATTTATGGCTTCCATGAGAAATTTATGTTCTCGAACTGCCCAAATGACTTTGAGTGACGTTGTACGTGACTCATTTCCAAGTATTTTGGCAAGATATGAAAGAGGGACTGCGATTCCAGTTCCCCCAACAATGAAAAGGACGTTTTGGTATGTGTGGAGTGGCTGTGTCTCACCATACGGACCATCGATAAAAACTCGAAGTTTCGCAGGGGCTTGGAGAGATGCTTCTTTCAGACGTCTAGTGAAACCGTTGTACGGCCGAATGATGAAGACTAACGAAGAGGACGCTATAGTTGTTGATGGCTTAAGAAGAGTCTGTAACTCGAATGAAGTATCCGAAGCCCTAGAACCAGGTCGTTCCTCCCTGTCAGTAGGTGGAACGCCAAAGTATGCTCGTGGCGTATTTGTCCCAGAAGATGGGGGCGACAGTAGTACTTGAGAGCTTTCTGAGCCATCCCCAGAAGTCGTATACGCAAGCGTAAATGGATGACTCTGCCAAAACATCATATCATCCAGCGACGTGATGTAATAGAAAGTCCCAGGCTTAGGGGCAATAAAAGATTGAGAGAATGGTACAGTCAGACGAACTATATCGAATGTAGAATCATAGATGGCAATGGCCTTCGTGTTCCAGAATTTCAAGTTGAACGACAAAATCCGGAGTATACGCAAGAGACGATCTAGTATCCAAATCAAAGCGCACGGCCATATAAAGCGAGTATAGTAGGTGTTATCGAAGATCTCGACATGGCTGAGAATATGTCAGCTTATGAGTCTCTATCCTCAGACAAATACTTACTACCACATTGTGATGATGACAATAACCGATAAAATGATATGTACTGCCAAGAATATTTCATATGAGTTCCTGCGTAAAGGGAACACAGAGAAACAGCAGATTGCGACCATAAATATTGTAGCCTGTCATATTTAATCATCAGCCTGAGGCAAACTTAACAGTTGGAGCACCATACCAAAACGCCAGCAACAAACCACCAGAGTTGGAAATATGCCACATAAGATCGCCACCCAGTGTACAACGATCCATCTTAGACACTTGTCAGCGTTAATAAGGCAATTTGATGTATTAGGCAAACCTTGAAAGATGAGGACCGTGTATGCGACAGAATGCACGACAGCTTGGACGGTTGCAACTCGAGCAACCCAGCGATGGAAGTTATTGTATGTAGCAAAGTCCCAGCCAGTCAACCAGAGTAGAACATTATTTCTTACCCCGAATGCCCAGATTAAGACAAAATTTGTTGTTGATATAACACCGGTACGATCGGCAACATATCTCCAGGCTTGTGTTGATGGTTGAGGCCAACTATGATATTTAGCGAAGTCAAGTACGATCTGGGTTCTGATGGCTAACCTACTACATGTTACCTGCAAACAGAGTATAGCCGAAAGAGCAGGCTGCAATATTTAAGACTATGAAAATAGCTATGGTCAAGCTTTGAATACGAGTGGGTATAGTGCACCACCAGATATTTTGAGAGCGTGTATACCCAAATGTTGCTGGAACAGTAACGTGTTTCTTTACAAGTGAGTACAGTCTGGTCGGAATGCCAGCTTTCTCTTTGTAGAACTCCATATCATCGACACTTGCATCGCTTCCTGGAACCGGCTGCCACTGCTGTTCGCGCTGGACACCCGTCACCACGAACCGCGCAAAATGTGAGAATAGGCCAATACCGACCACAACGAGCCAGTAGTAGTACATTCCGAAGCTATGAAAGATTTAGTGTTAATATTTCAGATATTGGGCTTCCTTGTGTATTACCCATAGAGTATCCGGATAGTCTTTTCAAAATGTGCGATATCCTGTTTACGTTCAGCATGATGTATACGGTCACGTGAATCATAAACTTACCAATGTTTTGTACGCCAGTCCATAAAGCTCTTTTGTCGGCACCACTATCTCATTGAAGACAATGGCCGGAGTCTCGGATATTTCCTCGGGAGTCAGATGATGCAAGTTATTGATGTCTCTATCTGTATAACTGTCGATTATGGAATATGGAGGGAGAGGGCTGTTCACGCCTTGGCATGTTTTGTTGAATTCATCCAATCGTTCAATACTCTCATTTTGGGTACAGAATATTCTTAGACATAGGAATCCAGACGCGATTCTCAGGTCATTGGTGCATAAGTCTTGACTCCAGCTGGCATCCTTGTCAATCGCGCGGAACTGTGCTGTACCAATGATTCTCTCGCACGCGCGAGAACAAAACTCATCCGGACCATAAGGTTCAGCAAAGACAAAGGTGGCCCATATGAATAGGGCAGCAAATGAGAGTCGCATTGGGCGTTTAAACTACCGACATACCATCTGCGTGAGATAGGCTGTCGGATCACGATGAGGTGGTTGATGATGATAGAGCTTATCAGATCCTGCGAGATCGAGATTTGATCTGATTAAAGGGCGGTGAGGAGTGACAGCATCATGTGATCAGAAGGTTTTATTTTAGGACTGATGCAAGAGAGTAATTGTCTTATAGCGGCTTTAAAGATTCCTTGATAAGAAGATTGACTACTCGAACAAATTGTTCAAGAATCCTGTTTTTCTATAGGAAACTTAGGGTTTACAATCATATTTAGTGGTTCCTGGCAGAATTACCTATTTTGTGAGGACCATACCAAGGGGTCGTTTGATCTAGCTAGCCGAGGTGGGGCAACATATTGAAGTTGGACTTACAGTTCTTTCTCGGCCCTCATTCTCATGATTTGTCTGAGTTCTATGGTGCCACGCTGTTAAATTCTAACATGTAAAGACGCTTCATTTGATTTTTGTGCTCTAATCAGGAGTTGCACAGAGATCCGGTTTTCTAAGGCATTAATATTGAGCTACAAGGCGTGACGTGACACCTGTAAGGCGAGCAAATCTCTATACAGTGACTTACAAAAGTTTGGTTATAATCAAAAGTCTGACACTTCCATGCGTATTTGTCTTCCAACGAAAAGATTTATAAGATTTAGCGTTTACATTCTCAAATTGTGCTCATCTCTCGACTTCCTGAGCTGCATACCACTACTATGTGAATCAGAGCATGAATAAGTCGGCAATAAAAATGACTTAAGGGCTTAATTAAGATCAAATTCAATGCTGAACTCTAGACAGCTTAATTCACTTCAAGCCTATGCCGGTAAATGGGAAATATATAACCACTCCCTTCCCAGAGTTTCGTTCGTATAATTCAATCAACATGATCTTCAATATGTACAATATCAAGAAGCTAATTCTGAAACTCTCTATTGTAATCTCTGCTGCTGCTGCGCAACTCTTTGTGTCACGTCGCACTCAGGAAACACTCCTACAACCCAAGCCGAAAGGATAGACTCAGTAGCACGAGTGAGGTGATCTACTTCTAAACCACAAATCTATTATTTCTATATAACAGTGAATCCAGATCAGAAATGAAAGTTGAAACAGGCATATGCTCCATCTATGATATACTGAAATTTGTCTCTCGTTCTAGTGGCTGAAACATCCCATAGTCTGCGCCTCTACTTCCCCTGCTGAATACAGGCGACCACTAACGTGAAAGTAAATACCAATGTTTGATGGGGGTACCAACATACTTTTCAGGCTCTAAACGGAACTCCACCTTTCCATCTTCCAGAAGCTTTTGTAATGTCTCATTGAGGGCAGGCTGAAGACCCATGACGGACATTTCTTCAGAAATATCGGTTCCGTAGATCTCGTGAACTAGCTCCAACGTCGTCATACTACCCTTCACGCTGGAGTTTGCGCTATTCCATCGCGTTTGCAGGGGTGTTTGTGCCTCTGCTGAATTCTCTTTGAGGATTTCCATCACTTGCATCTCTCGACGTATGTACCTCCTAATACACACATTGATCTTCAGTGGCAGATCCTCGATGATCATCCCATGTGCTGGAAATCCTTTGGTGCAGTATCGCTTCTGCATTTTATCAAGACTATTCATGAAAACTCCCAGATTTTCGACCACAGTAAAGCCATGACCAAGCACATTATCGCCTGTAAACAACGCATTCTCCTGCTGGAGGATGAAGCACATATGATCTGTGGCATGACCGGGGGTGAAGAGCGCACGCACAGTGGCACCTTCAACTGAGAAGACTTGGTCATTTATGATGGGCTGTTGCCCACTGTCTGGATTGTTCTTGTAGACAGATTTGTGAAGTTCCGGATATCGAACGAGTAGTGGGGCAACTCCTCCTGTGTGATCTCCGTGCCAATGCGTTAAAAGGACATGAGATATCACTGCGTTTTCGTCTTTCAGCACTTGATTTAGATTCTCCAGCCATATTGGCATCCCCTCGCCGGTATCAATTAAGATCCTCGAGTGACCCGTACCAAGTAGGTACGTGCTAGTTCCCTGGAGCTGAAACTGTTTTACACCAAAATCTTTAGTAAATGCCGACGTTCGAAAGGTAGCAGAGGTCCAACAAGCTTAGGAACTAATAAACATACGTCTCCTGGGTTCCCACCCTGAATACGAATTACTCTTGCGCTCACACGCTCGATTTCAGGTATTTTAGGCAAAGATGCATTCTGCGCATCGAGAAACTCCCTCCATACCCGACTGAGATCTTGGGCCATCTCGGTATCCAAATCGAGGTTTATCTATTCAGCTTCGGGTATACTTAAACTGGCGCTGCTCGTCACGATGAACCCACTTTGTGGCGTTGGGTCGACTTTATAGATATTCTGTCAACGGCGGATTACACTACTCTCGTGACGCACTTGTGCAAGCTCAAATACATCGAAAGGCCGGCTAAAATTTCGCGTCTCACTGCGTTATAGTGATGTTACTCCACAGTAGTTGCAGAGGGAGTGTTAACAAGCATCTTAATGTGTTAAGGTGACGGCGAATATTCTACCGTCAACGAGCAGGTGCTGTCGCGTAAGCTTACCTAATTTGAGGCGTTGGCGAAGCTTACGTGATGCTCGCTTAAGTGTGCGTCCAAGAGTTAGATACTTTATGCATGCCACTAGTAGACTTCAAATTGAATAGTGATCTAAAGAAAGATAGTAGAAGGGAGTGTTGGACAATCATTTCGCTTATCTTTAAATTTAATATTAGGTTATTATCTGCGCTTCGATCATAAAGTATGGAATATATTGAACGGTGGTATTGAAGTCTTCTTATTGGAGTGGAAGAACTATCTTTCAAATATATTATGTGAGTCGGTGCAGTTGACATCCTGAGCAAGGAAGTCAAAGAAAACTCTTACAGGTGGCAACAGCTTTCCAACTTCAGCATCTAATCTCCACTGATACACACTTTAGCTTGAACTACGCAAATCTGTTAATCAATTACTGTGTAGTGATGTGCAAAATTTCTTAATTTCCTGCATTTTAGTAACCTGCTCAATGTGTTCTCTTCAACTCATCCTCGGTGTGTCCTCGAATTCCTCTGGCAGTGTCAACTCCTTACTTATACATGTAATATTAAGGCATGTGTAACTCAAATTTATAAAGCAGATTAGTTGCAGCCATAAAACTAGAAGATGCATTTATATCGAGTAGTATTATCGTGAATTTCGAATATAATTGTATCCATATGTGATATGTGCTGAGCTATAAAATGTGAGATTTGAATAAAGAGAACGCGATCTCTGTGAGAAAGGGAAAGTAGTTTGAAAATGCATCTTTGTTAAAAGATTTGTGTTTTTGCAGTGTTTTGAAGCGTGGAGAGGAGAAGAGAGAGAAGAATGTGAATTTGCACTGGGAGGTATTACAAGGGTACAATCGAGGTACTGAGGAGATAAATCCGAAGATACTTGGGTCTTTTACACACTGGATGGGTAAAAACCTGGAACGCCATTTCCCATTCAGCACGAGAGTTCTTCCATTAAGGACTTTGACGCCGCAAAACACCACATTGCTAACAAGACGGCTCTATCCTAAAGGCTTGCGGTATCCTAAAATATGGCTTGATGCCTTGAAGAATATATTGAATGGAAGACACCTCTCAATTCATATTCTCGCCAAGTTCTTAACAATACCGCTGCACAGCGGCGCAGCGCATACGTGTTGATAGGTACACCATCGAAACATCCCAACATGCTTTCAAGATACGAAAAGTTGAGGTATGGTCTTTCTAAATACGTCTTACTCTTGCGTTAACACGGAAACTTGGAGTTGTAGTTGCCAAAAGTCACAGTCTTTCCTGTCTTGGTAGAAGGTAAAGTTTCGGTGCCATGCCTGTACATTTAAGCGTTTTGTAATCCAACCTTGAGAAAGCTACTTGTTAGGTAGATGAATAAACGTCGGAAAAGTGTTGAAAGTGCAGTATATAGAAATTATGAATCTAGCAATTGGAATTTTAACTTATTATTGTCATGTCAGGGCCTACAGGCCTATGGCGCACATAAATTTGCTCAGCACGTGCCTTGGTCAGCAAAGAATCTCAGTTCCCAGTATTAGTTATCTTGGCCCGCACGCAGTCACTATCTTTCTGTCGCCTTTCTTGATTTATCTTTATGTATATGTTGTTGTGCCGAACTGCCCCTTAAGAGCTCGCTTAGTGTGTGTCACGAACCGGCTTGGCATAAATTCTGAATGGCACAAACTTCTGTATGGCA
>Ga0247737_1001224_pt1 | contig 11005 bp, 8 predicted proteins | sample UWRJL028104C2_FD_180937 | JGI IMG/M metagenome (GOLD analysis project Ga0247737, IMG submission 180937) | Plant litter microbial communities from Arlington Agricultural Research Station in Wisconsin, United States - UWRJ-L028-104C-2 | ecosystem: Environmental > Terrestrial > Plant litter >...
AAGGAGTTGCAGGACATTTGCCATAACGAGGATCCCACGCGCCAGGTCACCTCCGCCATGAACTCGGCGGGAGCCACGGCGGCGCTGCCCGCCGTGCTCGACATTGAGGGACTGAACTATCAAGGCGAGTATGGCGGGTACGGGGGCTTCCATTCCAAGTTCCCCAACAAGATGATCTGGGGCAGCGAAACGTCGTCATGTATTAGCAGCCGTGGCACGTACTTGTTCCCCGTCACGAGCAGCAACAATGCCGGGTACGGCACCAGCGGCGGCGCGGACAGCGCGCACATGTATGTCTCCTCCTACGAGCTCCAGAACCCCGGCTGGGGCGGCAGCCCGGATACGGTCTTTAGCAGCCAGGACAACTTCCCCTACGTGGCCGGCGAGTTTGTCTGGACCGGCTTTGACTATATTGGCGAGCCGACGCCGTACGGAGGCAATAATGGCGCCCGCAGCTCCTACTTTGGCATTATTGATCTGGCCGGCTTCAAGAAGGACCGCTTCTATATCTACCAAGCCCGCTGGCGCCCGGACTTTCCCATGGTCCATATCCTTCCGCACTGGACCTGGCCCGACCGCGTGGGACAGGTCACGCCGGTGCACTGCTTTAGCTCCGCCGACGAGGTCGAGCTCTTTGTGAACGGCGTGTCCGCCGGCCGCCTCAAGCGTCCGGGCAAGTCTGTCTACCGTTTCCGCTGGGATAGCGTCAAGTACCAGGCGGGCGACCTGAAGGCGGTGGCCTATAAGAACGGCGTCCAGTGGGCCACCGACACGCGCAAGACAGCGGGTACCGCAGCTGCGCTGAACGTCACGGTCGACCGCTCAACCATTACTGGTGATGGGCTGGACCTGGCATACGTGAGCGTAGCGGTGGTCGACTCCACTGGCACGGTCGTGCCACGCGCTGCTAATAGCATTACCTTCAGCGTCAGCGGCGTGGGAAAGCTCGTGTCCACCGACAATGGCGACCCAACGGATATGACCTCTTTCCCGAGCGCTACCCGTAAAGCCTTTTCTGGCCTCGCACTAGGTATCGTCAAGGCTAGATCGAAGGGCAAGATCAGCGTCGCGGTCCAGGCGGACGGGCTCACCAAAGGGGAGGTGGTTATCACAGCTAATTAAACCAAAAGGCTATTCAAACCAGTTAGTACACTTATAAAAGTAACGAGTAAGGCTGTGTTCAGGATCTGTTTCTGTATATAACTTAACTTACTTGTAATGCTTATTCTATTTTAAACTCTGTGCTTACCTTAATATGTAATATCCTATTATTCATGTAAGACCAGGCAGTATTCACGCTTTAGTTCACTTACCCAAGTCCAGAATTACATCAAGGGGGTCCCATACCCAGGCCCCGTCATCATCAAGAGCAGAGTATTGCATGCAGGCAAGACAAGGCAGAACCATCTCGGCAATAGAGTTTCTTTGATATTTCAGTCCACTGTCAAGAGAAGCATACAACCAGGAGACTAGATTCAGGGATGGGCTATGGGATCTATCCAAGCAATAGGTGGTAGGCTCAATTCGGCGGCAAAGCCGTATTGGTAGATGGGTCTTGAAATGAACGTGTTTTTGAAACATTGTAATATCCGCTTGAAAAGGATAGTCAACCTTGGTCTGTTCTATAGATTCAGCAAATTAATAATGCAATTACACCGGTGATTCAACGGAAAGCTGAGTTCTCATTAGCATGGGCTCACTCAACGAATGGACATCTGAAATTGGTTTTATGAATATGTTCAAGGTTGTAGAAGACTAAAACTCTGAGACGATGCCCCTAATAGCATAGATCTTATCGTGTGGCTCTTTTACCTCCGATGAGCTAATTGGACCAATCATGGACAGAAAGTCTGGTAAACTGCCGCTAGCTGTTTGCTCTTTACAATTACCAATGTATACAAGTCATTGTAATGAGTTGAAAGTCTTTTCAGATAGAACCGTTGATGCTAGGGCAAGATGTGTTTTTGCTGCGGCGAAGGCTGTTTTAATGAATCCATAGTCGGTTCCGTTCTTACATTCGAGATTTGCTGCGTGGAGAAGAAGTTGAAAGTTAGAACAAAGATCTCCCATTATAAACCCAAGTTGAGACGAGAGGATGCACTTTTGCAATATTCACAGCCTTGAGAACCAGCTTCGAGACATTATTGACAAAAATGCAATCTGCTCGTCTTCATCAAGACTTGCGTCTTCACCATCCTCTTTTCTCTTCCACTTTGCAAAGATTCGAGGAGAGACTGAGCCGACCTCGTGTGTTCATCAGATTTACACAAATAATGGTATGACGAGCTTTGGCATAAATCTGGTCATCAAAGAAACTTGTGAGAGCGTTCAACTAAATCGTCTTTGTTAATGCACAATGTATCAACCCAGAAAATGCGGTCTCTCCTTAAGGTGTTTGTAGTAGGATTTGCGAGCCTGGATCAGCATATATTTCACAAGGACCTTCTCCATTAAAAAGATAAGTCTGATATTGGCGGATCCTGCGTAGAGCATCTCGAAGATTGCGCGTGGCGAGAACAATTTGATTGTGGCATTTAATGGGGTATATGCGAGCGACCTTTGAGAGAATGACGGTGGACGGATCAACATTAAAGTTCGGATCTCCCCAAGTGTACGAAAGTGCAGGGTAAGGAGGACATTCCTTGAAAGGTCTAAAGATCGGAACTATCTTGAACTTTCCATTTGTATTGTCTGCGTCTTTGGCATTTTCGATGCTTATGAGACGTATATGACCTTCTGATAGAGGTGGATAATTGAGATATGATGACAGGTTCTTGAGCTTGGGAACGGCAGTCATATCAATATCGGTAAAGGCACATGGACAGTGGTATGTCCAGCCGTCTTTATTGTCTTCCGTTAGGATGGGCTTTCGAAAGCACTTATGTGATAAATAATAAGCGGCAGTAGCTGCAGTTAAAGGAAGACAGTTCGGTTTAACACATCCACTGGGCCGCTAGATAAGTCTTTACATGCAGTTTTGAGAGCCTGGGCAAGACAAGCATGCCAGTCCGTAGCTAAGCCAGCTCAGCAAAACTGGAATATCATCACGTGATCCATATCCCTCAAATTGGGCTCCTTAGCGATCTTTGTAGCTAGGATGGCAGTAATTGTTCCCAGTCGTTCTCACCTAGGCTCAGATCTATACTTACTTGCACTGATCCGCTGTCCGTCCTCGCCACAACTCCATTTACCTCAGGTTATCTAGTAATGCCAAGATAGCAGTCTTGTCTAATTTTCCAAACTGAAATAGACTTTTTTCATGTCAGGATTGACCTACTGCATCAAAGCCATTCGAACCGGTTCATTCTTCAGTGAAATTACCATCCAAGCCACTTTTGGTATTTATGGTAGAATTATAACCACGTCTATCTAGAATACTACACTTCAAAATGATTATGTCTGAAATATAACTCCATGGCATATTACAGGACAAACACAGACAAACATGATAGTATATAGATTACAATTGAAAACTAGAAGGGAGAGCAGGCACGTAGTCAAGCAACCTAAGCAGAGAGTGTGGCGAGGGTGAGTAGCGTTTGAGTAGAGCGGCCATAATGACTAGCCGGTTTAAAAGCGGAGTCAAATCGGTTTCGGCGCAGATTACCATAGAAAAATTGTTGAACCATCATTTCATTCATTGCTCCTTATGCAAACAAACCATAATTCTTCCGCAGAGCGAATGTCCAATTAATCTGGTCATATGCAATAAAACTCTTATCCATTGCAGAATATTAGGCATTTTCTAATCAACTTCATCGAATTTCACTAGAAACCGTTGTTTTCTCCCAGATCTAACTATCTAGAAAGCTTCTACTCTTCACTCACATACACGCGGCGCCATCGATACCGAGCACCTTACCATTAATCCATTCCCCGTCTTGACTAGCCAAGAAGCAGACAACTCGCGCAACATCAATTGGCAGGCCAACTCTGTGAAGTGGCGACCAGGTCTTGGCGTATTCATCAACTTCTTCGTTGTTCATCTTATCTCCGCCTGGGATGTACTCGCTACATACAGCATGGTACATGTCGGTCTTGATACCACCAGGGGCTACACAGTTGACCGTGATCTTCTTGTCACCGAAGTCTGAACCCTGTCAGCAAAGTATCATAAAAAGTCTTGGAACACATACCAATAGCCATGCATCTCGTGAATGTCTCAATGGCACCCTTGCTTCCAGAGTACACCGCGTGTTTTGGAACCCCTTTGGCTTGTCCCGTGATGCTGCCCATCAAAATCAAGCGTCCACCAATAGCAAGGTGCTTGTACGCCTCGCGAGCAACGAAGAACTGGCCTCTGGTATTGATGTTCATGACGCGATCATATTCTTCCTCAGTAACATCTTTGATATGACCGAAAGAGACAACACCAGAGTTAGAACAGACAATATGCAGCTCTCCAAAGTGGGCAACAGCTTGGGCGAAGAGAGAGATGGTTTCTTTGACAATGGAAACATTGGCACGGATGGCAATGGCATCACTACCATTACTCTTGATCTGAGCGACCACTTCGTCGGCAGCTTCAGAAGAGTTGGCGTAGTTGACTACTACTTTTGCTCCTCTTCTTCCGAGCTCAAGTGCCATTTCTCGTCCAATACCCCTTCCTAATCTAGATATTAGTCAAACAGCTCAGGGTGACCAGGAAGATGAAAGCGTACCAGAGCCGGTGACAAGTGCTACTTTTCCTTTCAAGCTTGCAGCCTCAATTCCAAGAGGTCCTGGAATCGGGGGACTGGTAGTGGTAGCATGACCATTTCCATTAGATGACCCGTTCGAAGAGCCGTTTGCGGCTCCATTTGAATCTCCGTTTGAGATGGTCATCTTGTTCGATAGTGTAGAATTGAGGTAAGATGTTATATTGTGTGTGATTTTCCGATAATGGATGTTCTTGAAATATTTAGCTGAGCCAGCGAACAGGTCGTTCTTAAATAAAAGGCTCTCTAGGAATTCGGACATCCGCACTGGATCGTAACGCGAATCGCGAGTGCGAACACCGAGCGCATATCTCTTCCCATAGTTCCTTCTACCCTGACCTCCTTGCTCGATAGATTGAAGTTCTTCTCCTCGCTTGTCGCACATTCATGGCTTGGCAGGAAAAAATATAGAAGGGGTTGACAATGCCGTAGCCACAAACCGGACATCCGGTGGGGTAACGCTCCGCCATAGCTGAGCGAGGGTATCCGCATTTAATTTCGTATGGATTGGGTCATTTTCTTCTGTGAAGTTATCAAAAGGAACTTCGCGTGCTTTTCTTCAGGTTGTCGGGTCTTGGTGCATATCTAAAACGGTCATTCGCAGTCTTCAAAATTGGATAGTGTCAGTGGAGACGGTGTTATTTCTAAACAAATCCAACCTTCTCAACAATTCGCTCAATTGTTCTGTGCCAATCCATTATGACCCAGGCTTAGGTAGCACATGAAGGATGAAGGCTTTTCGGAATGGTTATATCGAGCTTCCCTTAAAGACTCGGGATTCTATCTACATCAACGTAACTTTATGGAGGTGATAGCTTTCAAGTCTATGGACTGCTGGCAATGAGATTTTCCAGTAAGTAATTCAGTAACTAAGGTCCCCTGCTTCTCGAGTATGCATTCTACACTATAACAATATCACCCGGCTACAAAACATATCAACAACAGCACAATAGAGTTAGTGTCTACTTTCGAAAGCGTAGCAAGCAAATCGAGCAGATCAACCACCCTGTTTGTAATTCCAACCACACGTCAACATGTTTCAATGCTGTGGTGTTCCTCAGACTGAGATATAACTAGAGCGACAGCGTTGTGGTGGGGGGTAGCCTTCTGAGTGATTAAATCAGCTCGGAGCATCTCTCACAGCGCATCCTCAAGAATATCTCGAAAATTTTCTACAAGTCCCTGTATATAGAATACTGCATGTCCAACAGAACCCTGACTGACCATTTCTCATTTTTCAACTTATCATCTGGGACCGGGATAATAATTCGAGAGTTTGGGACAAAACCCTGTTCTGTAGCACTTGCTAAGCCCGACTGGTGGCTTGACTTCCATAAATTTAGTATCTGGATAAGAACATAAAAGGGTAGCTAGCTTCAAAGGGATGCTCAGCCAAGGGAATTGGCTGGAAGGGAATGTTGTTGGAATCTGCAATGAAGCGGCCCCGCTTTTGTACCCTTCTCAAACATCCACTTCTTTCTAAGGCAATCATATTGATGTTTTGTCTTGATAGTAGAGACTTTACATTTATATATGATATTTAAATACTGTGCCGATGGTGTAGTTAGAGCTTCCCTAGACATATCATAGTGAAGCATGTGAACAGTACCCAAGCCATTCTCTCACAAAGTACGTTGGCATGTGAAGATATCCAGTAATAGAATTAAGACAGAAGTAGATCATTTCTATTTAGATCGCCCTAAACTAATCAACGATTTGATACTGGCTAGTACCATCCAGACACATATACTTGAGGCCAACATACAGTACCTGGTGATCCAAGGAAAGATTGAAAAAGACCTGCTAACACTGCATATTTCCAGTATGACGCATTTTGTGCTCGCTTGCTGTGCCACCTTTTAGATGCCTATGTCAACAATACTCGAGAAGATTTCTCCGAGCATCTGAAATAGGACTGTCAGCTTTAGATGGTAAATTAAAGGATGCTCTTCGCCTCTGGACTCACCCGAGATCACTCAACAGATTCGTGCCTATTTACTCGACGAATCCTTAGAAGATGGCCCATAGAAAACTTGATCGAAAGCATCAAGCTTTGCCTGCATGTTCTTCCTTGCTGAAGAAACGCTAGTCTGACCCCAGGAGGAAGACGAACTCGACGTGACACGTTGATCTGTGATATGGTCCTGGAGCCGCTGTTTTGACGTAGCATCGGCATCTTGCTTATGTGATTCTTGCCGGTCGTTGCTTGCACCATAATACCTATCAAATAGCAGGCTATGTTAATATTTGATGATTCGTGCCTCGTAGTTGAATTGCAATATGTGGGTAAATAAAGAATTGGGACAGGTTTATATTTAAAGGGTATAAAGCTAGTCAAGCAGACGTACCTATGTTCGTAATCGGATCCGTTTCTTGCCTGGATGTAAGATGACTGACTCTTATTCATGATGAGATTCTAAAAGTATTGGGAGATGTAGGGATAACACGTGACCAAGTCATATGCCCAGTTTGGAAACAGTAGATAATGAAGTAAGGCATTGAGATAAATATATATAATGTTAGGAGGTGGTAGAACTATGTTAGCTGACGCAAAAACCAATGTTGGGAATTCTGTTCAACCTTCAAATTACTCCATAACCAAAATCTGAAGTTTCCCTAAATGGCATAGCGACATCATCTGTTCAGGGATGGTCGACATTATCCGATGGTGGACTACGCGAGGCACAATGATCCAAAATCTGACCAATTGGTTTTCATTGGCGCTAGCGTTATATGCGCAGAGCTATGTGCTCACTTTTCTCGAGAGGTACGAAGACTAGTAATTCTCCTACTTCGTGCTAGTTGGTATTAGTAGAGATAGGGGCAGTCGACATACTAGAGTCTTCCTATCACCTATTATAAGAAGAGATAGTTCTCAATCGGCTTATGTAATACAAGTTCTTGCCTCTAGCTATTTTATAGCATCTGATAGCCACAATAGTGCAAGTGACTTTATTGCTCTCAGCCGCCGCATCAACTTCATTGAACCCCTGCTAGCTAAGCGTGATTCAAGTAGAACTGAATGAGATTTTGGACAACGATAAGATTCTGGACAATCCTTTGTATCCCGGGATATTGGGTACGGTGAATCACGCTGCCTATCAACAAATCTGCACACTGTGGCCTATTAGATGCCTCAAAGCAACCAGCAGATTTTGGTCATCTGATGGTCAGGGTTTGAAAATGCCTTGACCAATCGTTGTCACAAAATACCGCCCAACGAGATCGAAGCGGCCGTGCTGCCCCTGCTCCGGCTGGTTTGATGGAAACCAAAATCTGATCCAGCTATGCGAGGCTCGAGAATTTTGACGTCTTGGTGTTCCTTCTTTGATACCATCGAAATCGACTTTAAATTTGACCTAACTAACAACTCTCTGGAGTCTATTGCAAGACATTGCTTTCTTCACTTCTTTTGCAGCACTACCTGGTGATAGATCTCCATCAACATCACATGACCTAACCCGAGAATCTTAATCTGCCTCTGGTCGTGGCTTGCATACAGTCTTCTACTCAAAAATACGAGTTACTTCTGTTGCACAAGCGATTCCTTGACTCAAATTTTTTTTTTTTGAATAACATAATATTCTATTTCATCTACAATGAATCAAACATCTAGAGTATGGGAGCCGCTGAAGCCTGTACTACGAACATTGTATTTGGAACAGGACTTAAGCCTCCGCGAAGTCATGGACGAAATGCTAGCGAAGCATCAATTTAGTGCAACGTAAGTAATAGAATTCCGAAATTTAATCTTGAATGATACTAAAACCTAAAAGAAAGTCACAATATGAACTACAGTTCAAGAAGTGGCAGTTTCGAAAGAACTGTACTGCGGAAGGGTGGAAAATCGTAGCACATAAACTGACAAAGAGGAAAAGGGAGCAAAAAGAAACTGAAGTGTTCTTAAATGGCAATTTGATCCATCCGAAGAAGCTTAAGAAGGAGACTCAACGTTATAAAGCCTTATCGGTAGCGAGCGAATCATCTCCACCAGGTAATTTTTCCTACGAAGTGTCAAAATTGGTTTTCTCACCACAAGAAAGGCTTTTCTCCATCGACCCCTAGAGGATTCATCATTCGCACTCCGTCGCCAAAAATCGCCTGCTTTACATCAACATCGATAGATTTGAACAACATATACCCGATATCAACCCTTAATCCTGTTCTGCTAGAGTACCTACCTTTTCAACAATTCAATTCTGTCTTCGACCTTATAGGTGAGTAAGGCAAACTAATGTAGACTTGAGGATAGATATTTTGTTATCTTCGCACTAGATTTGGATCCTCATGGGCCTTCAACGCCCGCCTAAGCTTTGCTAACATCACTCTAGGTAACTGCATTATGTCTCCCCAAAACAGCGGCGAGTCTGAGTTGCTAGCTCTCTCACAAGATATGTACTCCAGCGGCCTTGAAGATTTGGCAGGACGTGATGGTGGAAGGGTCTCGGGCTGTTTCAATGAGATTATCAAAGCCCTGTTGCCTCAAGATGCTGTTCCTACTATTCTCATAGCCCCTGATATGGCAGTGTCGCCTCAGAACCCAGCCTTGGACTTGCATTTCTTGAAACTCACTGTATATTTGCTCTCAAACAACTTCTTCACTTCAACAACAGACATGAGCAAGAAAGTCTACAAGTGGATCAAACAACAATCAAGTAATAGAGTATTGGAACACCTTTTGTCAATTGGCGGGCCAACAATTGAGGCACTTGCCGAGAACATATTTGGACTTGCTATTGATGCCGAAGATGATCTTGCTGTCAGAGAGCTGATGAAGTTTGGCATCAATCCCAACGAACGCATTCACGGCGATGAATTTGATTATTGCTTCACGCCACTGGAACAAGCCTGTCATATGCAGAGCTCGAAGCTTGTTAAGAGCTTGATATCTGGAGGAGCAAAGATTGACCATACATTTTTTAATGGTGATACCGAATCACTACTGTGGCTCGCTACAGATGGTATCGATATTAAACATTTCGGCTATGAATGTGAAGATCTAGAACACGTCGATACTGAGCTTGTGAAATTACTCATAAATTTTGGTGCTTCCGTCAACCCTAGTTTAAGACATTCTCCTCTTACCAACGCCGTGGCTTTGGGACAAGTTGATCTCGTCGAATTATTACTTTCTGCAGGCGCTGATGTGAACATGACTGTTGATGATGATGCAGATGATTCAGATGATTACAGTGATGCAGGTAATACAGATAATTCAAATGATGGCGATAATTCACTGTATCACAGCATTGCTAGTCCGTTAACCACAGCTATAAACTGCTACATTAAGGACCATCATCCCGACCGTTTTAGCATAGTTCGGATTTTGCTTAATGCTGCAGCGGATTCAAGAAAACCCCCGACGTACGATTGGGAAATGGAAACAATTTTAGAAGTTGCAACTAAGGGGGAAAGCATTACTCTTGTTCAAATGATTTTGGATGGTGGAGCTCAGGTCACTGAATTATCTTTAGCCAACGCCATAGAGAATTCCAACGAGACTGTTGTGAGGCTATTGCTAGAATTTGGGGCACAAATCACAAATAGGGTGATTGAATCCGCCGTCAAACACAAAGACTCGCTGGTTTTCTTGCTCCTGGAGACATCAGACGATAATGCTAAGCAACGGTTAAAGACAGCAGCACTAATGACGAGTATGAAACACAACAAGAAGGATCTCATGCTCAGCTTAATTGCATACGGAGCTCAGCTTGACGAGTCATCTCCGCTGCCCGTGCCTTATATTAGAAGTCTAGCAGAATCAGGTGATGTGGAAGTTTTTCGCTTCCTTCTTGACGCCAAATCGGAATATCTAGCGTCATATTCTGAATCCCTCGACCAGTTGCTGCCTATTGCAAATAATCTTGGACGACATGACATATTAGATCTACTTTGGAAAGCATGTACACGTGCTAATATTGTAAACGGTAGGAGTAATGAGAAACATGAACTGTTGGAGTCAATATTTAGAAGAGATCTAGGGTTAGCTAACCGACGTTTGGCGGCTACGCTTTGCGTGAATAATGATGGCCATTGAAGAGGGCTTAGAGCATCGGGCAATTATAGCTCTGATTATATCACATCTATGATTTTGCCAGAGGCAGTCAAGTGGGGAGAATACCCATTCATCCAAAGCATTATTAACGCTGGGGCTGGAATTGATATCCCAGGTTATGACAGTGGCAAAACCCCATTGGATTTAGCTGTGGAAAAGAACGATTTGAAGTGCGTCGAGTTGCTGATTAATGCTGGGGCTGATATTAACAGCAATATGCATAGAAATGGCAGAACATCACTTCTATACTCTG
>Ga0247737_1001225_pt1 | contig 11000 bp, 8 predicted proteins | sample UWRJL028104C2_FD_180937 | JGI IMG/M metagenome (GOLD analysis project Ga0247737, IMG submission 180937) | Plant litter microbial communities from Arlington Agricultural Research Station in Wisconsin, United States - UWRJ-L028-104C-2 | ecosystem: Environmental > Terrestrial > Plant litter >...
CTTGTGCGCCTCGTCGATCGCGAGGTGCTCCTTCTTGGTGTCGACGATCCAGATCGCAGACGGGGTCTTGGTGAGGTTGCGGATACCACCGAGCGAGCGCTGCAGCTTCACGAGCTCGCGCTTCTGGATCAGCAGTTCCTTCTTGGTGTAGCCGCGCGTGGTGTCGTCGAAGTCGATCTCTTCGAGTTCCTTCATGCGGGCGAGACGCTTGGAGACCGTCTGGAAGTTGGTGAGGAGGCCACCGAGCCAGCGCTGGTTGACGAACGGCTGGCCGACGCGTTGCGCCTGCTCGGCGATCGATCCCTGGGCCTGCTTCTTGGTACCGACGAAGAGGATGGTGCCGCCGTGCGCGACGGTGTCCTTGACGTAGTCGTAGGTCTTGTCGATGTACGACAGCGACTGCTGCAGGTCGATGATATGGCTGCCCGAGCGCTCGGTCAGAATGAAGCGCTTCATCTTCGGGTTCCAACGGCGGGTCTGGTGTCCGAAGTGGACGCCGCTGTCGAGCAGCTGGCGAATGGTGACGACGGCCATGGCCGGTTCCTTTTCCGCGCGCACGGCGACGCCGGTGCACGCTTATCTCAGTTGACTTCGCAGGCCGGACGGCCGCGAACCTGGTGCCCGGCACTCACCCGCTCGGCGCTCATGGTTCGAGCGAGGAGACTGGTGGATGATGTGCCGCGGTCGAATACCGACCGCAGATGGGCACGCGTAGTCACCCCGCGTGATGCGGAGTGCTCCAAGAAGTGTAGCACCGGCTCTGCTCCTCCACGGCCGGCATCCCTGCGCCTGATTGCACAGATCGCTCATCACCCTGCCGCGCGCGGCGCGTCTCGGGGCAGCATCGGTGCATGTCGTCCCCGTCCGTCGCCGCCAGGCCGACTCGGCTTGCCGGTCGGGCGATCCTGTTCGCGGCCGTGCTCGCCGTGGTGGCGCTGGTCTCCCCCGGCCCCGCCGTGCGTGCTGTCTCACCCGAGAGCGCAGCGCCGGCAGCGGATGCGGCGGCGGGGACGACAGCTCGACGGGCCGCGGCAGTGTGGCGGTGGCCGCTTCCGCCGCCGCACCCCGTGCTCCGGCCGTTCGCGGCACCGGCGACCGCCTTCGGGGCCGGCCATCGCGGAATCGACGTGGGGGCGGCATCCGAGAGCCTCGTGCTGGCGCCGGATGACGGGGTCGTCTTCTTCTCGGGGGTGGTCGTCGATCGCCCGGTGCTCTCGATCACACACGACGGAGGGCTGGTCTCGAGCTACGAGCCGGTATCGTCCCCGCTCTCGGCGGGCACGGTGGTGGGCCGGGGCTCGGTCGTGGGCACGCTGCTGCCCGGGCACTGCGCCGAGAGCTGCCTGCATTTCGGCGTGCGACTGCACGGGGAGTATGTCTCCCCGCTCAACTACCTGGGCGGGGTGCCCCGGGCTGTGCTGCTGCCGACGCGGGCCGGGCACCGCGCTTCTCGCCTATCGTTGACTGATGCCCAGCCGCCGTGAAGTCGCCCAACGTCTCGATGTCCCGCTTGAGATGGTGCAGCGCCACGGCATCCCGCCGCGGATCAGCGAGGCCGAATTCGTGGAGCTCGACGAGAACCCGCCGGCCTGGTTGCAGCAGTCGCGGGCGAACCGCACCTCGAAGCGTCCGGTCTGGGTGACGCTCACCTGCGACATCTGCGGCTATCACGAGCAGGCTCGGCCGAAGAAGTGGTGGCCGGAGTTCAGCTACCTGAGCTGCTCGCACCATGACATCTGGCAGTTGCCGGAACCGGCCGCGGGGCTCGCGCGCGAGGAGATCGACGGCATCGGCAGCACGTTCATCGGGGTCGTCGACCGCTAGCGTGACTGGCTCCAGCGCGTGCGCGGGCGGTCACGCCCGCGGGTGCGCGCGGCCATAGCTCTCCTTGAGGCGCTCCGCCGATACGTGGGTGTAGATCTGCGTGGTGCCGAGGCTCGCGTGGCCGAGCATCTCCTGCACCGCGCGGAGGTCTGCTCCGCCGTCGAGCAGGTGGGTCGCGGCGGTGTGGCGCAGGGTGTGCGGACCCGAGGAGCCCGAGCCTGGCAGCCCCTCGAGCAGGTACGAGACCAGCGCGTACACCGAGCGGGACCCGATGCGCGCCCCGCGCACGCCGAGGAACAGCGCCGACGTTGTGGCCACAGCGGGAGACAGCAGTTCTCGCCTACCGCGGGTGAGATAGTCGGCGATCGCGTTCTTCGCCGGCACTCCGAATGGCACGACCCGCTCCTTCGATCCCTTGCCCAGAACGCGCACGGTGAGCCGATCGAGGTCGATGCCGTCGAGGTCGAGTCCCGTCACCTCGCTGACCCGTAGCGCCGAGGCGTAGAGCAATTCGACGATCGCCAGGTCACGGAGCGCCACCGGATCGCCGTCGGAACAGCGCAGGGCGAGTGACTCGAGCATGGCGTCCATCTGTGCGCGGGTGAGCACCCGCGGGAGGTGATGGTCGGACTTGGGAGCCTTGAGGCGAGCCGCGACATCCTTCGACACCTGACCGTCGCGGAACAGCCACGCCGTGAGCCCCCGAGCCGACGCGGATCGACGGGCGAGGGTTGCCTTCGCCAGCCCGGCCTGCGAGCCATGCCAGAGCCAGTCGCGCAGGAGTTCGAGGTCGAGGTCGCCGGCTTCGCGAACACCGCGACCTGCCGCGAAGGCGGTCAGCTGCTCCAGATCGGACCGGTACGAGCGGACGGTGTGCTCGCTGAAGCCGCGTTCGGCGGCAAGGTGGGCCGCGTAGTCGTCGACGGCGCGTTGGAGGTGCACGGTTCCATGGTCGCGCACACTCAGGCAGGCGGCGGCTTCTGCCCCGGGGTGTCTGGGTGAAGGGGCTGTGTTTCGGCGCCGCTCGCCGCGACGGCTACTCTGCGCTCGGTTCGGAGGCTTCGCGCTCGGCGACGCTGAACGTCGACGACTTGCTCGAAAAGGCTTCGAGACGCTCCTCGGGAGTCATCTGCGCGATCGCGTCGAGGAAGACCCCGCTGAATCCGCTCACCTGGGTGAAGCGCTCGATCGGCACCACGGAGTGCACGATCTGGTCGTCGTACACGTGCACGAGATTGAAGGCCTGCGCGCCGTCGACGCCGGACAGTCCGTCTCCGGGTTCGGCGACATCCATCGTGTAGCAGGTGGCGGCGGCGACCGACACGGGCACCCCGGCGAAGACGCTGTGGGTCGTGTAGTGCAGGTGCCCGCCGAGGATGCCGCGCACGTCCGTTCCACGGATGACGTCGGCCAGGCGGTGCTGGCCCTGCAACTCGATGAGCGCCATCAGGTCGATGGGCGTGGGGATCGGCGGATGGTGCAGGGCGAGCAGGGTGCCGTGCGGCGCCGGCTCGGACAGCACGTCGCGCAGCCAGTCGAGCTGGGCATCCGTGATCTCGCCGTGGTGATAGCCGGGAACGGTGCTGTCGAGGGCGATGATGCGCAGCCCGTCGATGTCGTAGACCCTGTCCTGCGGCGCCTCCGCTTGATCTTCCTCGGCAAGCGGCTCGTCGAGAAGCTCGGTGGCGAAGCGGAACCGCTCGTCGTGGTTGCCCATCACCCAGACGACCTGGGCTCCCATACGGGCGGCGGCGGGCTCGACGATCGCGCGCAGACTGCGGTAGGCGTCGGGTTCGGCCAGATCGGCGAGGTCGCCGGTGAACACGATCGCCCGCGGGTTGGTCTTCGACCGCTCGAGCTGCTCGATCGCCTTGACTAGGTTCTCTCGCGTCGGGATCTTCCCGTACAGGGGGCGATCGCCGCCGAGGAAGTGCGTGTCGCTGATGTGGGCGATCACGTGAGCGGGATCGGGATACTGTCCGAATTGGGTCACGCGTCAAGACTATGACCGGGGCACCGACATCCCGCGCTGGATTCTCCCTGGGCAGGCCAAGTTCTAACCTGTCAGCCAACCTCGCCCTGGGTCGGATCGGCATCATCAATGACTATCGAGGCGATGGGGTTCGATCGACTTCTCTTCCGTGCGATTTCGAGCCAGGACTCAGCGAGACTGGGCGACGTCCTTGAAAACAACTGGGCTCCGCGTGCTGCGATATCGATCGTGTTCGGCTCCGCCCGGTTGTCGATCAGTCTTGTGAACCACCCCGCCCCGAGCGCTCCTCGGGACTCTCCTTGAACCAGCCGAAATTCCTCATCCAAGTCGCCTCCCCAAAGGGCGCGTTCGTCGGCACCCAGTAGGGCTCTCGCTGCAAAAAAGGCTCCGACTGGCGCATCGTTCGCCTCGGCCAGAGATGTGAATGCTGAATCTGGGATGCTCTCGATCAGACTCGGGTCCGACACGAGTGCAATTCTCAATAATGAGAATCCGTCTTCAATTTCTGCTGCTCGGATAGCTAGTTGAGCCGCGGCGGTCTCACCGACGCTTCCTAGCAGCCGTTCCTGCTTGCCCACGAGTCTCAGCACGTCAGGACGGGGCTCTCCGTCGGTAACGGGTGCTAACGCCAGCCACGAGATCCAGTCTGACCTTCCACTACGGAGGGGCAACTGGTCTTCGATCAGATTGCGAATCTCGACTAACTGACCCCGTGACTCGGGATTTTCAGTCCATGCCTTTTGGTTGGCAATCATGCTCGCCAGGAACATTGCAATGTCCATCCAAGTGACTTCAGCCGCCGAGTGGTCGACCATAGTTCTGATTAGCCCGAACAGATTCTCTCGGCTCGTCGGACCATGCACGTCATAGGCAAAGTAGTTGTACGCCATCGGTGCCCAGCCCGTGTGAGCAAGTTCCGGCCAGAGCGGAAGACGGGTCGGCCTTTCTGAGCTATCAGAAACAAGCTCCTCACTCACGACGACACCGGAGCCCCAGCGCTTCTGTGCGGCCAGCCAATCTTCTCTATCGCCTAGACCACCCGTTCGGGCATGGCTAGAAAGCGCATGGCTCGCGGCGAGGGCCGATTGGGCCCTGCCCGAACCCACTTCCAAGTCGACGTAGTGCATACAAGCCACAAATGGCCAGGGCGCCCTGCCCGGGCGGCCGTTTACGTTCTCACTCGCGAATGCATCGAGAGCGGACGCGAGCGATTCGGCCGTCGGGCTCCGTGCGAAATGGGCGAGTTCTTGGAGTGGGCCCCATCGAGAGTCCACGTTGTTTAGATTCTCAACCCACTTCCAAGAATCGTTATCGGCGCCTAGTTCTACGAACACTGCGCGGAGGAGAAGATCGTCCTCGAAAACCGGATCATCATCACTTCTCGATCGGCTCGGTTCGCCAGTGAGCAGATACAGATTTCTCATCCAGTCAGGCCAATTTGATTCCTCGCGGCGAGAAACTGCTCGACGGTGGTTCGGACTTCGCTGTGCAAAGAACCTATCTGGCGGACAAAGTGCGAAGCGAGACGCGACGATTGTTCTAACGTGCACATCAAGTGTGTCCCAGGCCCATCCGATTACGTGTCGCTTGGTTTCCAAGTCCACGTAGTCAAATATCCGCTGAATCAGCGAAAGCGCTCGGTCGCCCTCCTTATCTGCGACAGTCGAGAGCAGGGAGATCCGGTTTATCCAAGTTGATGCATTAGCAGGGCTGAAGGACTCCATCTCCGCCCACAACAGCTCCCCAAGGTCAGAGTCAAGAAGAAACGCGAGACTGCTTGTCTTTGGTCCGATGGGTGATTCGAGGAGACGCATGGCCAGCTTGGCCAGGCTTCGCGAATATCTTGGCATCGAGGCGCAGCTACCATCGCGCAATACATCGAGAGCCAGCTCCGAGCCGGGGAGCACCACCCGCGAAGCCGAGCTTCCATCGTTAAGTCGGTCGCAAAGGAGGTACACCTCAGCACGAAGATGCTCACGATGAGCAAATATGCTGCCGATCGCAAAGAGAACAACGTTTCTCCAGAAGGGTGATTGCGCGATCCGTTGGACCTCGGTGATAACGCGGTGCTCCGGAATATTGACGATGAATTCACTCGCCATGAATTCCTGAAGACTTCTCAGCTCGAACCCAATCCGGTTGGCCTGAAGCTTCGCCAAGAACACCAGCCGGTCAGTGACTAGAAGCTCAAACTCTCGCGAGAGGGTCGCGACCTCGTCTTTCGAATGGCCCTGAAACTCAAATCGGTCGACTATGAACTGCTGGAATTCTTCCGTCGAAATGTAAGCCGATGTCTCACCGACTTCGGAACTTCGCTGCTGCAGCTCGAAGCCAATCCGACGATGAAGGTAGGTCACGTCTGACTCGTATCTCTGGAGCAGGTCACTCAGCGCCCCACTCTTCTCCTGCTCCCGTTGGGAAATGACGTTGTAGTAAGCCGAATACAGGCGCGAGCGATCGCTGGGGGCTTTTCCTAGTTTTTCCAAGAGAATCTCCAAAATGGTGACTTGGAGAGGAGACTCAAAAAGTCTCTGGGTGTGCTCTTCGCTGCTGGCCCGAATAAGGCGATCCATCACCTTCTGCGCGGCGGGCGTACCACTGCCCGTGCGGATCCCGACGAGTCCTTCCGCGTACTTCAATGCCTCGTCGACGTGAAGAGAGTTGAGCTGAAAGTGACGGTAGTCGTTTGGCGAAAACTCGTCACCGTACCCTTGCGGACGCGTAGTCGCGACGGCTGCAACATCCCCGCCAATGGCTGAAACATCCAAAAAGAAATCCTGAATGGACGTCATTACCTGGGCACGATTACTCGAATCCGGAACTTCGTCTAGGCCGTCAATCAGGAGCAGCCAAGGGTACAGCGCTAGCCACTTACGAAGCATTGGCGAATCAACACTGAAAGAGGAACGATCGGATACCTTCGCCGCTAGATAATGCAACAGGGAACTATCTGGCGACTTCGCAAGGTAATCCGCTAGCTCAGTCAGGACCACACGAACCGGCCATCGTCGAGCTGTGACTTCCGGCATATCCAGTTCACCATTTCGGCTCTTTATTTTCTTCAGCGCAACGGCTACCTCTGCCCCGGCGGCGATGACTGACCCCGATAGAAATTCGGCACGATATGTCTGTGCCAACCATTGAGTCACCGTGCTCTTCCCTTGGCCCGGACCGCCTACGAGCACCGTGCGATGGGGATGCGCACTGTCGTCCCTGCGCGACTCCGGAATATGGTTGAAGTCATTTATCAAATGTCGCGTTATCCCCGACCGTTGGCCCGACAGGTCGAGATCGAAATCAAGCTCGTTAAAGGCAGCCCCCTCGTCTTCGAGTGTTTCGACTTCAGTCACGTCTGCTTGAGATTCGAACGCCCAGGGCTGGGGCGGCAGGTCGGCCGGAAGATCGACAAAAACGTCTCCGATCGTAACCTGCCCATCGCCTACAGTTCCTGCTTGAGTCAGGTTCAAAAGGGCTTCATCCCGAAGGGCTCTCGCGGTGTACGCGGAAATCGCCTGCCCGAAAGCCTCTGGCAGCCCTTCGCGATCGTCGAGCAGTTTCGCGATTATGTCGCCTGGCGTGATAAACGCCGAGTATCGCTTGCGAATGTCGTCCGCGTCATCGAGAAGCGGGACCAAGTCAGAGTAATCCCAGGTACGAACTTCCCGAATACTTAGCTTTAGCTCCGCGACCAAAGCGGCGGTGTAACTCTTGATCGCATCTTTTCCGCTCTCAGGAACCGAAGAAAGCCCGACATTGGTGATGAAGAGCAAGTAATCGGGCTTCTTTGTTCGGCGCGTGTCTGGCTCAGCCCATTCAATGAGCTCCTTTCGGACTTCCGACTTCAGCCAGACGAGATTGCCCGCGGGGGTTTCAGGCCTCACCTTAAACTTGGCCTGTACCACTCCATAGCCCTCCCAGTCAGGAAGCGCCCCTAGCGATGGAGCGTTACCTTCCCAGGTTGCCTCACGTCCGCCGTCCGGTCCGTCACCGAAAACCGTGAGCTTTGGCCCAAAAACCTTCGCGGCGAGCGCCTGCGAAAGATGCTCGAAGTTACGGCTTCCCAATGAGTCCAGGTTGTAATCCACCATTGAATAATGGCGCAAACTCGACAATCGAGTCGTCGACACGAAATCCAATGCAAAGACACCTTCACTATCTGTGACTATGGAGAACTCCTTAACCACCCAAACTCTCGCTCCGAGACCGCACCTTCGACTTCCAGAGCGCCGAGCACAGCCCGCACTGCAGAGACCGACAGCCCGGCTCTTGCGGCAATGTCTCCTGATGCTCGCGGCGCTCGCGTACTGAGCGCATCGAGCACCCGGACGGTGTCGGACGTGGGTTCCGCGAGCGACCTCGAGGGCAGCACGGCGACCGGGTCGATCAGCGCCCCGGAGGATGTCCGCGCCAGTGGCGCGAGCTCGGCCATCTGGTCGGCATTGGTCACGCAGGTCGCGTCGAACTCGCGGATGAGGCGGTGGCAGCCCGCCGAGGCTGCGCTGGTCACCGGGCCGGGAACCGCTCCGAGCGGCCTGCCCAGCGACGCGGCGTGGCCGGCCGTGTTGAGCGATCCCGAGCGCCACCCGGCCTCCAGCACGATGGTCGCGAGGCTCGATGCCGCAATGAGTCGATTGCGCTGCAGGAATCGCCATTTCGTGGGTGAGGAACCGCAGGGCAGCTCCGAGACCACGGCGCCCTTCTCGACGATGCGGGTGAGGAGCGCATCGTGCCCGCTCGGGTAGAACCGGTCCACCCCGCCGGCGAGGAAGGCGATGGTCTGGCCGGAACTCGCCAGTGCGGCACGATGCGCCATCCCGTCGATGCCGTAGGCGGCACCGGACACGATCGTGTAGCCGCGGTCGACCAAACCGGCAGAGGCCTCCATCGTGACGTGTTCGCCATACCCGGTGGCCGCTCGGGCTCCGACCAGCGCGATCGAGCTGTCGAGGGTCTCGAGGGTCGACAGGTTGCCGCGCACCCAGATCGCAATCGGTCCGTGCGGCCCGAGATCGTCGAAGCCAGCGGGCCAGTGCGGGTCTCCCGGCACGAGCAGACTGACCGAGTACCGGTGCGCGTGACCGAGCGCGGTGATCACCTCCGGTGCCTTCAGCCGGGGCGACCATCGGTCGATCGCGGTCTGCAGTTCGGCGGCTGGCAGATCCTCGCCGCCGCGGTCGAGCACCGCTCGTCTCATTGCCGCCCCGTTGCCGTTGCCGAGCAGCACCGTCAGCGCAGCGGGGGCGCCGATCGCCTCCACCAGCACCCCGGCGTACCGGTCCCCCGGTTCGGCGATCGCGGTCCAGGCGGCCCGGGCGAACCGCTCCGCTACGTCAGCGGCGGCCAGCTCGGCCGCGGAGGAGTCGGCGGTGACCGCCCGCACGAGGTCGGTGACGACGGACTCGTCGAGCTCGAAGATGGTGCTCACAGCGACCTCCTCAGGTAGAGGGCCCGACCGATGTGGTCGGCGGTGGGACGGGCTGCGCCGTCAAGATCGGCGATCGTGTAGCCCAGCGGCTACACTCACAATTCACACACGTTGAAAATCCCTCGTGTGGCAAGGAGATGTATGGCATCCGCGCCGTCCGCACGCGCCGCTCTGTACTTCCGACAGTCCTTGGACGTGCAAGAGGGCATCGATCGGCAGCGCATCCGATGCCGCGCTCTGGCCGCTGCCCGCGACTGGGTTGTCGTGGATGAGTACGAGGACAACGACACCTCGGCGTCGAAAGCTCGCGCAGCTGGCACAGCCTGGGCGCGGATGCTCGACGACGCGCGCTCCAAGCGCTTCGACGTCGTGATTGCGGTCGACCTCGATCGCCTTCTCCGGACGATCACAGACCTGATCTCGCTCACCGAGACAGGCGCCAAGGTACTGACCGTCGACGGGGAGATCGACCTCACCACGGCGGACGGCGAATTCCGCGCCACGATGCTCGCCGGCATCGCCAGGTTCGAAGCACGCCGCAAGGGTGAACGTCAGATCCGCGCCGCGGCGCATGCCGCATCCCTTGGGCGACCTACTGGGCCGAAGGCATTCGGCTACGCGAAGGACGGGATGACCATCGTTCCCGCCGAAGCCGCGGCGGTGACCGACGGGTTCCGGGACTTCCTTTCCGGCGTACCTCTCGCTGCAATCGCGCGATCGTGGAACGCGGCGGGATTCTCCGCCAAGACCCACAAGAAGGGTGCGAAGCGCGGCGACCCCTCGCCGTGGCGGGCTGACAGCGTTCGGTGGGTGTTGAAGAATCCCAGGTATATGGGAAAGCGCGCTCACAAGGGCGAGATCGTCGCGGACGGCCTCTGGCCTGCGATTGTGCCAGAGAGTACCTGGCATGCTGCCCAGTCGATCCTGACGGACCCTGCACGCACGGACAAGAGCAAGCCGCGCGGCGCGCGGTACCTGCTCTCCGGGCTCGCGGTATGCGCAGTGTGTGGCGCTCCGGCTCATGCCGGCGGCAATAGCCGGGCGGGCATCCCCGCTTACCGATGCGGCGGGAGCTCCGGGCACTTCTCACGGCGGTCAGATCCCGTCGAGCAATACGTCGAAGCGGTGATGGTCGCGCGCCTCTCTCGACCGGACGCGCTCGAGCTACTCCGCCCCTCCCCCACCGTCGACACCGCGGCGCTGTCGCTTGAAGCCGTCGGAGTGCGCGCACGACTAGATGCGCTGGCCACGGAGTTCGCGGACGGTGACCTGACCGCATCGCAACTCCGCACAGCAACCGTGAGAATGCGCAGCCGCCTAACGGACATCGACGCAGCCCTGGCTGACGCCGGCCGCGTGGAAGTGTTCGGCGGCCTCGTGGATTCGAAAGACGTCGGAGCCGCGTGGGAATCGCTCGCTGTCGAGAAGAAGCGGGCGGTGATCAGCGCGCTGGCAGCGGTTGTGATCAGTGGTCCCGGCCGCGGTGTGAGGAAGTTCGACCCGAACACTGTAGGGATCTACTGGCTCCCCTGATCGGCGGCTACTCGCCGTCCTTCGCTAGAAGGTGGCCGCGCTCTTTCGCCAACTTGATCCAGTGAGCGGCGGATCGCTCGCGGAGCCCGAAGGTCTCGGTGACCATCATTACGGGTGATCGACGCAAGATCAGCCCGACGCGATACACCTCTGCCGCGAAGGCCAAGTTTGCTGGCGTTGGACCGTCCGCACGCATCGCTCGCGTCGTCTCAATCTCTTTGAGCC
>Ga0247737_1001226_pt1 | contig 11000 bp, 7 predicted proteins | sample UWRJL028104C2_FD_180937 | JGI IMG/M metagenome (GOLD analysis project Ga0247737, IMG submission 180937) | Plant litter microbial communities from Arlington Agricultural Research Station in Wisconsin, United States - UWRJ-L028-104C-2 | ecosystem: Environmental > Terrestrial > Plant litter >...
CGAGAGCCTGCGGACCCGATTCGTCGGCCTGACCCAGATCGTCGATCCCGGCTACGGCCCGGCGCCCGAACCGGACGACGACGCGTGGAGCACCCACGCCGACGCGGTCGCCCGCATGTTCGATCTCGGTACCCGTCCGTTCGCCTTCGAGCGGGAGTACGCCTGGCGGGCTCGGATGCTGGTCGACCCCCACGGACTCCCGCACTACGTGGCCGTCTCATTCAGCCACGTCATCATCGACCGGCATTCCCTGGACCGCCTCACGCGTGACTTCACCGCGGTCGTCCTCGACGGCCCCGATGCCGTCGCCGTACCGACACTGACCCCGCGCGAGCTCGCCCGGGAGCAACACGGCGACGCCTGGGTGAGCCGGCGGCGCCGCTCGCTGGAGTACCTGTGGGCGACTCTGGCGGGCGTGCCGACACCGCCGGAACCCACCAGCGGCCGGATCGAGGCGCACCGGTTCTCCGTCAAGACGTCTTCCCTTCTGGCAGCCGCCGGCACAGCGCTCGGGGTCTCTCCCCAGGCGATCATGCTGGCCCTCGGCGCCCTCATCGCGGGGCAACTGCGCGGCACTGCCAAGCCCTTGGTCGGCGTGATGGCCTCCAATCGCCTGAACCCGGCCTGGAACTCCATGGTCACGTCTCTGAACCAGCGGACTTGGCTGACCCTGGATCTGGAAGCCGACGTCGACTTCCCCGCCCTGGCTCGACGAGCGTCCGCGGCCAGCCTGACCGCCATCCGCCACGGCTGCTACGACATCGACGCGCTTGTCGGGATCGCCGAGGAGGCCGGTCGAGGCAGCCTCGCGGCGGTCGACTGCACGCTCAACATGTTGACCCAGGACCCCGGGATCAACTGTCTGCCCGATCCCGGCCCGGACGGCGATTTCTGGGTGCGCCCGAAGAGCCAGCAGGGATCGCCCGTCGAGATCAAGGTCTTCCAGGGGACGCAGCAGCTGCGCACCGATCTCCGCATCGACCCCCGCCTTTGCACACCCGGCGAACTGCTGGGCTTTCTCGATTGGTCGGAGGACCAGCTGGCATTGATCGCGGCGGGTGAACGGCCGCGGGTCGACCGGATGCGTAGCTCACTGGGGTGACCGGAGAAGCTCCCGGGTTCGTCCCGGGTTCTGTGCCCGCCAACGTGGAGGAGGTGACGACATGACCAAGTTCTCGAACTGTGGCTTCAGCAACTGTGGCTTCAGCAACTGCGGGTAATCCGATCCTGGTGGGCGGCCGGACGGCCGCCCACCAGGGCTCCCCTGCCAGCACAGTCGCACGGGCGGCACCGCATCGCGAGGTGCCGCCCGTTCATGCATGTTCAGTCATCAGGGAGTAACCATCATGTCTGACAGAAGCCAGGCCGCCATGTTGCGGGCCGTGGCCGGAGTCGGGACGGAACCGGACGCACGGGTCCGGGTCGGAATCGTTCTACCTCACCCGCTCGTACGGCTCGGCATCGGGCGAGTCCTCGAAACCGATCACCGGTTCCTGCTGGTCCGGGCCGTCGCCGCGAGCACCCCGGACGATCTGAAGGCGTGGCGGGCCGACGTGTTGCTCTGCACCTCGGGCCTCGCCGCCGAGCTCGGCCCCGACTTCATAGCGGTGGCGGTCGTCGTCGGCGAGGCTCCGCTCTCCTCCGGCAGCGGCCAGGCAGTCGACTGGTACGCCGAACCGGCGGAACTGATCCGCGTACTACTGCGGGCCGCCGGCCGGCAGCCGACGAGCCTGGCAGCGGCCGCCTCCGGAGCGCTGAGCCGACGGGAGGCCGAGGCGCTGCGATGGATCGCTCTGGGACTGACTCATCGGCAGGCCGGGCGGCAGATGGGCCTGACCGAGGAGACCATCAACACGTACGTCAAGCGGATCCGCTCGAAGCTCGACGCGCACAACAAGGCCGAGTTGACGCGCCGAGCCATCGAGCTGGGCTACATGGCCTACGAGGAAGCGAGCTGAAGGGTCTCCGCGAGTTCGTCGGCGTGTTCGACGACCTTGCGGATCCCGGCCGCGAAGCCGTCCAGCACCGACCTGGCATCTGCCGTGTATACCGGCAGCCGCAACGCATGCGCCAGATAGGCCTCAGCGCCTGGGTAGTCGTCGCCGTGTACCCGGTACCCGTTCGGGTTGCGACCGAAGTGGCCGTAGGTACGCAGCCCCGGATCGGCGGTACGGAACGCCGGCTCCCGATGCAGGGGCGGCGACGTCGGGCGCACGAGGGGAACGCCTTCGGCCGCGACTGCCCGTACGAAGGCGTCCAACGGCAGGCCGCCGATCTCCTCCGGTCGATACAACGGCTGATAGCTGTAGTGCACCGCCCGAGTCATGTGCGGTTGTACGACCGGTGGACGCAGGCCCGGCACGTCGGCCAGGACGGCGTCGAGATGGTCATAGTTGAGGGCCCGCGCCGCGATGGTCTGTTCCAGGCGATCGTAAGAACCGTTGGCGAGCGCCGCCAGCAGCGGATTGAGACGCAGGTTGAGCCCGTACGCGGTGCCGATATACGGCCGATACTCCGGTGACGTGACAGCCTCGGCACTGCGGTCCAGGTTGTGACCGAGTAGCACCGCGCGCTGGTACACAAGGGAGTCGTCGGTGACCAGAATTCCGGCCGAACCGCCGGAGACCAGCTTCTTGGCCTGCATGCTGAACGCCGCGGCCACGCCGAACGTCCCGACCGGGCGCCCGTCGCAATATGCACCGTGCGCCTGGGAGCAGTCCTCGACCACCACGAGGCTGTGCTCCTCGGCGAATCTCATGACCTGAGCCATGTCCACCGGATACCCGTTGAGGTGGGTCACCACGATGGCCTTGGTGCGCTCGGTGCGGGCGGCGGCCAGCGCCGACGGGTTCAGGTTGCCGGTCAGCGGGTCGACGTCGACGAGCACCGGCACCGCGTTGACGACGAACAGTGGCATCGCGGTGGCCAAGAAGGTGTACGTCGGAACCAGAACCTCATCGCCGGGTTCCAGGCCGATTCCGAAGAAGGCGGAGTGCAGGGCGGAGGTGCCCGAGTTGGTCGCCAGCGCATAAGAGATACCGAGGTCGGCGCGGTACCGGTCCTCCAGATCGCGGACCTGTCCCTCCCGGCCGTTGTAGGAGATCTCGCCGCGTTTCAGCAACTGGACCACGGTGCCGATGTCGGACTCGGTGATGTTCGGCCAGTCAACCGGCGGGACCTGACCAACCACCGGTTCACCACCCAGAAAGGCCAGCCTGCTGCTCATCGGCGTACCGCCGGGCCGGCGAGGGCTTCGTCGAGCTCGCGAAGCCGGTGGATGTCGAAGAAACGCTGCTTCACCGGCGAGCTCCAGCGGTGCACCACCTCTCGACCGTCGCCCACCTCGTCGAGGTAGTCGAGTCGCTCCGGCCGAAGCTGCTCGAGCAGGTCGGCAGGTACCCGGCCGGGGAAGGTCTCGTCGGTGTAATGCAGGGCGAAGAACACCTCGCGGGACAGGCCCAGCCGGCCCGCGCGCGCGGGCACGTCGCCGAGGTCTGGGCGGCGGAGCAACGCCAGCACATCGACAAGCTTGTTGAGGACCAGGTCCTTGAGCATGAGAACCTCGTCGCGGTGCACCGCCTCCCGAGCGAAGTGGACGGCCGTCATGATCAGCATGTCGGTCGCCGAGAGCGCGGTGAGCCCGCTGGCCTCGATGCGGTCGTCCAGCAGAAGAGCCACCGCGTCGTCGGTACGGTTGCCGGTCATCAGGTCGATCGACAGGTGTACGTCGAGCCGATGGCACTCCAGCATGACCGCGTCGGGAGTTGCCTTCATGTACGGGTAGGTCTGGTGCGAGTTCACCGCCATGTGCAGCACCTCCCGCCGCGGAGCCGGCCGGATAGACGCTGTGGCGTAATCCCAATTGCCCTGCACGTAACCGTCTGCCTCAAGCACCCGGACCACGGAGGCAAGCTGCTCACGATCGATCAGCAGATCATTGTCGTTGAACATCCGCATGCCCAGATCCGGGTACGCCATAGCGGCCACCGCGGCGCCCTTGAGTACTGCGCTGCGCGCTCCGGCGCGCTCCAGGATCTGCTGAACGCGGGCGGTCAGCTCGAGCTGCTCGCGTGCCTTCACCCGCTGGCCGTCCGCGGTCACCATGAGCGAGCGCAGGAAGTAGGACGGCCGTAGGGTCTGCCGCTGCTCGACGGCATACCGCACGATGTTGTGCCAGCCCACGCCGATCGTGCGATGGACCGTAAGCATTCCAAGGACCTGGTTCCAGTCCAGAGGAGTGTTGAGCAGTGCCAACATCGAGGTGACCTCGCCCGGACCGGGGTCCGGCAACGACAGCAGCAATGTGAGCTCGATCTCCTTGGATATCGGATCGGTCATCGGTCTACCACCTTTCGGGCGCAAAGCCACGGAGGAACGAGGCGAGGTCGCCTCGCAGATGAACGGTGGCCGCCTCGACGGCCGCCGGTTCGGCATCGCGGGTCGCGGCGCCCACGGCACAGGCCCGCAGCATGTCCGCGTCGGCCGCGCCGTCCCCAACCGCGAGCGTGCGATCGAGGCCGGGCTCCCCGAAACGGCGGCGCAGGTGCTCGGCGAGCGCGGCCGCCTTGCCGGTGCCACGAGGACGGACGACCTGCGCGCCGAACGGCCGGATTCCCGTGACGTCGCAATCCTGGCCGGCTAGCAGCTCCGCGACCGGCGTACGGCTTTCGAACACCGTTATCGCGGTCAGCTCAGCCGGATTCGCCGAGGCGACGGCAAGGGGTTCGATCTGCCGGCGCGGCACCTCATACGCGAGGGAGAACTGCAGGGCCGCCCTGGCACTCGTAGCGTGGAAACCACCGGACCACTCCGCGACCAACTGGATGCCCAGCTCAGAGACCAGTCGCTGAAGCACCCCGAGCGGGCAGACACGGGGGAACGAAAGCCGGCCGCCGTCGCGGTCCAGCTGTACATTGCCGTCGCTGAGCAGTACCTGGTCATCTACGTGCTCCAGCAGCTCGTCCAGGTGGCGCAGATTGCGGAACGAGCGGGCCGACCGGCCGGTCACCAGCAGACACACCACAGACCGCGCACGCAGTGCCCGGAGACCGTCGACCACCTGATTAAACGGACGTCCGGCATCGTCGATCAGCGTGCCGTCCAGATCCAATGCGGCGTAACGAATCACGATCGAAGACCCTGGTATGCGACGAGTTTCAACGGGCGGGCCCGCCTGTCCATCTCTCTCCTCTACAAAGGACGACTGATGCGGGCCCGCTGCCGGAACACGTACCAATCGCGATAGCCGAGCTCCCGCAGACGCGTGCGGACGGACTCGAAGTCGTCGCCGACCCGGTCCGGCCGGTGCGCGTCTGAACCGAAGGTCACCTTCACCCCGTAGAAGCACGCCCGATCCAGCAGTTCCGGGGACGGATACCAGCCGCCGACCGGTTTGGTCTTCCCGGATGTGTTGATTTCCATCACCACATCGGATTCGGCGATGTCACGCAACATCCGATCCACCGCCGGCGTCGCGATTTCGGCGATTTCCGGGCGGTTGCCTTTCAACGCGTCGACGTGCCCGATGATGTCGAACATTCCGCTGCGCGCCGAGCGGCCGACGGCGGCGCAATACCGCTCCTTCTCGGCCTTGAGATCTACGCCCGTCCAGCGCGCCGGGTCGAAGATGTCCCGCTCACCCAACACGTGAACCGACCCGATTATGTAGTCGAGCGGATACTGCCGGTACGTCTCCCGGTACAGCTCCATGTGGTCGTCGAAAAAGTCCGATTCGACGCCCACCAGCACCTCGATCCGCCCCGCGTACTCCGCACGCAGCGCCACCGCCTCGGCGACGTAGTGAGGGAACTCCGACTTGGACATGGCGACCCAGGGCTTGAAATGATCGGCCCGTTCCGCGAAGAACGGCGAGTGGTCAGAGAGACCGATCGTATCCAGACCGGCATCGATCGCGGCCTCGATCATCTGTCGCAGCGTGCCCTCGGCATGACCGCATCTCTGATGGTGGGTGTGCAGATCGAACATGACTTATCTCCGTGTTCGTCGATGCGGCAACCATCGGCCCCGAGGACACCGAAGTCGATATCCCATTTGTGGGTACGCCGCCGATTTCGAGTCCGAACCACTCGATGTCCTAAGAGTCCGGTCCTGCGAATTTGTTGTCGATATCCCGGTTCTGGGACAAGCGGCCCGCCCGCGGCCGGGGCTTAGATGGAGACCTTATGAAACAAGACACTCACCCGCACATCAGCAGGCGCGCGGCGGCAGCGTCGTTGGTGCGCGAGAGGCTGGCGCTGCTATTCGAGTTGCGACATGCCGGCCCGGCCGCTGTGATCAGCCTGATCGTCGCCCAGACCGCGGTCAGCGCGATACCGGCGCTGACCGCGTTGACGACCGAGAGCCTCGTCAACCGACTGCTGGGAGGCCGGCCGGTCACGGCTTCCCTGATCGCGCTGGGAGTGGTCATCCTGCTCGGCCGGATCGCGCAGGTGACCACAGTCCCCCTCGCCTACCTCGTCTCACAGCGTGTGGACGTGGCCCGGCGGTCATCCCTTACCGAGCTTGCCACCGGGATGCCGCTCGCGATGCTGGAACGGTCAAAGGTGCAGCAACGACTGCGACTCGCTCAGGCCGACCCGGAGTTCTGGGCGGAACGGACGCCGGGCCAAGGCTCAACGGCCCAGCTCGACCTGGTCATCCGATGGATCGGCGTGTTCGCCGCCGCCTCGGTACTGGCCACTTTCGCGTGGGCGCTCGCACCGTTGGTGATTGTCCCGGCGCTGCTGAGTCGCTCGATCTGGCGCCGGCAGTTCATGGAACACATCGAGATCGAGCGGGCTGGTGTCCTCGCCGGCATCGCCGCGGACCATTGGCGGCAGCTCGCTCTGACCTCGACTGACGGCAAGGAAAGCAGGACTTTCGGCCTGCAGGACTGGGCCGTCGAGCGATGGCGGCAGCAACTGACCTCCATGTATTCGGCGAAGTGGCATGCCGGCCTGCGCAGCGTGCGGGAGCAATGGAAAATCGCCGCGGTTGTCCTCCCGCCGTTGATCGCGGCATTCGTGCTGACTGTCTGGCGGGCCGGTCGACCGGACGGAAACGTGGGGGTCGCGGCCGCCGTGCTGGGCGGCAGCTGGTCGATTCTGAACCTGCTCACCTTCTCCGACGCGCTGGAGATCGAGGGCGCTATCCCCGGCTGCCAGGCCTACGCCGAGCTACGGAAGGAAATGGCAGCCGTGCAGCACGTCGGCGCGGGGCGCCCGGCGGCAGATCCCCGGCCGGAGTCCGGGGCCGAGCCGACGGCGCCCCTGGTGCGTTTCGAGGGGGTCTCATTCGCATACCACGACTCGGCTCCACGCGTGCTCGACCGGTTGGATCTGGAGATCCGCCCAGGAGAACTTCTGGCGATCGTGGGACTCAACGGGGCCGGTAAGTCGACCTTGATCAAATTGCTTTCCGGTCTTTACAAACCTACCGGCGGACAGATCACCGTCGACGGCATCGACCTGGAACTGATCGACCACCAGCGCTGGCGGAGCCGGCTTTCAGTCGTCTTTCAGGGCTTCGTGCGGTACCCGCTGTCCTTACTGGACAACGTCGCCCTCGGCTACGGCGCTGTTCCCGCGGACGCCGATCGCGTTCGGATGGCCGCGGCGGAGTCCGGGCTGGAGGAAATCGCGTCCCGTCTAAAGGCGAACTGGGAAACTCCGCTGACCCGCTCCCGCCCGGGCGGCGTCGATCTTTCCGGCGGCGAATGGCAGAAGGTCGTACTGACCAGAGCGATCTACGCGTTGCGAAGCGGAGCCCGGCTTCTGGTGCTGGACGAGCCGACGGCTCATCTGGACGTCATGTCGGAGTTCGAGGTATTCCGCCAGCTCGCGGCCCACAAGAAAGAGGCCGGAGTCCTACTCATCTCGCATCGGCTGTCGACCGTACGGCTGGCCGACCGAATCGTATTGCTTGACGGAGGCCGAATCGCTGAATCCGGTTCGCATGCCGAACTCATGCATCTCGACGGCACCTACGCCCAGCTCTTCAAGACTCAGGCGGAAAGATTCAATAAGGGCTTCGACGAACGCTTCGACGAAGGAGTTCCAGCATGAAGCGCTATCTCCGGCTGTGGGCCGAGATCCTCGGTTTGTCGTGGCGTGAGAAGCCCGGCCTGACCCTGACGGTGCTCGCCGTCGAGATCGGTCAGGTCGCTGCCAATGTAGGCATCGCCCTGTCGATGCGCGCCACCGTGAACGAGTTGGTAGCAGGGCACGGCGGGACGGCGGTGTTCGTCGCGGTTGTCGCCGCGACGCTGTGCGGCCTCGTCCTCGTGTTGACTCGGCTGCACGGCCTGGTCGGGCTCTTCATGGCCGTGGAGACGGTCGGCGCCGTCATGGAGGACCGCTTGACCCGCGACATTGCTGCCTTGGAGACGATCGAGCATCTGGAACGCAGCGACTACCTGGACCGGGTCGCGATGCTCCGTGGAGCGCCGCGCCGCATTGTCGGCGGCATGTGGATGGCTGTCCGGGTGTGTTTCTCGGCCGTACAACTCCTCCTGACCCTCGTGGTCCTCGGCACTGTCAGCCCTTGGCTCACCCTACTCTTGGTGCTCGCGGTGGCACCGCTGATGTTCGATCGGCTGGGACGCAAGCTGGAGAGCCGCGCCGAGACCGACACCGCGGGCGCGTTCCGGCTGCAGCGGCAGTTGTTCGCGGTCGCCACCGACTCAAGCGCCGGCAAGGAGGTTCGGATGGCTCAAGTCGGCCCGGTGGTGGCGGGGCTTCAGGCCGATGCCATGGGCTCGGTCACCGCGGGTCGCTACACTGCTCGGGCCCGGGCGGCCGGCCTGCGCATCCTGGGTTGGACCGTATTCGTCGCGGGCTTCACCGCGGCGCTCGGCGGCGTGGTGCGGCTGGCGGAGTCCGGCGCCGCGGCCCCTGGTGACGTCGTGCTCGTCGTGACGCTGGCGATCAGCCTGCAGCAAACAGTGCAGTCGGCCGTCGGGCAACTCACCACGACAATGAGCGCCGGCGTACTGCTGGAGCCGTTCCTCTGGATCCGGTCATATCTGGAGGAGGAGCGCCGTGCCCGCACCGGCGATCAGACACCGCCGCCTCGGCTCGTCACCGGAATCCGATTCGAGTGCCTGAGCCTTCAGTATTTCGGGACCGACAAGCCCGCACTGGCCGATATAGACGTCCTCTTGCCTGCCGGTGCGGTGGTGGCTCTCGTCGGAGAGTTCGGATCCGGCAAGTCCACACTGGTCAAGCTGCTCAGTAAGTTCTACGAACCGACCTCGGGCAGCATTACCGTTGACGGTGTCGACCTACGCGAGTTGCGGACCGAGGACTGGCGGAGCCGGACAAGCGCCGCCTACCAGGACTTCGGCCGATACCCGCAGGTCACCTTCGGCGAGGCGGTCGGAATCGGCGACCTCGCCAATCTCGCGAACGAGCAGGCGCTGGCTCGGGCGATCGGTGCTGCCGACGCCGATGCTCTGCTGTCCAGTCTGCCCGAGGGCATGACGACACGCCTTTCGACGATTTATGACGGGGTCGAACTGTCTGAGGGCCAGTGGCAGAAGACAGCATTGGCGCGCGCCAGCATGCGTACAGAGCCGTTGCTGTTCATGCTCGACGAACCCACCGCCTCGCTCGACGCCGTCAGCGAGCACGCCATCTTCCGGCAGTACATGCTGCATGCGCGGCAAGTGGGAGCGAGGACCGGCGCGATCACCCTGGTGGTCTCGCATCGTCTCTCGACCGTGGCTGACGCGGACATGGTGCTCGTGTTGGACCGGGGACGGCTCGTCGAGCAGGGCACCCACAGCCAATTGCTGGCGTCTGGCGGCCGATACAGCGAGCTGTACCAGTTGCAGGCAGATGCGTATGCCCTGGAGCCGGACGAGGTTTCGCGATAGGAACCACCGGCCTCAAGAATTCACGGACTTTGTGGCGGGTAGGCCGGGATACCCCTGGGGAGTATGGAAGGTGCCGTCCTGACCTGGATGATCTCGATTGCTTAGATCAACTACCAGCCAGGAGAACGGCACCTTCAGGGTGAAGCGTAGAACATCCGCGCGTTTGCGGAAGAAGAGCCGGCGTGTTAGCGATCTTCGGCGGCGTCGGGAACTCGATGAGGCCGCGCTGGGCCGGCTGGCCGCCGCCCGAGCCGCTCAACGGCGGAAGGTGTGGGCCGCGCTGGCCGCCCGACCGGCCGGTTTCCCCTGGCTGCAGGTCGCCGGGAAGGTGTGGGACGGCTGGGTCGTGGTCGACGTCGATGCTTCTTTGGTCGAGTCACACTCGGACAAACAAGGCGCGGCGCCCACGTTTAAGAAGCACATCTTCGGGCTGCACCCGATCGTCGTGTCGGTCGCGAACACCAGCGAGGTCCTGGCCGTGCTTTTGCGTAAAGGCAACGCGGGCAGTAACACCGTGGTCGACTACATCACCGTGCTGAGCGAGGCGATCGCGCAGATCCCGGCCCGGTACCGCAAGAAGATCATTTTCCGGGCCGACGGGGCCGGCGCGACCAAGGATCTGCTGGCCTGGATCAAGACCGAAGCGGCCGAGAAGGGCTACACCTGGCATTACAGCGTCGGATTCGACGTCACCGACAACGTGCGTACCGCCATCTGCGAGGTCCCGGCCGACGTGTGGGCACCCGCGCTGACCGCGGAAGGCACCGTACGGCGCGGCGCGCACACCACCGAGATCACCGACATCCTCGAACTGGCCGACGGCTGGCCCGAGAAGATGCGGACCCTGGTCCGCACCGAACCCCTGCACCCGAAACACCGAAAACAGGCCTCCCAGGTGGAGAAACGACGCGGGCAACGGTTCCAAGCCGTCGCCACCGACCTACCCGGGCACCACTACCCGAAACTGGATGCGTTCCACCGCAACCACGCCGGGGTGGAAACCATCATCAAAGACGCGAAAAACCTTGGCCTGCAACGACTTCCGTCCTACTACCTCGCCTTCAACCAGGCCTGGTGCATCGCCGTCGCGATCGCTTGCGACCTGCTCGCCTGGCTCCGGCTACTC
>Ga0247737_1001227_pt1 | contig 11000 bp, 9 predicted proteins | sample UWRJL028104C2_FD_180937 | JGI IMG/M metagenome (GOLD analysis project Ga0247737, IMG submission 180937) | Plant litter microbial communities from Arlington Agricultural Research Station in Wisconsin, United States - UWRJ-L028-104C-2 | ecosystem: Environmental > Terrestrial > Plant litter >...
GCAGGCGTTGGCATTTTTAGATATCGTCGGAATTTGACGTCAGCGTTCAGGATCACAAGAAAGGCGTTCAGCGAGAGAACCCCAGAGCGAGCATAGTCGTAAGAGAATGCGGGGAAGCGGGGACAGTCGTTGGTTCCAGGCGATTTGCGTAGGGTACGGTCTGGCGCGGAAACGTGCGATTGTCTCGACACCTGACCGTTCGCTCGTTCGTAGGCAGTCAGAGCACTCGAACCCGGGAGGAAATGTTCAGGGTGGAGGGCCACTAATTCGTACTGCGCGTTGCTGATGGGTGGTGTTCTGGGCTATAGATACTAGGTCAAATATGTTGGCGGTTCAAATATGACCACGACTTGCGTTAAGCTCTCGTATATATAGTTTTGCTCGGTCAAACTTTTCTTGCCACACACCGTTCTCTGCCTTGAGTAGAACGATGATTTGATTGAGGGTGTTCAGAGAACCAGTAACTGCGATTAAGCCATATTGATCAAGCGAGGTGCGCAGTGTGCGATCAACTTGGTGAGAGCGATAATCAGCTGAAGGATACGACGCAGAATAGACTCACGATTTGTGACGTTACTCGCACCATTCAAATTGAAGCCCATGTTGACGATGCCAAGATCTTTGAAGAATCCCTCCTGCACAAAATGCTGTGAGCTATGTGCAGGTAAATGACTGGTGAGCACCTACGACTTCAGCCTTGAGAACAGGGTCTTGGTTAACAGCATTCACCTAATGTATTCTTTCATGAGTATAAGACACGCTCTTTGTTATGAAGCAAGGTTCAGCTCGGTCGATCTTGCGGCATTTGGTGGCCCTCGCAGTCGAACTGGGACTTGTACTGGCTGCTCCAGTGGAGTGAGGGTGTCGAATAGAATCCAGACCCCGACCCGCTGACGGCATCATGTTTAGAGAGGTTGAAAGAAGTGGTAAGTCTCTTTGAAGGAAGGAAGTCAGACATTTTGCCGCTACCAGAGTTGCTGCAATAGGGGCTAGCTGACACATCACCTGTGAAAACCGTCAACTCGCTGGGAAGTACTACGAAACTCACGAATGTGGTGGTAGGCGGCGAGAAGAGAGACTGAGCGAGAAGCAAAATGTAGTATTCCAGGTTATAACTCTACTTTATGATTAATGCATATCGTCCGCACTTATATCTCTGCGGATATTAGAACCCGAACCACGACTTGGCAGTTTGCTGGGTCGCTAATCGCTTTGCCTAAATAAGGACGAGAAGACCAATAGTCAGCATCGGTATATTCACGAACAACCTCCAGACAAAAGAGGAGCAGTACCTGTGCAACCATGCTCTTACTACCCTCCTCCAACGAGTTGAAGCGTTCCTCCAGGTCTCCAAGTAGTTGCCTAAATTATGCGATACAAGATTGAGCACGTCCTTCAACAATTATACCACCAATCAACTTACCCTCGTTCGCTCATCGCGCTAGTAAGCCTGTTGTAAATGTTCGCTTGCACAGCGGCGGCGCCAGCTGCAAGCCCAGCAGCGCTTCCTTGAGCACCAGGGGCGCCTTCCTCAAGAGCTTTGCCTTTCTCTTGTGCAACCCTTTCTGGAAGTGGTCTATCTGGCCCTCCAACTTGGGAGACGATGCCACAAAAGAAGTAGGTGATCATGTTAGGTAGGAGTGGTTAGCAAAAAGATCTGAACAAAACGCGCAAGAAGAAGAACAAAGGCACTCACGCAGTTCGTCGATCTGTGCTCCAGATTTCGTTTGGTTGAAAGAAAACCATGATCCAAGGTATGAAGCTGGTCCAAGAGAAACGGGCTGTGGCTGGGGAGGTATGGTGCCCCGTGTAGACGCAAAATCAATGTCTGGCAATGTATATACCCGTCGGATATCGAAGAAAGTGCTATAGTTTGCCTGGTGGATTTGATGACTGTTGTTTCCTTGCCCCTGAGTTGGGGTCCAAGCAATGAAATCGCCGGTTTCCTCTATCGTAAGTGCCCTAGCAGATACAAGAATGGGTGAGTTCAGAAGCAAAGTAGGTGATAAATTTTCGAGAAAGGCGTACATGGATGCTTGTGCTGGAGGAAGCTGCAGGGTGATTATATGCTCGAGATGTGGCAGTGTATAAGCTATTGCATCATGTCGATCTGTCTGGACAATGAGCGCATGTGAACCTGTAGACCATCCTCAGAGTTAGCCCCACCAACCATTAGACAAGGAATTCTCACTAACCCATGCGTTCCACAACCTGCGCACTGAGCGCTATTCCGTGCTTATGACCCCAATCGACCTTCGCAACCTTCTCTCCGTTTATAGAAGCAAACACTCGCGCACCTTTTGCGCCGACGGAGAGTAACACACAACGAACTTCAGGTTTCCCTCCTGTAGCGGTCGGGATCTCGCCCTTAAACGATGCAGCCAGTTTGGCGCGGTCAGCTCTCCATTGTGCGCCCGATTTTGTGTCTAAGACGAAGGTTGCATCAGGGAGGGGATCGGGGACACTTTTGAATGTCGTCGGTTCTCCAGTAATGCTCCAGGTAACTGGGTTGCCCGAGCATAGGAGTGTGTATATTTCTGCGTGGCCTGATTGACGCGTTGCGATGAGTCTTACACGTAGTTGAGGATCTGCAATGGCATGCATATGGCTGGTGAATATAAGCTTTTCAAGTTTGAGGCCCACCTTTCTCTAATGGGCATACGGTCCACTTGAGAGATGTTATGAGTTCTGCAGTAGGGCTGGTTGGACTGCCAGGAACGTGTATGGCCGACTTGATGGAATGTCGATTCGGTTTCTTGTTCCTTCCCAGAGAAAGTATGACCATTGGACCACGCATATCGACGACAATCAGTGAGCCATCACAATAGGAAACGGCCAAAAAACCTGCGCGCGCATTTAATTATCCCCTCAAACGGTCAAAAAGTGGGGAGGCATACCGATATCTGAAAGTGCGAATGTTTCCACTGGGCCCTTTCCAGCAGATAGCAAGAAGTAGGGCTTCAGTCTACTTCCTAACCGAGGTTGAATATGATCCAGAAGAATGATGCTCTTATCCAGAGAAGACCCAGTCGACTTCGTAGAAGCGCTATGATAGACCAGAACCTCCCCTGAGTTCAGAGTGACGGCACACTCCAATGCCTCTGCCGCAACTTGGACAGAGACGATCGAAAGTTGTTCCAGAGGTGCTGAGAGATTATCCACAAAACTAGCGTCATCGAAAGCGTCTTCCAGCCGAATCGACAATCCAGTGAGGGCCTTTGGCCAGTCTTCTTGCAAAGGCGAATTACCGGCAGGAATCAGAAGTTGGGCGCTGAGGTCATAAAACCTGACACTCATGTCCCTGCTGTATGTCACGAGAATGCGATGGGATTGGTATTTGGATAGTTTGAGTTCGTTCAGCCTGCTGGTATCAGCAAAAGCTTGCCCGCCTTCCAGGTTGAGGTGCAGATCAGGGGTGTTTTTCTTGTTGACGAAGTCATCGTGGATATCGTTGTCGAGTTTGAACAGGCTCCCTCCTTGTAGACCTGAGCCACCATTGGAAAGGGTAAATGGGGTCCGAAGAAGGTATGGCGCGTGATTCAGATGGCGAGGAGATTTGGGTAAAGGTGTTGGTGGTGCAGGACTTTTCAAAAGGCCAGCCGCCCATGCTTCATCATCCTGGTCCTCGTTCTTCACGGGTTCTGCTGCTCCAGTAGCCTTGGGGGGTTCTGTCGTTGGAATAAATCCGGGTGGAGGAAACTGGAAGGCTTCAACCATCCTCGAACCGTCGATCTCGAGGATGAATAGAATAGCATAGGGATCAAATGTTCCACCAAGGTGTGGATTAGCGCGCGGTATCAGGAGGTAGTCTTGTACGAGTCCACGTGTTTCGTAGAAGAAGAGTTTCTTCGGGCTGACAGATTGGCACATTGCCTGGCGGAATGCGGGGTGAAGCATGCCTGCTGTCGCTGGTTGATCCGCCGGAGGCTCCGGGGGGTTGAACGCTGGCAGTGCATAAGCCGTGACGCCAGGAGGCATACCAGAATCAAGACCACCAAATATCGTCAGAACTGTCTCCCCCCCTCGAGGGTCTGCAGAATTAGACAAGCCACTCCAGGAGAGTTTGAAGATGGGCTCCCGCAAAGACTGAGGAGCATTTGATATTGATTTCCCGTCCATGTATTCTTCTAGCTTGGTGGAGTTGACTATATTCACATCTGCGGTGTCTAGCGTCCTTACGAGTAGTGGCTGTTTGTCGTCCTCGACTGCCCAGAAACCTATCGAGCCATCTACATAGCCACAGGCAAAGAAGTGTCCTGAAGGGTGGACGGCAATTGAGGTGACTATCATCCGCCGATGCGTCAAGATGTCCTGCAAGTGGTGTCAGTTTGAAGGAATCATCAACACTTTTGGAAAACAGCAAACCCCAGATCCATACCCTGTCCCACCTGGCGCACCGGGTGGGAGTATCAGCTCGTAAGCTCGGACAGTACTCCGTTCAGTCTGGCATGAGGAATGTTGAGGTTGGGAGCACGATATTATCACAGCAAAACTCACGAGATCCGTTAGGATTATCCCATCTGACAAGATCAGCACGCATCGACAATCCCAAACATGCCCAACATACTAGAATATGCCACGAATAGAAGATTCAAGTTTCTTGGGTGTATGACAGTGTCTATAGCATTTGAGCTGGACAGTTCGGTGAGAATATGGTCAAGGCAGATTCGAGACTCCAAACGTACGGCGATGGTGGGGCTAACGAAGGAACGCCGCTCACCGCCATACTCTCTTCATATAACTTCCACATGTTGGGCATGGTATATGGCGACTTGCGCAGACATGCTAAATCGAACGTTCTGACTTCTCCAGCTTGCATTGCGAGGAAGACCTAATCAGCACTCGAGGTCAAGTGGATGGTGGCATGCGGAGAGTGGGCTACAAACATGTGCATGAGACGGCGAGAGGGTTATTGAGCTAGAAGGGTGAAGAAGTCAACCCATTCTCCCCTAAAGGTCCCCATATAATGGAGCGTACTTGGTTTGATCAAACCGTACTGAAGTAACGGGTCGAGGTCGACCAAACTCCAGCAAATTATAGACGTGGAGTTGGTTGTAATCATCTAGACGAAGAGTAGGAGGTATATGGGTTCCGTCAACATCTGCACAAAGTGTAGCGCACCTAAACAGAGAAGGAAATATGTCGAAGACGAGAATTGAAGGAGCTGTACACCAACGGGTTCTGGAAGGATAATCTTGGACTCGACGCTGGGTCCTCCAAAGATATAGATAGTGCCGTTTGCAGTGCCTAAGAGTTAGTCAAAGTAGTTTGTTAGGTCTCTTGCTCCTAGACGAGAGGGTCGGAACATACCTGCTGCAAGTAGCCCAGCTACCGGCTCAACAGCAAGCGCCGCAATATTCAAGGGGAAGTCGAAAACTCTTAGACTACCAACCTTCCAGTCAATTTCATCACTCAAATCGGTGGATAGATCCGCAAGAACAGCTTCATGCCGCGGTGAGAACATGGTGGGATCGATTTAAGAGCGCTCACGCTTAGCTCAGGCATGTTGTTTGCTCGAGAGTTATTTTGGGAAAGGTCACTTTATAGTAATCCCAACGTCACTCACTGCAATGCTCTAACTCAGTAGAACAGAAGGTGCGAATGATCATAATTAGAAAGCGAGTGGCCTAGAGATACATGCATACGGTGTGAGAATGAATATGCAAAAATAATACATGTCATAGATGCAGTGAAAAAGGAAGAGTTGATCGTTGACCTAAACAGTCAACCGTGAAAGAAAAAGTCTATGATGTTTCCCCTCCGCCGGATATCTATCGCATGCCCGACGGTTTATCCATAACCTGTGAGGAACCCCTGATTTTACCTAACCAACTGCGCTTGTTTGAGGGCTTCGTAGAGGATGTTGGCATTGGAGGAAGGGCGAATGGACTGTTGGTCATATCAGAGATGTAAAGTCCAGAGGATGGCGGCGCAGTACGTCTGGGAGAAGGTATCGGCACGGTGGGTCGGTTATGATTCCGGACAGGTGTGAAGCCAGATTGTAAGCTGTTCAGAACTCTTCGTACTCTAGGGGTCCTGTTCTCCACATCGTGTCCATCTGCGGAAAAGGCTTGAGCGGGTAGATTCTCGCAGGCTTCAAAGTCGTCTGGTGCAGCTCTCTTCTTGCCGATAACGACAGCAGAGGGCATGGGATCCACTGCAGGAAGCATGTGTCGCTCTGGTGTACGTGCCTTGAAGACAGGCATTGCAGCTCGACTCCGCTCTGGAGTCTTTGGTCTTGGAAGAGAAGACGGGCCTGAAACAACTCTTTGACTCGATGCACGCAAGGCAGAAGTAGGGGGTGTTTGCATTGAGGATTGGGGTCGAGATGCTGGTGATGAAGAAGCCACGGTTACAGATCGCTGACGAGAAGGAGGAATGGGCATCGTTGGAGCGGCTGGAGGTATAAGTTGAGGTTGGGAGGGCGATAGATTGGTAGCTGAAGATTCGGGTATCGGTTGCTGGACAGGATTCGACGCTTTCGCAACCGCAAGTTTGGCTTGAAGGTTTTGAACCTTGCGTGTAAGTGACTCGACCTTGGTAGTTTGCTTCTTCTTCTCTTTCAACATCCTAGGTAGTGTTATCAGCTTGGTTTTATGACACGGTGAGTGTTACTTACTCAAGGACACGGTCATCATTCTCCTCAATCTCAGCACATTTCGCTCTGAGCAACTCTTCCATCTCTGTATTTCGTTCCTCCAATTCCGAGAGGGCTTGTTCAAGGTTAGGCCGTGATCTCAGGATAGCTAGTTCGCGCTGGAGTTCGGATGTTTCGCGTTTGTGTTGGGCATTTTGGAGGCTGAGATTGACCTCAGCTGCTTTGCAAACTTTCTCAGACCGAGCAAGGTCCGCCTTAATGCGTTCGATATCACCCTTGAGTAAAGACGCGACATGTTCGCTAACAGAAGTGTATTAGTAACGCGAATGCTACGAAAGGTGTTCTTGACTCACCTTTCTTTGACTTGAGTTTCCAAGTAACGATTCAGCGACTTCGATTTCTGGACGTCTGCCTCCAAACTAGTAATATCCTGTTGAAGAGCAGTTCTCTCCTCCTCAGTCGCTCTCAGCTGTTCTTCAGCGTGCACAAGACTGGTCTGGACGCTTGCCAGTTCTTCCTGTACCTGAGCAAACTGGGCTGAAAGTCGGTCAGAATCATCCTTCGCGGAAGCCAAAGCATGAGTGTGCTCTTTTTCGTCTTGCGCGCGGCTTTCGGTTTCGTCGTGCAGACGGTCAGCGAGTCGGGCAGCTTCCTCTTTGGACATGTCGAGAAGGCGTATGTGTTCTTCGAGTCTGCCCTGCAAGGTTTGCACCTTCTTCTGGAGCTCCTGCTGTTTGGACAAGCTCTCGTTATTGGAACGGGCAATTGTAGCTTCTTGCTCCTTCTGGATACGTTCGAGATCCTCGAGAAGACGGGAGTTTTCTGCCTGAAGGGTATCGCGTACTTGTAAGACATCCTGGTAGTCGGTCGAAGCCTTCTTTAAATCTTCCTGGAGCGTAACCAAATTCTCTGTCTGCTCCTGCATGAGAGCGTCGCATTGTTCGCGATGGCTCTGGAGATCCTCGAGGTCTTTCCTCGTCGCTTCGAGCTTTTCCTCCAGCTCTCTCATCGATGCCGACGCACCTTCGACTGCAATCAGGTGATCATCCTCGGCAGACTTATGAAGGGCTTCAAGCTCCTCTAGCGCCTTCATCGTGTTGTCGAGTCGACTTTGGAGAGCCCCAACAGCCTCTGCGTGTTGTCTTCTGAGCTCTATCAGGGTTCTCTCCGTGTCCTTGTTCATCGCCTCCGCCTGGTCTCGCTCTTCCAAGCGACTCTCCAAGTCTTCCTTCTGCTGTTCCAGTTTACGGATTGTTGATTCATAATCTTGTGCTCGTAGAATTGCCAACTGAGCCTCCAAGTCGAATTTGTCCCGCTCCAGGGTTTCAACCAATGCTGATGAGCTAGAAACCTCCGAATGGCGTTCAGCAAGCATCGTCTTTGCCCTGTCAAGCTCGTCGCGGTATTGACCAGAGAGTTGAGTGAGCGTTCCCAAAGCCGTCGTCTTGTCCTCCAACTGGCTTTGCATAGACGCGTTCTCTTCGTGTGCAATGGAAAGACTCTGCCATGCTCTTGAGGTTTCTTCTGCCGACCGCTGGATAGCTTGTCTCGCACGCGACGCCGTGTCCACAACTACCGCGATTAAACTGGTGACTAGCACCTCATTCTCACTGCTCGCTTCCAGTTCCTCCTCCAAGGCCTCCACCTGCGCAAGCGCCTGATCTCGAGCCTCCCTCGCATCAGCACAATCTTCTACCATCGCATCCTTCTGCGCTGCCAAAGTCTCCAACTCAGCAGTCATCTCGCCCAGCCTCTCCTCTTGCAACCGCAGATTGGTCTCCATCCGCTTGATATCATGCTGATGAATTCCAATCTGCTCCGTCCTCCTCATAACACGATGCTCTAGCTCCTCAATATGGTCGCGGAGCGTGCGGGTAGCTTCATTTGAAGTCATGGTAGAAAGCTGGTGGAATTGGAGGTTGGTATACCGACTCTCAGCGTTCGTAAGCTCGTCCTGGACGTTTTGTAAGTCGGTCATCAGGTTGGTAACCTGGAGGGTGAGGGAGTCGCGTTCGGATTCGATGTCATCGATGTGGGCGTTGAGTTCAGAGACCTGGTGCATAAGCTCATCGAGCTCTTGCCGTGCGTCCTCTTCTGCTTGGCGGAGGAAGTCGACCTCTTTCTCGTATCGATCCTTGTCGCGGAGCTGGGAAAGTAGATCGTCGCGCTGACTGGTGACAGCCTCTAGACACAGAACGGTCACGTCGTATCGCTCTTCTAGATCCTTCAGAGCATCTCGGGCATCCTGGGCGTGAGCTTGACTTGCTTTCAGATCCGCCTCGAATGAAGGCTCAGGCATCTGGTGGCTTTGAGACGCAACAACTACAGCCAACCCGCGGACATGGAGACCAAGTCGTTGGATCTCTGCATTCTTCGCAGCTAGGAAAGCTTGACTGCGTTGTCTCGTAGCACCCAGCTGAGCATGGAGCTCATCCATCTCGTACTTCATCTGCCCTAGTGATGCTACGGTCTCATTACTCGCGGTCGAGATAGATGCGGAGAGCTTGGCCTCAAGAGCTTCAATGGCGAACCTAGATTCTGACTCCAAGAACTGGACATCACGGCGGAGGCTATCCCTCTCGCCTCGAAGGCGGTCAACAGTCACTAGCAGCCGCTCGATGTGGCTGATAGTATCCGCACTGGGATGTACGACCGGAGGTTGAGTAACAGTCTGATATGCGAGTGATTGAGGTTCGAGAGTGTCCATGTCGATTAGGCATGAGTTATCGTCCATAAGTGGGTCGTCACAGGTCTCTAGCGATTTGACAGCCCTGGTAGGTTGGTTAGTTGCTACTACAAATAACTCAATAAAACGATTCTCACTTTTCATTCAAGTGACGTTCGCGGACATCTCTGTCTTGCAGCTGTCTGCTAAGTCTCGTCAGCTCGCGACGAGCATCATCCAGAGCATCCAGCGCCTCTTCCTTCTCCTTGACAATGCCGATCTGATGATTACGCTCCTCCTTGAGTTGACTCTCCAGCCGCCTGACCTTCTCCTTCAACTGCTTGGTATCACTGGCGCCTCTGGCCATCGTCTCCAACGCAGCTATCTTCGCATCGTCCTCCTCAATCCTCTTCAACAATTCTTCCTCGCGGCTTCCATCATTTCCCTGCTCTCTTAGGAATACCAGCTCCTCTTCCTTTTCCTCCAGGGAAGCCTGCAGTTCCTCCATCCTCGCGCACCACTTCCTCTCGGAAGCCAACTTCTCGTTGTCAGCCATAACGAGATCCTTCTGAACCTGAGCAAACTTCTGCGACACACCCGCCAGCTCAGCATCCTTCTTCGCCAGTTGCGTGCGTAAATCACTTAGATCTTGTTCCAGAGTCGTTATACGGAAATTGGAAAGCGACGACGATCGAGGGCGTGAAGCAGCCACTCGCCGACCAGGCGTTGTGGTTGGAAGAGGTGGGGTCACAGTTCGGAGATTATTCTCTAGTTCTCTAACGCGAGTTTCGAGCATGTATTTCTCCTTCTCCAGTCTGTCTCCGCGTGCCTTGTGTTCATCCGAAGTGTGAGATATCCGTTCGAGCGTGGCTTCGAGATCCCGCATCTCCATGCTGCTTCCCTTGTTCTTATCCACAGCACTCGTAAGAGTGGCTTTGACATTCTCTGACGTTATCTTCTCGTTTCGTAGATCTTCTGAGCGTTGTTGTAAGTCGCACTCGAGTTGGAGAGCTCGTCTCGTTTCGGATGTGAGCTATGGCACCGAAATTGTATGAGCATAAACTTCGTGTTGAAGTGACGAACGTACCTTGTGTAGCGCTTCGTTAAGTCTTTCCTTGAGTTCATCGAGGTCTGCAGCTTGCCTCGCTAATTTATCTTGCTGTGCAGCGATCTGGCCGTCTATAATGTCGGGTAAGTCGCAGACAGGGTCTAATGTAGTTGTCTTGAACACTCACCTTTGCTCGCTATTTTATCCTTGAATGTGCGCGTTTCTTCGGATACATCGTCGGCGCCGAGATTCCAGGCAGACATAACTACCTTGTGGCGGTCGTGTTGTCGTGCAAGCAGAAGAAAGCCGATCCGGCGTTAATTGTGTTGACAAAAGTTGAAAATGCAAGTTCCACGTGACTCTCAACGTAGCAGACGCGTTTCGTGAATATCATGTGACCGCGTTTGATTGCCTAATTAGGCGTGTTGCCGTGAAAATCTCACGGTTGACCTTTCCTCCTCGTCCTCCGATTTCAGCTCATATATTTTTCTCTGGATGCTTAGATATGATATCAGGCCATTATCTCTCCTTTTATGTTGCCTTTGGAGTATAAATAGCCGAGCCCGTCGATAGGCTAGACCTATCGTAGAAAGGCCGTTGGTATCGCTGGAGAGTTTCGGAATAATTTGGAAACGCGTACAGGACAGCAATCGCGGACAGTCTTATCCATATGAACTCATTTACCTGCG
>Ga0247737_1001229_pt1 | contig 10993 bp, 7 predicted proteins | sample UWRJL028104C2_FD_180937 | JGI IMG/M metagenome (GOLD analysis project Ga0247737, IMG submission 180937) | Plant litter microbial communities from Arlington Agricultural Research Station in Wisconsin, United States - UWRJ-L028-104C-2 | ecosystem: Environmental > Terrestrial > Plant litter >...
ATCTTAAGGTATATCTATGAAAAAGTTTTATTTACTGTTTGCTATCGCCATTTTAGCTTCCCCAGCCTATGCGCAACTCAAGGTAGGTGATGATGCGTTTAAATTCAGTACTCAAGCGTCCTTGGGCGGGAAATCGTTTGATTATTCTTTGAATGATTCGCTAAAAAAAGGCCCCGTGGTTGTTTATTTTTATCCTACTGCTTTCGGTGGTGGTTGTAGTGTTCAGGCGCGCGCGTTTGCAGTGAATTATGATCGCTTTTCAAAAGCGGGCGCAACTATCGTTGGTGTATCACTTGATGACATTGGTCGCTTGAATGAATTTTCTGCAGACCCACAATTTTGTGCCAGCAAATTTCCTGTCGCTTCTGATACTAACGGAAAAATTGCCAATGCTTTTGGTTTGAAGGTAAATGAATCAACAGTTGGAAGAAAAGATATTCGTGGCGTAACTGTGAATCATGGCTCTATCGACCGCACCACTTTTATCGTGGGTCGCAATGGTAAAGTAGCTGCAACCATAGGTGGTTTTAAACCTGCAGAGAATGTAGATGAAGCCTTGCGTGAAATCGAAAAGTTAGCGGTGAACTAAAGTCGTTTAAATTTTCGGGTTTCTATATCAAAATCTGGGTCGGTAAAAAACGACTCAGATTATTGTGAATTCATGCATCGAATTTATCCTATTCTTATAGCTAAGTTTATTTTTTAAAATAATAGTGTTTAATAAACAATATCACCTGCTGTGTATTCAATGTTGTTTTTTTTGGTATCCCATCCCCGGAAAATATTAAAATTCAGTTGCTTTTTTTCAACCAAAAAAATTTTCTAAAAAATCATCAGGTGTTTAAGAATCAATTATTTTTTATTTTTAAATTCCGTTAATTTGTTTAATTTTCTTAAATCTTCATGTTTTTCATAGGCTTATTTTTTTTGGTACAGGCTTTGCGTTAGGCGCTATCTCGGTGCGCATTGGCGATATCGTGTGTAGTTGCACTCCGTGTAACATTTCTGTTCCAAATTCAACTATGAAATTATTGGAGTCTTAGTATGTCGGTTATTCCTGAACTAGATTCATCTTTAGCTAAATTGGATGTAGGAGATCAACAAACAGTTTCTCTCGAAGCGAGTCGCACAGACAATAAATCTTCGCAGCAAAAAAATACTCAGCGCGGTGTAAGCCGACGTTCTTTGTTGGGAAAGGCAGGGCTTTTAACTACGGCGAGTGTCGCGGCTCCATTGTTAGCAAGCGTGACTCATGCGCATCCTTTAGATGATCATAACGATCATGATGAGGGCCCAAACCCGGGGCGCGACTATTCAGAATTTTATCGCGATGATCAATACGGTACGCTACACGCGAAAGAACTTCGTAAGCGAGCCTATAAAGCAAAAATTAAAGCAGCTGAATTGGATTACAAAATAGATACACCCCCGCATCCAAATAACGGTGATGAGGCGCGTTATCCCAATAAAATTGGAACTGCCACTAAAGGATTAAAGCATGATGCAGAAGGTCATGTTGACCCACAATCCTACGCATCATTTTTAAAAGCTGTCCGTACTGGCGAGCACGAAGATTTCGAAAAAATTATATTAGGTGGCACCGCAAAACTTGCTGACCCGCAAGGTCCGCTCAGTACAGCACTAGAAGGTATTAATAATTCACAGCTTGCGATTCCCGTTGCTGCGAGTCTGGACAGTGCCGCGCTGGCTGCAGAGCACATTGAAATTTATTGGCTGGCGTTATTACGCGATGTGCCTTTTACTGAATATCGCAATGACACTTCTCATCCCTTGGTGTTGGCGGCTGTTAAAGAATTGAATCGTTTACAGGAATATCATGGGCCAAAAATTAACGGACAGGTGACACCGGAGTCGCTTTTCCGTAGTACCGCGCTTTATGTGGATTACAAAGCTGATCCTAGCGGAAGAAAAGGCAAATATGTTGTGCCTCCAGAAACATTAAAAGGCCCCTACATTTCTCAATTTTTATTACGGTCTATACCAGCTTGGGGAACCTTCGCAGCGCAGCCGCAGTTGCGCCCGATTCAAACAGCGGGGGAAAGTTTTGGAACAACGTTCGAAGAGTGGCTGAATATTCGCAATGGCGTTAGTACAGGTAGAAACATCACCAACGAGACTGGTCGCCGCCACATAATTAATGGTCGTGATTTGGCGGGGCTTGCACGTAATTCCGGTCCAACTTATTTGCATGCGCTGCAAATTTTATCCACTGCATCTGTTGCGGGAAATCCGCTCGCGGGTGGAATAGGAGCGCCCTTGAATCCTGCGAACCCCTATGTGAATTCGAAAACGCAATCAGGTGGATCGTCATTTTCGAGTGGCTTCTTTCAAGGTTTAATTTCGCTGGCAGCTTCTTTAGCGATTAAAACCTCTTACTACCAAAATTGGTATGTGGACAGGCGCTTGCGCCCTGAGGATTACGCAGGTCTCGTACACAAGGTCTTGGCTAAAGGTACAAAATATCCGATTCATCGCAATGTACTTGAGTCGGATGCGGTTGCGCGCACCTTCGCTGCAAATGGAAGTTACTTATTACCGCTCGCAAACAATACTGGTGCCCCAACTCATCCTGGCTACCCGAGTGGTGCAACCATTTCTGCGGCAACACCTGTAACTTTATTGAAAGCTTTCTTCGATGAAAATTATGTAATTCCCAACCCGGTACAAGTTGACCCAAATGACCCAACGCGTTTAATTCCTTATGAAGGTGAACCGCTCACCGTCGGTGGTGAATTAAATAAATTGGTAAATAATGTTGGCTTCGGTCGCAACTTTAATGGTTTCCACACCCGCGCGGATATTTCCGCCTCTCACGCGCTAGGCGAAGCTCTCGCAATCACTCTCTTGCGTGATCATAGATACACCTATAACGAAACTTTTGAAGGTTATACCTTCACCAGATTTGATGGTTCTAAAGTCACTGTGTAAATTGTAATCGTGTAAATCTGCAAATTTTGCCGCAGGCTCTGTTATGGAGCTTGTTGGCGATTAATTACCTGGTATTAATTTTTATTTTCTTTTGCTCGCATATCCTCACGCTTAGTTTTTTATTTAACCTTAAAAATTTTTAAGCGGTCTTTGAAATTTTTGTCGTGAAATTTTTCGTGCAGTCGTGTACAGGAATTTGCTCATTCATTCCATATTGGTTTTTCGTTTGTAGACCGAGTTGGTTAGAGGCACGAGAAAAAGTAGAGCTTGATTTTATCGTGTATATTTAGGTGCCTTCAAATATGAGTAATTCTTCTCATGCTGAATAACTAACATTTATTTTTGTCATTGGTCTCTAGTATTTTAATTAAATGATTGTTGAAATGAACAACAATTTTTACGAACAATCGTTTAATTCAAAAGAGACTATAGAATGGCAAACACAGGTGTTGATTTGATAGCTGCAATTACCGGAAATGCGACATTAAGGGGGCTGGATAATTGCCCAGGTGTGCCGGTTCAAATGGGGTACGCTGTTTATGGTGGTGTGCAAAGTGACAAAGGAACTGACCAGATTACACACACCTCCACAGAACAAGATATTGTAAAAGCCATCGCATTCAGTGGTTCGCCATCAGATACGGCGGTATGGCATTTCAGTTCAGACTCTCCCGTTCATCACTTTGTGGTAATGCCCTGGTACAAACACACAGCTCCGGTTGGGAACGTGTACACAGTCTTTATGGCTTATGAAAACAGATATAACTTCAGACAATACGTGGAGGGTAGTGGTGGTATAGCACCCACGGGAGCGCTCGGCTTTAAAACAGCTTGGACTCTAAACGAACTTAAGACGATGCTTTATGACTTGGTAACCAGTAACACTGCGTGGCAGGATTATTTTGGTCAGGTTGGACCTGCGCGAACTATGACATTGAATTACTACAAATATAATACCCTCCGCCTCTCCACCGCGTTAACAAATGTGGTGAGATATAATCGCGTTAGATAATGAATACATAATCAATGGGGTTGGGCCTCATTGATACTTAAAAAATCTCTTGAGAATTGTTACCGCGATAAATGATGCGCTGCGATTGACTGTGGGTCATGTATGACAATTCATTATCGTCATAACAAAAATGATGGTGTGATTGCCGCAAATTTTTTTTAAAAAGCTAGCATATGCGTGCTTGCTCAGTGATGACAAAAAATTTACGGAGGTAAAATCGTTTCACCTTTTTACCGTCCAATACAGAGCTCTCGCAAGACGTTGCTTCAAGGTAGTATGTGAAATAATTACCAAATTGGTGTGCCAAAAATACTTGAGACCTTCGCGTTACAAAATTATGCTGCGAGCCTGAATATCAGGTAGAGATCGCAGCCAGATAATAATGTGTTAGTCCTTTCTGTGAGCCAAAAGCTTTTACTAGCGCTTGATTTATGTTTTCATACCTGCCTCCGATGAAGGACAGTTGCCATTAAGTTGTGCTTCAAGCATGGCATTCTTAAATAATAAGTAGTAAAAGCTCAGTCATTGTTTAGTCATGCGCTGTTTATTTTCGTTAAAAATTAATACAAGTTCTCGTCCAATCTGGAGCAAGGAATCCAAGCTATGAATTTCTTTAATATAATTGCAAAAATCTGTGTCACGAGTGCTTGTTGTAAGCACCAAAATAACGCTTTTCTAACGCTTTTTTATCGTGTCTCAGTATCTGCGATTACGCTGCTGGCATTTTCCAGTAGCGCCTACGCTGCAGCACCTAGTGCTGTAGATGATAGCCGCACTATTCCTGTTAATAGCAGCATCACACTTAATCCAATTGCTAATGACTTTGATTCGGATGGCGATGTGATTGCTGTTGTGCGTGTGGGTACATCCAACAATGCGACTGTGACGCTAAATTCCGATGGCAGCGTGTTCTATGTTCCGAAAAAAGATTTTCAGGGCGCGGACACTTTTACGTACACAATTCAGGAAACTCAAACTACAGAAGCGCTTTCTGTCACCGGCACTGTGACGGTCAATGTTTCTAATAGCAATTTTGTGGATGCTTCTACCGGCGAAAACAATCGCAGTTTGGCGGAGGCGATGGATATAGTTTGTACCAAATTAAGAGCGAGTTCCGACAGTGAATTGGGAGCGGGGCGTCGCAATTTGCTGGAGCGCTGTAATGGACTGGAAGCGCTTGCAGAGAATAATCCAGAGGCAGCTAACGAAGCTTTCAGGCAAATCGCCCCCGAAGAAACCATCGCGTTAATGCGCGTTACAGCTGAATCGACTCGCACGCAAACTTCGGCGGTATCGCAACGTATTGGCCAACTACAAGCTGGCAATAATGGTTTCACGTTAAATGGGATAGCGTCTCGCAATTCTTCCGCTGATGTAGGTGGTGGTGGCGCGGGTGATGCTGAACCTATTTGGTCTGCAATGGGATTTTTTGCGAGCATCCAACATGAAGCTGCGGAGCGAGATGTGACCAGTATGGAATCGGGCTATAAGTCTGGCGGTAATACGCTGACGCTCGGTGCGGATTATCGCTTTAACGAAAAATGGGTAATGGGCGGAGCAGTCGGTTTTAGTCAAAACGATCTCGATTATTCTAAACAAAGTGGCAGCCTGGATACTGAAGTTACTAGCTTTATTATTTTTAATTCGTACAGCATGGCGCATTCATCTTTCGAAACTCAATTGGGTTATGCCTCCACCTCGTTTGATTCTGTTCGCAACGTGGAATATGCGGAAGGCGACGCAATGGTGAGCGACATCATGCGTGGTTCTACTGGTGGCACTCAGCTGTTATTGAATTCCCAATATCAATGGGAGTGGAATAAAAACGCGTTAAGTATTTTTCCATTTGTGCGCTTCGATTATTTGCAAAATAAAGTTGATGGCTACGGTGAAAATGGCGGTGGTGGTTTACCAATGATTATCGGTAAGCAATCCACTGAACAAATTACGCTTGGCGCTGGAGTGCAGTCTACATATGTGTTTAATAAAAATTGGGGTGTACTTATTCCTTCATTGAAAGTCACGTTTTTAAGTGAAGTCAGTTCCGGTTTTGATCCTGTCACATCAAGGTTTGCTTATGATCCCGATCCAGACAATGTTTTTACGCTGAAAAATGATGGGGAGGATAAATCTTTCGCGCAAATTGGTGTTGGTTCTTCGTTTATTTTTAAAGCGGGCGTATCAGGTTTCCTCCAGTACCAACAAATGGTTGGATATAACAATTTATCGGCATATCAAATTCAGGGAGGAATTCGCTATGAATTCTAATTTTATAAAATTTCCACAATCGAAAATATTTAGTGGATATATTCTCGCGTCTTTTTTTGCAGCTTTTTTAACAAGCTGCGGCGGCGAGTCTTCAAAGGCATCAACCGAAAATAATTTGTCATCACCTGTAGCGAGTGAAATTAACGGTGAGGTGCTTGCACCGGGAACCAAGGGCCAGAGTCCTGTGCCTCCATCGACGTTGGAATTATTGCCGCAAGTCACGGTGGGTCAGCGGCAATTTGCTGACCCTAATGTGCTGTTAAATTTACAAGGCACAGCAGTTGCAGCGACAGGCTCGCAAATTGTAAAAACACTATGGACACAGGTAAGTGGCCCGCAAGTTGTCATTCCATCACCGCAGGCTTTGAACAACCTAATTGTCGTGCCCGATGTAAGTATTGCGACTAACCTTGAATTCCGTTTAACCGCGCAAGATAGCGAAGACAGGATAAATTCCGCTACAGTCTCTATTCTTGTAAAGCCAGTGCCAACTTTTGTAAAAGTTATCGGCGGTGTATTCAATGAAGCGGATGAGCAAGCGGTATTTAAGATTAGTTTGAATGCTCCGAGCACAACACCGATTACTATTTCTTACCTTACGCAAGATGGAACCGCAAATAGCGGTTCAAGAGACGAGGACCTGGATTATGTTGCAACCTATGGAGATATTGTTTTCGAAGCGGGTGAGGTATTAAAAGAAATTCCAATCACGTTAATAAACGATGTTGCTGAAGAGGATGATGAAACTTTTAGCTTACAAGTAACCGCTATTGATGGCAGCGCAACTCATGCCAATAAAGGCGTAGTTATTATTCGCAATGGCACTGAGCCGCAGTTGTCACAATCTATTGAGTTTAGTGAAAAAGGCCACCTGTCTGTTTTGATTGGTGAGGAATACACGAACCCAATAAATCCTGCGCCACTTGGAAGCGGTGACATTATGTATTCTTCCTCGGATTCATCAATCGCAACGGTTAATGCAAAAGGTGTTGTAACCGGCGTGGGTGCCGGCACAGTATTAATTACCGCAACAAAATTGGCTGATGAGAATTATTTATCCGCAACCGCTAGTTATGCCTTACAAGTGATTTCACGTGGCACCCCGCCTACAGTCAACATTTTCGCGCCCGAGCGGTCAAGTGCCGATGGTTATTCGGTGCAGATGGGTGAAACATTAGATTTGTGGGGTAGTGCTTCTGACCAGGAAGACGGCGAGCTTCCAACGCAAGCTCAAATTGACATAAGCGAAAAAACTGACACCCCAATCACTTCATTGACATGGGTTTCAGATATTGATGGCTTTTTGGGTTACGGCGATACGCTTGATATAAATTGGTTATCGCAAGGTACTCATTATATTACCTATTCAGCAACTGATAGCGATGGCAATACTGCTTCTGCTACGGTGCGTATTCTGGTCGGTAATATCGCGCCTTTTTTCTCATCGGTGTTTGCGGAATCAACATATTGTCCCGACCCAAATGATCGCGAGAATTGCTATGACGCAACCCATGTTTATGACACTAGTTTGAGCGATGAACCCAGTGTGCTTGAAAGTTGGGTGAACGATGACTCTAGCAACACAAAACTGCCACAGTCAGTGTCTATTAATTGGGATTCACTTGTTTCAATTGATAGCGTTGATATTTATTCATCAAATGGTTATGTGATGCGGGATTACGATATCGAATATTTAGATGGAGAAAGTTGGATTACGCTTGCATCTATTGTCGACAACACTGAGGTTCATCGCACACATGCTACACCTACTGTCATGACCTATGCATTAAGAGTCGTTGCAAAAAAAGGTTCAGTGAAACAACCTCAATACGCTCGAATAAATGAAATAGTAGTCTTTGGTACTCTGTCATCAGAATTCGGAGGCGGCTTTTAATTCGGAATCATTGATCAGCTTTTATAATTTTTGTAAAAGCTGATCAAATTTTATTTCGTCGGTAACGGTTAAGTTTTCTAATAAGCTTTCGCTTCACTAAGTGTAATCCTCAATTTTCTATCCAGTCCGCATTAAATAAAATCTTCTTCTCGATACGATCAAATTCTGAAATTTCCTATCTTGTTTTTATGACTATAAGGATATAGTTTATTTGACAATAATCGTGTTCGCGGCTTATAAATATTGTTAGATGTTAAAACTCGCCAACTTGTAAATCACCATAACTTGTATAGTCTTTAATCAGTAAGATCATCAATCGATCACACAAAAATAATAGTGAGGAAAACCGTGAGTAACTCTTTAGGTTCTATCAAAACTGTTGTCATCGCCACTGGCACAGGGGCGCTTTTGACGTGGGCTGCCCTCACGTTAACGGCCGACGACTCTCTTCAGCACGATCAAATTGCTTCGTTAGAAAATCGCATCGAAGAATTAGAGTTATCGCTTGCGCGGAAGGATGAAGCATTAGCCAGGGCGCTTTCAAGGCCGTCGAATACTGCTGCCCGAACGAATCCTAATGCGCAATCCATGACTGCCAGTAATACTCCATCTACAACTAACACAACTATCGCCGCTGCGACGCAATCCGATGACATGTCCAAAGAGCCGGTTCCTGATAGCCAGCAAATACTAAGAGAGTTGAGCACCAAGTCTGATCGGGACTCCCGATCTTTTTCAGCAAAGGTAAACGATCTTCTTGCTACCAACCCCAGCCCGGAAAACGTTGCCATCGTCAGTCAGGGCATTATCGATAAGGCCGCAACGCCTGACTTATTACCCGATCATGAACTTGAAGTTCTTTATCAAAGTCAAACCGATGCCGACGTAAAACGTATCGCAGCACAAGTTTTATCAATGCGCGGCGATAATCGTCTTATCGATAAACAAATCAGTGGCGCACAGGCGGGTTTACGCAGTGAAAATGCGGCGGAGCGCCAAAAGGTATTGGTAGAACTCGCTAAAACTCGCTACGCAGGAGCCGCGAGCGTGATTACACCTCTACTGCAAGATGCCGATACCGGCGTTAAGCTGGATGCGCTGCTTGCATTGCGTTCTACCGGTAATCAAAGTCATATCCCTCTCATAGAAGGCCTGACTCACAGCTCTGACCCTGCAGTTAGTTGGCTTGCGAATGATGTGATAAATAGTCTGCAAAATCTTAGCGATAAAGCAAGAACTCGCGTTAATAGCGCTGACGCCGCCGCTGAATTGCCGGTAATGCCCGAGTAGCGAAGAGCGTCACACTTAGAAAAAAATGTGGCGGCTAAATAAAATCGCTCATTTTGTCGCCAAAAACAACTAAAAGTGAGCAAATATTAACTTTTTTGTGTAAAAAATAAACTAAAAAGTTATTTGATTGGGTTTTTTATAGTTATTTTAACTATAAGGATATGGTTATTGTGACCATATTTATCTGCCTTACTTGACAATAAGATAATATCATCATAAAAATGACGTCAGCGAGATAGCTACGCCGTTTTCAAACAATAACAGCAACGCAGTATAGCTCTCGTGAAAATGCCTGTTTTCAACGAGCAGGTCAGTCCTAGTAGTTCCTCGCCTTTTATAAAAATTAATGGTTGAGAGACTTAAATCCCGGAGTCTAATAATGAAGTTATTCAATAAGCTTTTACTTTCATCTGCTGTATGTGCTGCTGCCCTTTGTGCAACAGGCGCAAGCGCACAAACCTTGACCAGCAATTCAACTGGTACAAATAATGGGTTTTATTACTCATTCTGGAAAGATTCAGGCAATGCATCCATGACTCTTCAAGGTGGTGGTCGTTACCAGTCTCAATGGACTAACAACACTAACAACTGGGTTGGTGGTAAGGGTTGGAAGCCAGGTAACAGTACTAGAAGTGTTAGCTATACAGGTTATTACGGTGGCAGCAACAGTCAGAACACTTATGTTGCTCTTTACGGTTGGACAAGAAGCCCATTGATTGAGTACTACGTAATTGAGAGCTACGGTTCTTACAACCCTGCCAGCTGTAGCGGTGGTACCGACTATGGTAGCTTCCAAAGTGATGGCGCTACCTACAACGTGCGTCGTTGTACTCGTACCAATCAGCCTTCTATCGACGGCAACACCACCTTCTACCAATATTTCAGCGTGAGAAATCCGAAGAAAGGTTTTGGTAACATCTCTGGTACCGTAACGTTTGCTAACCATGCAAACTTCTGGAGAAGCAAAGGTTTGAATCTGGGTAACCACGACTACCAAATTTTGGCAACCGAAGGTTATCAAAGTAGCGGTAACTCAGACTTAACTATCAGCGAAGGCGGCAATAACAACGGCGGTGGCGGCAACTCCAGCTCTAGCTCTAGTTCATCAAACGGCGGTGGCGGTGGTGGCAAAACTATCGTAGTTCGTGCTCGTGGTACAGCGGGTGGTGAGACCATCAATTTGAAAGTTGGTAACACTACTGTCGGCTCATGGACCTTGGGTACTTCGTACAACAACTACACAGTAAATACCAGTCTTTCAGGTGGTTCACTGGTTGAGTACACCAATGACGGCGGTAACCGCGACGTGCAAGTAGATTACATCAGCGTTAACGGTAGCGTTCGCCAAGCTGAAAACCAAACTTACAACACCGGCGTTTATCAAAACAACGCATGTGGTGGCGGTAGCGGTAGAAGCGAGTGGTTACACTGCAACGGCGCTATTGGATTCGGCGATTTGTAATTTTATGCAGTTAGGCAATTGGATTGCTTAAAAAATCGGGGTAGATTATCTACCCCTTTTTTTTGAAAAAAATAATAGAGAACTAACATATCAATATGAGCACGCCTAAAAAATATCT
>Ga0247737_1001230_pt1 | contig 10992 bp, 9 predicted proteins | sample UWRJL028104C2_FD_180937 | JGI IMG/M metagenome (GOLD analysis project Ga0247737, IMG submission 180937) | Plant litter microbial communities from Arlington Agricultural Research Station in Wisconsin, United States - UWRJ-L028-104C-2 | ecosystem: Environmental > Terrestrial > Plant litter >...
CCCTTCACCCTCGTCGGCGTGAACCCGGCCCTCGACGCGTTCACCGACATGGCGGAGGCCATCAAGGTGGACGCCGAAGCCGGCGCCCGCCAGTCCGGGCAGGAGATCGCGGCGCTGCGCGGCACCCAGCCCGCCGCGTAGTCGTTCGTGCAACTCAGGTCAGATGGGCCGACCAGCGGGAAGTTCGGCTGGCGGCCACGTCTGACCTGAGTTGCGGGCATCCGCTCGGCGTTAACCTCCCGTTCCGCCGCCCCTGGTACGGTCGCCCGATTCTGTCCGGATCAGTGTGGGGGTCGAATGAGCGGCACGGGTTTCCGCCCCGACATCCAGGGCCTGCGCGCGATCGCCGTGCTGCTGGTGGTGCTGAACCATGCCGGCATCCCTGGCCTCTCGGGCGGCTACGTGGGTGTCGACGTGTTCTTCGTCATCTCCGGCTTCGTGATCAGCCGCGGGCTGCTGGAGCGACTGCGGCAGACCGGCCGGATCGATCTCCCGCGCTTCTACGCGGATCGTGCGCGCCGCATCCTGCCCGCCTCGCTCACGGTGATCCTGCTCACCGCGGCCGCCGCGTTCGTGCTGGTTTCGCCATTACGACTGCGCGCGATTCTCGGTGATGCGGTCGCCGCGGCACTCTATGTGCCCAACATCCGCTTCGCCCTAGAGAAGACGGACTATCTCGCCGGAACCGCCCCCTCCCCCTTCCAGCACTTCTGGTCCCTCGGCGTGGAGGAGCAGTTCTACCTGTTCTGGCCGGTGCTGCTGCTCGGTGCCTTCCTCCTGGCCGGGCGACGGATGCCGCGGCTCACCCTCCTCGTCGGCGCCCTCGCCCTGACCTCCTTCGCCGCCTGCCTCGTGCTCACCCAGACGGCGCAGCCCTGGGCGTTCTTCTCGCTGCCGACCCGCGCCTGGGAGCTGATGGCCGGTGCCCTCGTCGCCCTGGCCCCGCTGCCGCGCCTGCGCGCGGCCCCCGCGCTCGGATGGCTGGGACTCGCCGCGATCGTCGCCTCCTCGGTGCTGTTCTCCGCGGAGACCGTCTACCCGGGCTGGCTCGCGCTTGTTCCTGTTGTCGGGGCGATGCTGGTGATCGCATTCGGAGCGCAGGCGTCGCGCGGGGCGGTGGGGCGAGTGCTCAGCATCCGTCCGCTGGTCTTCGTCGGGGCGATCTCGTACTCGCTGTACCTGGTGCACTGGCCGCTGCTGGTGTTGACGCACGAGCAGACCGGCCCGGGCGCCCCTCTGCCGCTCGGCATCGGGATCGCGGTGGCCGCGGCATCAGTGCCTGTCGCGTACCTGCTCTATCGTTTCGTCGAGACACCGTTCCGACGGCGCCGGCCGGCGCCGCGACGGGCGCTGGTGCGCTCGGCGGTTGCAACCATTACGGTGCTTGCCGTGCTGCTCGGCGCGGGACCCGCCGTTGCCATGATTCCCTTGGCGACGGATCGCGCGGTCGCGGCGACACCGATTGGCCCCGACCCGCACGCCACAGCGTTCGTGCCATCGAACGTCACGCCGGCGCTGGCCGATGCCACCACCGACACCGGCGAGCTCTATACAGACGGATGCCAGCAGGGCATGGCCGACTCGTCGGTGCTCAGCTGCTCCTTCGGCGACCCAGATTCGCAGACCGTCATCGCTCTGTTCGGTGATTCGCACGCCGGCCGCTGGTTTCCGGCGCTGAAGGATGCCGCCGCTCGCCTCGGCGCGCGGCTGGAGACCTTCACCAAGTCGCGCTGTCGCTCGGTCGACACCGAGGCGGCCTGGAGCGCCACCCAGAACGCCGGCTGCACGCAGTGGAGAACGGATGTCCTCGCTCGCCTGCGCGCGCATCCGCCGACCGTCATCGTGCTCGCCAACCATCTCGGCCCCACCGTCGGGCGCGGCTTCGAGACCGAGAAGGCCGACTGGGAGCACGGATTCAGCCGCTCGATCGGTCAGCTACCCGCGAGCTCGCGGGTGATCACGGTGGCCGACACCCCGGAGTTCCCCAGCTCGCCGGTGCTCTGCCTCTCGGCCCATCTCGGTGACACGGACCGTTGTGCTGTTCCGCGGGACCAGGCGTTCAACCGCGCCATTGCCGCGGCGGACGTGGCGGTGAGCTCCCGGCTCGGCAGCGGCCACATCGATCTGACCGACTACTTCTGCGACGCGCGCGAGTGCCCGCCGATCATCGGTCGCACTCTCGTCTACTCCGATGAGCACCACATGACGGCGAGTTACAGCGCTCTGCTCGGGCGGCCGCTGGCGGAGGCGCTGCGGCACCAACTCGCCCGGCAACCGACCAGTTCCGCGCCGTAGAATCTCAGTCGCCATGAATCAGCCACGCATGAACGTCGAATCCTTCAACCTCGACCACACCACGGTCGCCGCACCCTATATCCGCATCGCGGACACGAAGGTGCTGCCCCATGGGGATGTGCTGACCAAGTACGACGTGCGCTTCACCCAGCCGAACGTCGCTCACCTCGAGATGCCGGCCGTGCACTCGATCGAGCACCTGTTCGCCGAGAAGTCACGCAATCACTCGGACAGGGTCATCGACTTCTCCCCGATGGGCTGCCAGACCGGGTTCTATCTGATCCTGCAGGGCGAGACCGACTACGACGGGGCGCTCGCCCTGGTCGAGGCCACCATGAACGACATCCTCGAGGCCACCGAGGTGCCTGCGGCCAATGTCGTGCAGTGCGGCTGGGGCGCGAATCACTCGCTCGAGGCCGCCCAGGATGCCGTGCGCGGCTTCCTGGCGGAGCGCGACGGCTGGAGCACGGTCACCAAGTGAGCGATCGGGTGGACGCGATCATCGTCGCCGCCATGGAGGACGAGACGGCGCCGTTCCTCGCCCGTGCCAGCGACATCGGCGACCCGGCGACCCTTGGTCGTTCGGTGCAGCGGATGATCACGCTCGCCGGTCGCCGCGTCATGCTCGTGCACAGCGGCATCGGGTTGGCCAACGCCGCCGGGGCCGCGACGGCGGCGATCCTCAGCGCGCGGGCGGCGGACCCGGATGCCGCGCCCCTGCTGATCAGCGCCGGCACGGCCGGTGGCGTTGCGTCGACGGTACTGGTCGGCGATGTGGTGGTCGGTACGGAGTACCTGACTCTCGACGCGGATGCCCGAGCCTTCGGTTACCAGCTGGGCCAGGTTCCCGGCATGCCGCCGCGGTATTCGACCGGGCCGGACATCCTGACTCTCGTCGATCGTGACGCCCTCGGCGGGCGCAGCGTGCACGACGGGCTGATGGTGTCGAGTGATGCGTTCGTGAGTGCGGAGCGCGCACTGCGAATCCGCGAGCAGTTCGATGGTGTGCTCTCGACCGACATGGAGAGCACGGCCATCGCCCAGACCGCGCACGTCTGGGGCGTTCCGTTCGTCTCGGTGCGGGGTATCTCGGATCTGTGCGGTCCAGCCGCGGAGAGCGACCACCTCACCCACGTCGACGATGCGGCCGAACGCTCCGCCGTCGTCGTGATGGGGCTGCTCTCTCGGCTGCCGCTCGGGGCGTAGCGGGTTTCTCTCGTCGGGGCTTCTGTCGTCGAGTTTCTGTCGTCGAGTTTCTCTCGTCGGGGCTTCTGTCGTCGGCACGTATCCGTCCTGCGGGCCGGGTCGGGTCGGCCGACGTGGAAGCTCCGGCTCGCGCGATGCCGCTCAGGCCTTCGACGCCGACCGCGGGCCAGGTCCAACTCACGCGGGTGGGGGTGGACGCTCCACAGACTCCCGTTATTCAGGTTGTGCTGCATAACGGACATCGGTTCTGCAGCACAACCTGCATAACCGACCTCCGTTGTGCAGGACGCGATGCAGAACCGCCAACCGTTATTCAGTCAAACCTGAACACAGGTCAGCCTGAACAACCGTTAGCCGTTCTGCAGGATTTGCTGCACAACGACTATTTGCTGCACAACGAATAGCCGTTATTCAGGAGGAACTGAACTCCGGCTGGCCTGAACAACCGCCAGCCGTTCTGCAGGGCTTGCTGCACAACGAATAGCCGTTATTCAGGAGGAACTGAATTCCGGCTGGCCTGAACAACCGCCAGCCGTTCTGCAGGATCTGCTGAACAACGGACGTCCGTTGTGCAGGGGTTGCTGATTAACGGTTAGCCGTTGTGCCGGATGGCCTGAATAACGGGAGTGTCGACGGTAGGTTCCCGGTCTCGACGGCGGCGGCGGCGAGAAGCTGCAAGCTGCAAGCTGCAAGCTGCAAGCTGCGTAAAACGTACGAGCTAGGTGCGGCAGCCTAGCCGGTGCGGCCAGAGCGGCGAGCGCGGCGGCGTTCGCGCCAGCTCATCGCGGCGAGCGCGACCCGCGCCTGCTCCTGCGCCTCGGCGAGCTCACGCTGGCGGTGCGTCCGCCGCTCCCGCCAGGCCGCCACCTCCGCATCGACATCCCGGGTCGGGGTCACCACCGGCGGGCCGCCCTGCAGTTGACGTCGGGCCGCCACGATGCGCGAGTTGAAGTCATCCAGGATCTCGCGCACCTGCCGTTCCGACGCGAGCGCGTCGAGCTGCCCGTCGAGCGCCGCATTCTCGGTGCGCAGGGTCAGCGCCGGCGGACCCAGCCCGGTGAGACGTTCGCGCTCGATCTTCTGGCGAATCCACCAGTTGGGGTCGTACGCCTCGTGCAGATCGCGGATCGGTTTGCCCTCGCCGGGCAGATCATCGAAATCACCGCGGCGCATGGCCTGCTGGATCTGGATCTCCACATACTGCGACCGGGCATCCATGCGGGTCTGGCCGGCGATGTCCTTCTCGTCGTCAGGCACGTCGTCCCGCGACCGGTCTGGCGGCGTCGAGCCGTCGAGCCGGTAGCGGGCGGCGTTGAGCCGCGAATCGCGAGGCGCTGAATCGGCCATGCTCCCAGCCTAGGTAGAGCGAGGAGCTTTCGCATCCGAACCGACCCGTCTACGGTCGAGGGGCGACACCGCACCAACAGAAGGAGAGCGTCAATGACCGACATCACCACCGTCTACGGCAACGACGACTGGTGGAAGAGCGCCGTCGTCTACCAGGTCTATCCGCGCAGCTTCGCCGACTCCAACGGCGACGGCATCGGCGACCTGCCCGGCATCATCGACAAGCTCGACTACCTGGCAGAGCTCGGGGTGGATGTCGTCTGGCTCAGCCCCATCTACGCGTCCCCGCAGGCCGACAACGGCTACGACATCAGCGACTACTACGCCGTCGACCCGGTGTTCGGCAGCCTCGACGACCTCGACCGCCTCATCGCCGGCCTGCACGAACGCGGCATGAAGCTGATGATGGACCTCGTCGTCAACCACACCTCCGACGAACACCCCTGGTTCGTCGAATCGTCATCCAGCCTCGACAACCCCAAGCGCGACTGGTACATCTGGCGCCAGCCGCGGCCCGGCTTCGCCGCCGGTGAACTCGGAGCGGAGCCGAACAACTGGGCGTCGCTGTTCTTCGGCCCGGCCTGGCAGCTCGACGAGCGCACCCAGGAGTATTACCTGCACTTGTTCGCCATCAAGCAGGCCGACCTCAACTGGGAAAACCCCGAGGTTCGTGAGGCCGTCTACGAGATGATGCGCTGGTGGCTCGATCGCGGCGTCGACGGCTTCCGCATGGACGTCATCAACTTCATCTCCAAGGCCGACGGGCTGCCGGATGCGCCGGTCACTCCCGGCGCGACGCTGGCCAGCGGCTTCCCGCTGTTCAGCTACGGACCACACATCCACGAATACCTGCAGGAGATGCACCAGGCGGTCTTCGCCGGACGCCCGGAACACGTCCTCACGGTCGGGGAGATGCCGGGCGCCTCGGTGGAGCAGGCCCGGCTGTACACCGACCAGGAGCGGGGCGAACTCGACATGGTGTTCCAGTTCGAACACGTGGAACTCGACTACGGACCTGACGGGCGCTACGGCGATGCCCGCCCCCTGCCGCTGGTCGAGCTCAAGTCATCCCTCGCCACCTGGCAGCTCGGACTCTCCGATGTCGGCTGGAACAGCCTGTACTGGAGCAACCACGACCAGCCCCGCGCCGTCTCGCGGTTCGGTGACGACGGCGAATACCGGCAGCACTCGGCCAAGCTGCTCGGCACGGTGCTGCACCTTCTGCGCGGCACACCGTACATCTACCAGGGTGAGGAACTCGGGATGGCGAACACCGTCTTCGACAGCATCGACGACGTGCGCGACATCGAATCGCTGCGCTACTACGCGCAGCAGCGCGCTCTCGGCGTCGACGACGAGACCCTCATGCGGCAACTGCGCGGAACCTCACGTGACAACGCGCGCACGCCGATGCAGTGGACGGATGCCGCGCACGCGGGCTTCACGACCGGAACCCCCTGGATCGCGGCCACCCCCGACCACACCGAGGTCAATGCCCAGGCGGCAGTGGCCGACCCGGACTCGATCTATCACTACTACCGGATGCTCATCGCGCTGCGGAAGAGCGACCCGGTGATCGTGAACGGCGACTTCCACCTGCTGTTGCCGAACCACGAGAGCGTCTTCGCCTACGAGCGGAGGTTGGAGGGGCGGGTGCTGCGGGTGGTCGCGAATTTCTCGAGCGTGCACACATCCGTCGAACTGGATGACGAGGGCTTCGAGCCGCTGCTATCGAACTACGACGCGAGCCCGGTCGCCCTGCGGCCCTGGGAGGTACGCGTCAGCGCGAAAGGCTACTGACGGCCGCTGGTTGAGTAGGCCGCGAGGAACGAGCAGCCGTATCGAAACCCACCACGTGGCGGGCCTCGATACGCGTCCTCGTTCCTCGGGCGCTACTCGACCGACGACTGAACTGCCTAGACGGCGACCTCGTCGCGGTGCGGGAGCTTCCAGCCCGGGCGAACGTAGTGGCAGGTGTAGCCGTTCGGGTAGACCTCGAGGTAGTCCTGGTGCTCGTCCTCGGCGCGCCAGAAGTCGCCGGCAGGCTCGACCTCGGTGACGACCGGGCCCGGCCAGAGACCGGAGGCGTCGACATCGGCGATCGTGTCGAGGGCGACACGCTTCTGCTCGTCGTTCGTGTAGTAGATCGCCGAGCGGTAACTACGACCGATGTCGTTGCCCTGGCGGTTCTTCGTCGACGGGTCGTGGATCTGGAAGAAGAACTCCAGCAGGTCACGGTACGAGATCACCTCGGGGTCGAAGACGATCTCGACGGCCTCGGCGTGATCGCCGTGGTTGCGGTAGGTGGCATTGGGGGTGTCGCCACCCGAATAGCCGACCTGGCTGGAGATGACTCCCGGGCGACGGCGCAGCAACTGCTGTGCTCCCCAGAAACAGCCACCGGCCAGAATCGCGGTCTCTCTCTTGTCACTCATCGTGTTGCCTCCTCGGGCGGTTGAAACGGTTATCAGGAATCGGTGGGGAACAGGCGCAGGTAGTCGCCGTATCCCTGGGCCTCCAGCTCGGCCACCGGGATGAACCGGAGCGAGGCGGAGTTGATGCAGTAGCGCAGCCCGCCGGCCTCGATGGGGCCGTCGTCGAACAGGTGACCCAGGTGGCTGTCGCCGTGGGCCGAGCGGATCTCGGTGCGCTTCATGCCGAAGGTGTTGTCGACATTCTTCACCACGTTCGACGAATCGATCGGAGCGGTGAAGCTCGGCCACCCGGACCGGCTGTCGTACTTGTCCGTCGACGAGAACAGCGGCTCGCCCGAAACGACATCGACGTAGATGCCCTTCTCGTGGTTGTCCCAGTACTCGTTATTGAAGGCGGGCTCGGTGGCATCGTTCTGGGTGACCTGGAACTGCTTGCGGGTCAGCGCGGCGATCGCCTCGGGCGTCGCGGTGTAGCTGGCGGTGCGGGCGTTCTCGGTGGAGTCTGTAGTCGACATTGCGTCTCCTCTACGGGGTGGAGTATTCACTAGATGTAACGTCGGGGCCACGAGAACATGCCCCGTTTGCTCCATGCGAGCTGTGAGTAACCTGTGTCATTTGGCGAGCCTCTCGGCGACGACCTCGCGCGCCTTGTTGGCCCGCAGCACGAACTGCAGCAGCAGGGCGATCAGCGCCAACAGGGCGACGAATTCCGCGTACAGCGCGATCACCTGCTGCAGCCCGATCACCGGAACGAGAAGACCGGCGGCGACGCTGGGGAGTCCGAGGGACAGGTAGCTGATGACGTACACGGTCGAGAGCAGACCTGCCCGGCCGGTCGCCGGCGCGACGCCCAACACGAGGCGGAGCGCGCACTGGAAGCCGGCGCCGAATCCGATTCCGGCCACGATGGTGCTGAGGTAGAAGCCCGGAACGGATTCCATGCGCAGTGCGAGCACCGTGAGGGCGGGGCCGACCACCAGTGCAGCCGCACCGACCATCATCGACTTGCGGGCATCCAACCGCTGCACCACCAGCCCGGTGATGGCACCGACCCCCGTGAGCACAGCGACCGCGACGGCGCCGAGCAGGTGGCTGTCGAGATGGAGGATCGTCGTGACGATGGTCGGGCCGAGGGCGAGATAGAGGCCGCCGAGCGCCCAACTCGAGATCATGCAGCCCACCACCGCGGCGAGGATGCGGCGGGTCGGCGGTGGCACCGAGATCGTCGGGCGCAGTGACCGGATGATCTGCCGACGGGTCGAGTCCGGGCGACGCTCGGGGAGGAAGGCGATGAGGACGGCCGAGAGCGCGATCAGGCCGATGTAGACGAAGAACACGAATCCCGTCGGGTCGGGGGCGAACTGCACCAGCAGCCCCGAGCTCAGCGAGCCCACGGTAAGCGCGATGGGGGGAAGCGCCCCGTTCAGCACCGTTGCCAACCGCGGACGGGATGCGGGATTCAGGTCGATGAGTGCGGCACCGAGGGCGCCCGTGACGATCCCGATGCTCGCCCCCTGCAGCGCCCGGGCGGTAAGCAACAGGGCGAAGTCCGAGGCGGTCGCGAAGACGATGAGAGCGACGATCGCCACGAAACTCCCCGCGAGGATGACCGGCCTGCGCCCGACGTGGTCTGACAGCGCGCCGAAGGTGACGAGCGTGAGCACCAGCCCGACGACGTAGATCGCGAACACCGAGGTGAGCTGCACCGAGCTGAGCGAGAACTCCATCGCATAGACCGGGTACAGCGGGGACGGGGCGCCCGCCTGCGCGACCAAGACCAGATAGGCGAAAGCGACCACCCAGAACGCCCTCGCCGGAGCGCGCATGATCTGCGGTATCGACGCGGTGATGGTCACGGCACTCCTTGTTCGGTCAATTATCGGCGCCTGCGCGGGATCGCCGACAGTGGGACTCCCAGTACCCGGTTCAGTAGCGCTCTGCCGAGTCCGACTCGGTCGAGGCGAGCTCATCGGCAACGGCCTCCGCCGCGGTCGACTTACCCGTGGCGATCTTCGCGTCGTCGTCCTGCAGAATGCCGATGGTCTCGGTCACCCGGCCGGCGACCGCCTTGGCCAGGTCGGCGGGGGTCGGCGTGACCTCGTCGCGGGTGTCGGCGGGGGCCGCGTCATCCAGAATGTGCAGGTCGTCGTCGTCGGCGTATGGCCGACGTGCGTACTCGACACAGAGACGGGCGACCTCCTCGGCATGCGCGTACATCACGGAGTGCGCCGCACCGGGGATCTCCCAGAGCTTGGAGTGCGGCAGCAGTTCACCGATCTGCTCCACCCAGTCGCGCGGCGAGACGGCGTCGAACTCGCCGCGGATCACCAGCGTCTGCGCCTGGATGTGCGGCAGTCGTTCCTCGATGGGAAAGGCCATCATCTTCGGCAGCACCCGGGAGAACCAACGGAATCCGCAGAAGAGATACGCGCTGATGGCGAGCACCTTCACGGTGAACGGCTCGTGCCAGCTGGCCTGGAGGAAGCGCAGCGCCTGGGTGGGGATGCGCCGCTCGGTGGGATGGATGACCGGGCCGATCAGCACGACCGTCGAGATCTCGGGGCGCCGGGACACCAGATCGCTGACCACCTGACTTCCCATCGAATGCCCCACCACGATCGGGTCGTCGAGGCCCAGCTCGTCGATCACCCTGCCGACGAGGTCGGCGTACTGACGAATCGACAGGGTGCGGGAGGGATGCGGCACACCACCGAAGCCGGGCAGATCGAGGGCGTGCACCGGCCCGAACTCGTTGAGGTGGGGTGCAAGCTTCTCGAAGTAGGTGGACGAGACGCCGATGCCCGGCACGAGCACGAAGGCCCGCGTGTCACCGCTGCCGACGGAGTTGACCCGCACGTACGCGTCACGGTCCGCCGCGTAGACGCGGGAGACGGTGACGGTGGTCGACGAATGGCGGCGGGGCATGTCATCCATTGTCCCCTCGCCCCTCACCCCGCCCCCCGCGAGTTGCATGTTCGAGTGGTCATGACCGCCGAGTAACCACTCGAACATGCAACTCGAGCGGAGAGCTGGGGGCTGCCGCGGGCGCCGGGGCGACCGATAGAGTGGCGCCACAGGAGGCCACGATGGCTGAGTTGATCGAGATCCCTTCCCCCGGGATCCCGCTGTACTTCGGTGAGGTCGGCAGTCCCGTCGTGCTGCTCGTGCACGATTGGTACGGCCGCCTGCCGGGGCTCGACGACTATGCCAAGGCTCTCGCGCACGTGGGGTTCCGCGTGATCGTGCCCGACCTGTACAGCGGGGTGGCCACGATCGATGCGGAGACCGCCGAGTCGCTCATGCAGCAGCTGGACGTGGGCACGGTGCTCGCGCTGCTCGACGAGGAGATCCGCGCCGCCCACCTCGAGGGCTCATCCCGGGTCGGCACGGTCGGTTTCTCCATGGGCGGCTGGCTCGCCCTGTTGCACGCCCAGGGCGGAGCGACGGATGCCGTGGTCGCCTACTACGCGACCCTCACCCCGTCGGAGCACGGCGTCATCCCCTGCCCCGTTCAACTGCACTTCGCGGAGACCGACGATTGGGGCGCCGAGGCAGACCCGGAATCGTTCGTCGGCAACCTGAAAGACCACGGCACCCCGGTGAGCGAGTTCAGCTACCTCGACACCGTGCACTCCTTCGCCAACGCGAGCGTGCCGCAGAGCTTCTCGGCGCCGGCCGCCGCCCTCGCCTACGCGCGTACCGCGGGCTT
>Ga0247737_1001232_pt1 | contig 10984 bp, 15 predicted proteins | sample UWRJL028104C2_FD_180937 | JGI IMG/M metagenome (GOLD analysis project Ga0247737, IMG submission 180937) | Plant litter microbial communities from Arlington Agricultural Research Station in Wisconsin, United States - UWRJ-L028-104C-2 | ecosystem: Environmental > Terrestrial > Plant litter >...
TCCAGTAGTAGCTGGTAGGGGGGCAGTTGGTGTCCTTGGGGGGCTTGGGAGGAGTAGGGGGGCCTCCGTGAGGTAAGCAGCATGACTTCTCCTTCCACCTGTTTGTAATGTAATTAGCCACGAACGATGATCATTTACAAGTAACGTACCAGAACTCGGAGCTCTTGCACGAGTTTTGTTGGGGGGTGGTGTAGGTAGCGAGGGCCAACGGGACGACCGCGAAAATGGCAAAGAGGTTTTTCAACTGCATTTCGTATAGATCACGTCGAGTCGTGGATGTGGTTCAAATGAGTGACAAAAAAGAGTGAAGTCCACAGGCACTGGCTGCGGGGGCTCTAGAGAACGAAGAGAAGGGAAGAAATGGCTTAGAGTTGGCAAATTTCACAGAGAGCTTTTTATACCTCGGACAGAATGGAAACGCCATCAGAGAACCACCGGAGACATGTCACCCAAAGGATAAGGCAGTTACAACAAACGGCGCGATCCCTAACAACTGTGCTCGCCGCTTTGTGAAGGCGTCCGTTGTACCTCCCGACACAACAATGTGTCACAACCGTCCTCTGCCCAAGCCTTTATTAAAAATCTCCAGGAGTAAAGTGCACTTGGACTTACAAGGACCTGGTGATTTGTGCGCCAGCGAGGTGCGATCCATGTGCAACGACAACATGATGATCATTTGGAAGGATGGCAATCAGATCTAGGGTTCTAGAGCGCGTGATCACTCACTTGTTTGGAACATGTTCCATATTGGGAACATCACATCAACGCCATCGCCGGCAGAATCTGACCCGCATAGAATTAGCGTTTCCAACTCCTATGCCATAAGGAGACAGGGGGAATTGACTGCACATCCGTCGTGAGCAGCATACATGGCATTTCTGCGATGTGGTCGAAATCATAACAGCTCCTTGCTGCCCCTGTCATCGTCCAGGGGCCAAGGTAGCCAGCGAACTGTTCCCCACTCTACCAGCATATTACGCCGATGGCCATCAATCCACAATACTCGGAGTCGATAGAATTTATCACAGCCAAACTTGGTCGAGAGTGCATCAACTAATCTTCGGCATGCGCATCACCATCATACGGTTGGGAAAAAATTATCGTATTGGCTGAGATAGTAGTTCAGTTCATGAAAAAAGAAATGTTCCAGAACGCCTGGAAGGTACGTGAGATTTGTGATGGCATCTGAAGTCCCAAAGTTATTCATACCATTCCACACTCATCTATCCAGAGACATCATGCAGCCGCCTTTTGAAGTCCACGCGTGGCATGATAGCGAACGTCAGCGTCAGGATCGTTCTTCTGTCGCTCAAGGGTAGGGAGAATCCAATCCTGCAAAAATGCCCGTCCTTCAGGGGTACCACCGAAGGCTATCACCATGACTTCCAATGCTTTCGCCACGTTAAAACGAATGTTTGGAATAGGATCCTTCGCCAATTCTAGAAGGGGACCAATAATATCTGATCGAATAATCTCGATGGTGAGGGAGGGAGAAATAGTCTAGACAAAATTAGTTAGTTTGTGTTTTCGCTGTTCAGAGATTTGACACGGATAACGTACTGTGATGGCTTGGACGGTCGTCATCCTGAACAAGTAGTTCGGATGTTGGCCCATACCCATGACCTTCGGCACGATAGCCACTTTCGCCCATTCAACACCAAAGACCTCCGTCAACTTCTTCAGATTGACAGTGGCTGCTTCGCGGATACTATACACGGTGTCCCCTAGCCAGGACATGCAGAGGTTGCCCAATTGTTCGTCGAAGAATGGTTTTCCGAGTTGGTTTGCAAGGAGGGGTATATATTCGATAATCGCCTGTCGAACACGCCATGATTTATCTTCCGCTAACTCGACAATCGCTGGAAGCAGACTCTCTGAAAGCAGCTCAATGCCAATGACTGTATTTGTCGATGAGATTTGGAATAGAAGGTAAGCAATTTATGGAACTGACCGTTGTTCACTGTCTCCAGCTTGCTTATAATATTCAGCCTGACCTCGGGGAATTCATCCTTGAGAAGGTGCAAAAAGAGGGGTAGGAGATGCTCGATAGTGGCTTCCTTGCCCAATAAAGGTGCCAGACCGTTTATCTGATTCGCGAGAGCCGCACGAACGTGTTGTGACGAGTCTTGCGACAAGTCGCGGACGCAGGGGACAATACGGGCAAGAATGACTTCCTTATCCAGGAGTTTCGAGAAACCTTAGTAATAGACAATAAGCTAAAAGCCTATTATTGACGCGAATGACACACCAGGGATCTGACTTGCAGCAGCTGATCGAACTTCTGCTTCATTGTCTTTTAAGAGTTGCACGTATTGGCCAATGAGTTCTTCCCGCACAATATCAACTCCAACAGCCTCGGCGAGCTGTACTTCACGTCAAAATCTGGATTTTTTTGCATAAAGGAGCAAAAGTAAATACCTCGTTGAAGTGATTCGCAGCCATATATCGCACGCGCCAACTCTTATCCGAAATACTTTGTTTTATCTGCCTCAGTAACAGTTCCTTGACCTCTGCAGGCGACAATCTCTTCGCGATCACAATCAAGTCCTCCACAGTCAATAGCCTGACCGAGTCTTGGTCATCTTGTTGAAGCTTGCGATAGATTGGCAGGCCGTCCGAAACGATGTGTGGTTGAGAGAAGTGCTCCACCAATGGCTGTCGTCGTAGATGATCAGTAAAATATCGTAAGCTACTTCCGTGCCTCTGAGACTCACTCCAAGCCATTTGGCAGCTGCTCGTCTAACCATAGGTGTATCATCCGATCCAAGGGACGTGAAACCTTTCCTGAGCTCCTCTTGGATGGCTGGAGAAACTTTGGCGTAGACAGCTGCGTATAGTGCGGCTGCTGACGTCCGAGACGTAAACCACTCTCCTTGGGATAAGCGCTTAAGCAGGGGAATATAGTATTGTTCGATGTGCGCTGATGAAAGGACAGCGCCGACTTTAGTAATGGATTCGGCAGCCTGTTCACGCGAGTTTTAGTGGTAAACGTGGATTCTAAAGACTTGAAACAGTCGCACCTTCTCTCTTACGAGGGTTTCCTCAACAGCAGACAGATTTTCCAGGGGCCCAAGAATCACATACGCGTGGTCCTTTCCACCAATATACTCTTCAAAATTCCTCCCAAGCTCTTCAGCGAGAGCGAGAAGAACCTCATCTTCATCATCAACGGAATCTTGCAGGAAAGGAATTAGCTCTTCTCGTGCACGATCCGGTCCAAGGGCCAGCGCAATGGTTGGGATGCTATGAATCGCGTTCAAGCGAAGTTGTACATCTTCAGAACGCAGCTCATCCATAAGAATGGCGATCGGTGCTATCTAGCAGGTGGGACGAGGCCGTTAGTCTATCGATCCATGGTGATGCAATGAGGACAAACATCTTCCGTAGGAAAACTCGAATCCATCTTGACGTTTTAAGTTCTACTGAAACGAGTGTCCAATGGCTATGAGAGATTATCTATGAGGTTGGTGAGTGGGGGAGGTCGACGAGCGCGTGTTCCAAGAATGTTATGATCAGTTTGGAGAGGGCCCTCAATCCATGAGCGTGGGAATTATTCTACACCTTCAGATTAGCGCGTCGTCAACCAGCATAAAGTTGACCACCACCCAGAGCAGATTATCAGAGTACAGTAGCGTTTCAATTCAAAAATATTTTACAAAAAGAATGTAAAGTAGAGAGTCTCAGACGCAGGATCCTTCTGTACTGAAATTGTCGATTCAGCGTGGAAATATTAATTACAGAGTAGGGATTGGTAGACGCCCAAACGCTCACCGATTCCGTTGATCACTGACACAGCAGATTGTCTTCCGAAGAAGAAAGGGAAAAAATTAGGTACGATTGATAGTGGCTAGAAGCACACCGTCGGTGAGGATGACACCAACAGGTAGCCATCCCCGTACGAAGAAACCCGCAAAATCATCTGTGACCAGCGTCAAATAATAAAAGAGTAATATAAAACGGTGGGTTGTACGCCGAAATCCGATGATGAAAAGAGGCCTTGTTTTAGGTTGCGATTGTCAAGATTTCGGTATCGTCAAGGTCGTGGTGGCCGACGGCACGTCCCCGTGAAGAGAAGGGGGCTGCAAGTACCAAAAGTGGACCGCATTCCCCTGGCTCAGATCGCCGGCCTGGTCCACTGGTCATATGCATATTAATACAATGATTTCGTTTGTGTTATGCGGTCCCCTGGGGCGTGAACCTGGCCCTGTAACAGGGCGGACACCGATAGTCGTCTCGAAAGACAACCTCGTATGCCCCAATCCTGATCCACCCTTAACACAGGACACCAAATATATGTCCGAGCATAGCATGTACTTGCTGCAGACGATGTGCTTTTGGATGTCCAAAGATGCACGATACAGTGGATATGAATTATGAGTGCAGGTATATTCCGACATTCCAGGGTAGCGGGCATGAGCACTGGAACAAGGAGGGTTGCAGGCCAGATGATTACATTGAAAACAAGATGGACACTCAACCGGGTTAGTGAACCATCCCGCAAGTGTCGATATCGACGTCGACGTCGAGAAAACGAAATCGATCGGTGACAAGACAAGACAAGACAAGAAACATCTGATTGGTTTAGACCATTATATACAGCAAATGCGATGATGTAACGTCACATGAGCTCTGGGCTCATCTTTCTTTCCATGGCCAGAACCCATCTCCTCTAAAGCTACTCATATCATGCCTGTCAAAAATGCCTACGGTAAAGTTGTTCTGACCCACCCAAAGGTCTGTGTAAAGCCACCTACAATTGGGAATTTGTGAGCCTGGAGCTGATTTGCCGATCGACTTCAGGGGTCAACTGCAGAAATACTGCTCTATGGAGCAACAGTCACATCCTGGAAAGTCGGGTCAGAGGAGCGTCTGTTTGTCTCTTCTAAAGCTGCTCTTGATGGATCAAAACCGGTTAGAGGCGGCATACCAGTCGTGTTCCCTTGCTTTGGACCACCTGTCCATCCCGATCACTCCAAACTGGCGCAACACGGCTTTGCAAGGAGTGAGATCTGGACGTTTGACTCGATCGTGATGGACAACGATGCAGGTGTATCAGTCAAATTGTGTACGTTCGTCGTACAATCCTATGTCTCGGTTATCGACTGATATGAATATAGTGCTTGCTCCTAATGACCGTATTACTGGAGTTTACTCGAAGCCGTTCTCTCTGGCGTATGTCGTAACATTGGCAGAGCACCAGCTCAGCACCGATCTACATGTGCATAATACGTCGGCATCTGAGGCCTTTGAGTTCCAAGCCTTGCTGCACACCTATATCCGCGCTCCCGCAGATGAAGTCCAGGTTACACCCCTTAAAGGCTTATCTTACTACGACAAGACAGAATCCACGGAACCAGCTCGCATCACATCGAAAACGGAATCTCGAGAGGAGGTTGATGTCAAGAAAATCACCGACTCTGTGTACGAAAACGGTCCGTTAAAATACAAGGTCACTTGGCCATCTGGCGGCCTTGAAGTGAGAGCGAAGAACCTAAAGGATGTCGTCATCTGGAATCCTCAGGCCGATGGGGCTAAAATCGGGGACATGGAGGCCGATGGGTGGTGGGTTCTGTGTATTTTTATCTGTGGCCACTACTCATCGTTTTCTCTTCGTCACATACAGGAAGAAGTATGTGTGCGTGGAACCTGGCTATGTCAGGGGATTTGTCACGTTAGAGCCAGGGAAGACCTGGATTGGCCAGCAAGTTCTTTCTGTTCTGCAAGAGTGACTATATCCGAGCTCGTCGTTGTAAATACATACCAAAATGAATTCATGTGCGGGAGTGGCCTTATATAAATCACAGAAATTCCAATATGTGCTCAGGGTTTGGGACTAAGTACTGTTGTTTTCGAGGACTTTTGCGCCCCTAAGTTAACCGGGCCGATGATCCCGCTGACTCAATTTGTTCCAGCTTGGGCCCTGTAAGTTTGTAACGTATCAAGATTCAACTCTACCACTTGGCGCAAATCTGCAGTTCTAACAAGGAATCTTTCACCGACTATGTTATAAACTCAATCCAGTGCAGCCAGAATGCCGCAGGCTAGTGACCTTGAACAAACTGTAGAGTCTGCACAGAAAATCCCGCGTTTGCAAGTTCGTGTCAACCAAATCGACTACATACTTTCACCACCTGGAGACCTAGACAACTCTACACTTCCTCGAGTTCCTGTTCTCAGAATCTATGGCTCCTCCTCAACCGGTCAAGTCGCGTGCGTTCATGTACATCAGGTTTACCCTTACTTCTTTCTTGAGTACAATGGGAGGCTCAGCCCCCGTCATGGTAAGAGCCGTCTTTTAGGCAACATTAAGTTATGACACTTATGTTTCACAGTCAACCACTACATCTCGAAGCTCTTACGGTCGCTCAACCACGCAATTGCCTTGTCTCTGAAGCGAAATCCTAATTCTCCCAAGTCGCAGTTCATCAGAGCCATTGTACTCGTCAAAGGCGTTCATTTCTATGGGTTTCATGCTTCATACACGCCGTTTCTCAAGGTTCTTGTGGCAGACCCTGGCTACGTGAATCGAATCGCGACAATCTTACAATCCGGCTCAGTCATGGACACACGTTTCCGCCTCTACGAAACTCATCTAAATTATGTGCTTCAGTTTCTATCCGACTTTGGTCTGTATGGATGCGGTGTTATTGAACTCGAAGACGCGTTGGAGCGATGTGCCGATGCTCGCGACGGAGAAGATGACGAGCCATCGTCGTCAGGCGGATCTAATACTGTCAAGTTTGCACCTTCATCTTACTTTCGCGAGTCGCGAGTTCCTCTGGAAGTCGATGCTATTGCTCCTCATATTCTCAACCGTCATCGACTATCAGCAAGAAATATCCATCATAAATTGCAGATACCAGCACCTCAACTCCCTTCAGAACCGCTGGTCCTCAGTGTTCGTGAACTATGGGATGACGAACGTAAACGCCGGCAAGATCTTGGGCTCAATCCCTCTCCAGAAATTCCGATTGATCCAAGTGAGTCATCCAGGGGCAAGGGTGGTGAGTGGGTTGCGGAAGCGAGGTGGTGGGACGAAATCGCAAAGCGCATAGAGCGAGAACGGGAAGGAGATCAGCCCATGGACGCCGGAAAGCAAGAATGGGAACGCTTCGTGATGACTACTTTCGAGAGTGTCGAGGCCATCTGGGAGAAACAGCACAAGACCTGGAAGCCTGCTATGAAGTCCTCTGAGGTTAGTGAGGAACCTTCGAGAGAGGCTGAGGGCATTGATTATTCCTGGGAGGGTAAATCTAATGAGATCAACGCGAAAGATGAGCAAGTCGAAGTGGACATATCTAAGCTGTCTGATAAAGACATCAGTCAGCTGGTTCAAGAAGAGTCCCAGGGAGAATTCCGACAGGAAGAAGTTGAACGACCACCAGACGATGGCCTCGAAACTGACCTTGAAGATAATGATGCTCATGAAGAAGTCGGCGAAGTTGATGGCGCAGGAGAAGAGGATGTTGTACGAGCTGAAAGGTGAATCATCCCACCGTACTTGATCTTTATTCTCATTGCTAGTCCCATTCAGTCCTCCAAATCCGTTCCAGGACGATGTGGAAGCCGACATCCAAGACAAGGAGGAATACCGATTAGAGAGGTAATAAATTCTTTAGTGATTATCCATTGTACAAGTTTCAGTGACGATTACAGTCCTCCCACCATAACCAATCTGGTTGAAGTTGAGCGCGAGGGCTCACCGACACCGAAACGGTGGGTATATCCACCTAGAAACCACTGCCGAGCTCTAAATCTCACATGCAGACCAAACACTCTCCATACGGAGATCCCTGAAGAACACAGAGTCATCATTCCGACACCTTCAAAACTCAGCCACCATCTTCCACAAACTCTGGAGATTGATGCAGAACATCCAGTCGTAGAGAATGAAGACATTCGACATGACAGTGCAAAGGACGATGTCGAACATCCATTCTTGACCCTGAATGCTGATGAACGTTCCTCATTGATCACCGCTCGAGCCGTCCAACTTTCTAGGGCTTTCGACACTTGTAAGACAGTCAATTCAAATCGATTTGTCTACTCGTTACCTGCTCCGACGGTGTCAGAGCTCAAGGTTCAGCTCCAAACGCTGGGAATTCCGGACAAGATTTATCAAGTCCCACACTACTCCATGGACTCGGATATCCCCGAGACATCCAAAGAGTACGCTGGTCTCAGTTACCATTTGAAAGGTGGACAAGGCATTGCATCGCTCGATGAGTGGTCAACTAGCGGCTTGAAGGACAAGTCCAAAGCAATCACGACGCCAGAGCTAGATCCACTTGGCGTTGGAGGTTGGGAATACGCGAGCCATCCACCAAGTGTGAAGGACGTTCGCTTATCCATTCCCTCTCTTTTTCAGTCAGTGCGGGATGGCAAAAAGAAGCTGAGATCCCAGGTACGCATTTGATTGCCTGTCTTTGTTCAGCTTGACTTGACTCTGCTCAAGATCGAAGGCCCAACCCAAGCGAATATATATGGCTTCAAGGCAAGCCCAATCGAACCTTTCAATTCCGCAAGAGAACGCGCAAGCTTGACTATCTTGTCTTTGGAAATCTTTGGTAAATGGCCAGGATGATCATCAACTTAGTACTGCATTGACACTGCATCCAGTACCTACGCACCAGGACAAAGTTCCTAATCCAGAATCGGATGAGGTCACAGCTGTATTCTATGCTTTCCATGTCTCCGGAACCGAAGTGTCAAATTCTGGTGTTGTTGTTCAGAACAAACCGTCGATTTCCAGAGAGAGGCTTCGGCAGATGAAGGTTGAAGAAGTTGACGACGAACTCGATCTCCTTAACAGGGTTGTCGATCTCGTGGTTGAGTTGGACCCAGACATTCTGACCGGCTGGGAGGTGCAACTCACCTCGTGGGGGTATCTAGAGGCACGGGCTCGTGCCCGAGGTGTGTATGGCTTTTTGACAAGGAACGAGATTCTGACTTGAATCGAAGGGCTTTCTGTCACAGAATTGATTTCTCGAGCACCTCCCAGACATTCAGGTGGCTTTCCCGTAGACCAATGGAGCTTAAGGAAGTCATCCACGTTCAAGGTTACCGGGCGACATGTACTAAATCTCTGGCGAATCATGCGCTCAGAGAAGACCTTAACCGTTTACACGTTTGAGAATGTTGTCTTTGACGTTCTCAGAAGGCGGTACGTTTAATTTTCTATCTCACATATTCACGACATTTTAATCGGCTTTACAGCGTACCAAAGTATAGTTTTCAAACCCTGACAGATTGGTACAACAGCCCGGTGCCTGCACATACGTCAATGCTCTTTGAGCACCTCATAATGCGAGTCCATACAAATCTTAATTTGCTTGAAGAAGCAGAAACGGTTACTAAGACTGCGCAAGTGTTCCCTAAAGAACGCACCCGCCGCAATATCTAATGCTCTAATTCCAGTGAATTCGCTCGTGTGTTTGGCGTAGACTTCTTCTCCGTCATTAGTCGCGGATCTCAATTTAAAGTGGAGTCCTTCATGTTCAGAATTGCAAAGCCAGAGAGCTTTGTTCTAATATCTCCAAGCAGGAGCGAGGCAAGTGGAATCAAAATTTATGAAGAAGTTATTACTAAAACAAATCTATTAGGTGGGCAAGCAGAATGGAGCAGAATGTATGCCTCTCATCATGGAGCCCGCATCCGCGTTTTACACTAGTCCGCTCCTGGTCCTCGACTTCCAATCCTTGTATCCGTCCGTGATGATCGCATACAACTACTGCTACTCCACCTGCCTAGGACGCGTCACTGAATTCAAGGGGAAATACAAAATCGGCGTCTTGGACCATCTAGACCACCCACCTGGTCTACTGGAAAAACTTAAGGAACATATCACGGGTAAGTGCCTTGTTTCAATCTTTTCCTGATATCAACTCGTTAGTTTAGTAGCTCCTAATGGTATCATGTACGTGAAGCCTGAAGTCCGCAAGGGTCTGCTTGGGAGAATGTTGGTGGAACTACTGGAGACTCGCGTTATGGTTAAGACTGCCATGAAACGTGCGGACAAAGTAGGTGAGAAATATACATACAGATCTTTATCTCAATCACAAGTCCAGGCTCGAAAACGGATTCTTGACGCCAGACAATTGGGACTCAAGTATATCGCCAACGTCACATACGGCTATACTAGTGCGAGCTTTTCAGGAAGAATGCCTCTTGTTGAGATTGCGGATAGCATCGTTCAAACCGGCCGGGAAACACTTGAGAAGGTAAGTTTTCCTGAAGAGTCTACGGACATTCATCTACTGACTGTCTTCTGAAGGCGATCGAAGTGATTGACAGTACAAAGAAATGGAATGCTCGGGTGTGTTGCCATGCACATTTCAAGGAAGCCTGATGATTTACACGGATCTACAGGTTGTCTATGGCGACACTGACAGTGTTTTTGTGTGAGCCTGCTTTCACATTCTGATGGACTCGGAGCCCTGAACAGTCTTGTCCTTGCAGTTACCTTCCTGGAAAGACGAAGGAACAAGCTTTCTCAATCGGGTATGAAATAGCGGAGACTATTACCGCCATGAATCCGGCTCCTATCAAGCTGAAATTTGAGAAGGTATTGACTTCTTGATTGACATTTCAACGCCGCGATCGGCATTGAGCGCTAAACCTTCTCACAGGTTTATCTGCCCTGTGTTCTGATGGCAAAGAAGAGATATGTTGGCTTCAAATACGAAAATATTGATGAGGTTGAGCCCGTCTTCGATGCAAAGGGTATCGAAACTGTTAGACGAGATGGAGTTCTCGCCCAGCGGAAAATGGTCGAAAACTGCCTCAAGTGAGCATATCGTTATAGTGTGGGGCCGAATCTGATGAGGGGCATAGAATTTTGTTTCGGACGCAAGACCTCAGCGAAGTGAAGGATTACTGCTGTCGATGTTGGACCAAGCTGCTAGAAAACAAGGCTCCTGTCCATGATTTCATCTTCGCAAAGGAAGTGAAAATGGGCACATACAGGTAGGTTGCCTAAGGGCCA
>Ga0247737_1001233_pt1 | contig 10979 bp, 11 predicted proteins | sample UWRJL028104C2_FD_180937 | JGI IMG/M metagenome (GOLD analysis project Ga0247737, IMG submission 180937) | Plant litter microbial communities from Arlington Agricultural Research Station in Wisconsin, United States - UWRJ-L028-104C-2 | ecosystem: Environmental > Terrestrial > Plant litter >...
TGAGCACGTTGGTGGTCGGCGGCGCGCTCGTTGCGCGCGGCGCTCTCCCGACGTTGGCGCCGACGTTGCCAGGGTCATCCTAATTAGTAAAATAAAGTCAATACGCAGAAAATGTGAATAAATGCTGCTTTCGAGATGGCAGGCCCGTTGTTGCTGGGCTCATTAGCGGGGCTCGTCGTTGGTTCTCGTCGCTGGTGGGCTCGCAGCTCTTGTTGCCGGTAGGGATCGTTGCTGGGCTCATTAGCGGGGCTCGTCGTCGCAGTTCTCGTTGCCGGCGGGGATCGTTACTGGGCTCATTAGCGGGTCTCGTCGTCGGTTCTCGTCGCTGGTGGGCTCGCAGTTCTCGTTGCTGGTGGGGGTCATTGTTGTGGATTCTTGTTGGTGGGCTCGTCGCTGGTTGCTGATTGGCGGGCTTGTTAACGGTTCTCATCATCATCGGTTCTCGTTGCTGGGCGGGATCGCAGTTCTCGTCGTCGCCAGTTCTCGTTGCTGGTGGGCTCGTACTTCTTGTTGTCAATGGCTCATCGCTGGGCTCGTGAGTGGTTCTCGTCGTCACTTCTCGTTGCTGGTGGGCTTGCAGTTCTTGTTGTCGCCAGTTCTCGTCATCGTCGGTTCTTGCTGCTGGTGGGCTCGCACTTCTCGTTTTCGATAGCTCGTTGCTGGGCTCGTTACTGGTTCTTGTCGTCAGTTCTTGTTGCTGGTATTATTGGTGGTTCTTGTTTCTGGCGAGTTTGTGGCTGGTCGGGTCATTGGTTGGCATATGTTCTTGTTGTCGCAGGTCCCTATTGTTGTGGGCGCTCGTTGTTGAGGGTGGTTATAGTTGCAGGACTTGTCGAAGATTCTCGTCATTGCAGGTTCTTGTCGTTGTCGGTGGCCTGCCCTCCTCACTCTTGCCACACGTACCTGCGCCATCGCTGCTGTTGTTACCTCTCTCAGTCATCATCGTCATCATCATCATCACCACCTTCAAACCCCTCTTCCTCGCTGTCCTCATCACCGCCAAAGTCACCAGTAACATCCCCCTCTTCCTCGCCATTATCGCTTCCCCCAGAATCAAGTGTTGCCATATTCTCCAAGGGCGTCTTGAACAAGCCTTGAGCCAGACCGCATAGTTCACGCTGAACACGTGCCTGCTTGATAGCATAGGAGAAAATGCCTTCTTGCAGGGCAGGACTCTTGACCAAGCGTAAGGTTTGTCTCTCTGTCCACCATCGAGCCTTCCAATTGAGAAATTCGACCAAGCGCCGCATCTCCTCTCGAAGCATCCGGACCTCTTCAGTAGCACGCGTGGCGCGTGCTCGACTCTTGGCCCATTCCGCTCGTAGGATGTCGTCGTTGCTGCTGCTCCCTTCCCCTTCATATGCCCCATCTCTCCTCTCCACCAACCAGATCCAGGACAGTGTTCGACGAGTCTCGCCGGTCCCATCTCGTCTGCTCCGAGTGTCAGCAATTAGATCGACGCCCACATCTCGCTCGTCGCACGCCTCCACCTCTGCCACCAACTGATCATCCTCCAAGGTCCCTTTCCTACCCTTGCGCGTCTTCAACCGATCGGAGTCTTGATACGAGCGAACATCACCGTCCTTCAACTCACGAAGGCAATGTTCCCAATCTCCAACGCCAGAGAGAGAGAACTTTGCTGTACGAGCAATACGGTAGTGCTGGGCCAGGTATTTGGCACGATCCTGGACACGGTTGATCACGGTGCGAGAACGGGTACCAGCGACTTGACCACGGATGTTCTTATTCTTGAAAAGGACCATGCGACTCTTGACACGAAGCACATGCCGAATCTTCTCGAGCAAATCATAACACTGTGCAGTCCGGAGTTTTTCCTCGATTTCGACCAGGTTCGCCACACAAACAGTTTGCCGCCTCTCATGGTCGAGGCTTGACGGAAGCCACAGAGGGATGTGCTCAGAATGATTAGCGCCTGCGGTTGCGCTAGGGTGGTTGGCCATCAGAACTTCTTGAATGCTTAATAAGCCTGGCATGTAGATTGGCTGAATCTTTTGCCAACTGCGTATTTTCGTGCGTAGAGCATTCCGCTGCTCAGTGATGGATGTTTCTTGACGCGCAGTGCCAGCCTTCTCGCCATCTACAAGTCGACGAAGACGGAGCCTAGGGAATGGTGAGACACACAACGCAAACGACAAAACATGTAACTTACTGTGAATCCTCAAGTTCTAATCCAAGTGCGATGAACGCCGAAGCGGACACCTCGTGTAGGGCACTACCACCACTGCCAAGACGCCCCTCTTCTTCTTTCGCAAGCTCTTTACGAACTTCAGCCTCGGTTAAATCTGCAATCTAAATCAGTTGGTGATCATCAACGCGATATTCTAGTGCTTACAAAGGCCTTCCGTGTGGTAGGGATTCTGGGCCTTCTTTGGGACGTCATCAGCCTCCCATGCCTCACACATTGCCCCCCACTCCTTGACCAGTGACGGATCAAGAGTGTCCGTGAAGCCTCGATGCCCTTCAACTTGCTGATTTCGTAGTGGGATGGCTGCTCTGTAGCGTCGGACTAGTGTTTTACCTAGGCAAAAATGTTAGATTTTGTAGATCGCAAACTCCAAAATCACGTACTCATTGACTTGTATTTTTCCCAGTTCCAAAACCCAAAGTGGTCATCCAACACATCATGGCGAGAGCCGGGGCCTTGAGTCTTCGTTGAATTCCCTAGCGCATTATGACCGGACCATATTCGTTCTGGGCATTCACCATCCGTATTTCCAACACCAACACCAAAGTTGAACGAGAATTGCTCGTGGCCGGTCCTCTCGTGCGCCGGTTCATGGAGCTTTGGGATGAGGGGTCGAATGTTCAGCTGAGGCTTAGGTTTGATTTCATCCGGCCAGTCGGATTCAATGCGCGAGTGGAGATTCGTAAACCATTGGCAGGCTACATCATAGCTGATGATGACAAAGAGCAAGTCGAGGGTCGATATTGTTGAGCCGAAAATGTAGTCCATATTGCAATATCTACAGAAATTATCGTAAGTAAATGCAACATCAATCATACGAGCGATACATACCTTTCACCCTTATGTAAATTACCCGCACCACATGGAAGGATCATCTCTCCTCTGCCACACGAACACATGTTAGATCCCGTGTAGCGCAACCCAGTTGACGACCGTGTATTGGCCATAGTCAGAGCCTGGAAGCTTACACAACTTTTGATCTGTTTGAGGCATCAGATTCGCGTCGAAAGAACTGGAGAGAATTACCTACGTCGTCGTCATTCGCTCGACTGAGTACATACTTTTCATAGGGCTTGCGATCCACCATGTATGCCAAGCCAATTCCGAGACCCGGATCCACCGAGTAATTAGAAACCAGCTGGTTCTTGAGGCGGAAGTTTGCATCCATGCATACAACGAGAGTGTAGAGAAATCTGAAAAGAAATGAGCTGCGGAACGTGAGATGAGGAGAAAAACGAACGCACTGCTCCGTTGCTGGCCTCGATTTCCAATCATCTGGTAAGTTTATGCCAGGATGCGGACAGGTAGGGCAAAGGATTGCCAGCTCGCCTGGCTTTGTTCCCAAAACTCCGGAGGGATCATTTCCTCTACCCGCACGCTTCAAGAGCTTTAGATGCCTCCATTGAAGGCCCATGCGTATCAGGGCACGGTATCGAGACTTGGGAAGATTGACACCGGTGTTATCGGTTAAGCGTTCAAGGGCCCGGTAGTAATCATAAGCCGATACTTTAGAGGTGAGGGTGAGCAAATGAAACTGCGTCAATAGGCCAAACGTGGCACAGGTGCGAGGGTTGAGTTGAGTTGCGGGAAAGAGCTGGCGGCGAAGGAGCTGAATGTATCGAGGGACCTCGCGCTCGCAGCCACAAAAGTCGAGGTTGATTTCGTGGACGCCGTTGGTGTGTAGCACGCGGAAATCACGATGGCATGGATGGGGAGTAGAACACCGGTTGCTGAGGTGGTTGAGCTGGATTCGAAGTCCCATGTCTTTCAGCGTGGTCGGTTGAAACGCGGAACCACTCCATAGCTGAAACGTTAAAGTAAGTCGCAGGCAGTGAAAGATATAAGAAATTATGCACCTCGATCCTGTGAAACGGCTCCATGCGATGTCGACGAACGCAGCAAGCTTTGCACGTGAGGATGGGCACACAGCACTCGATACAGCGGTGATCAGCGTCACCCGGGGTGTCGGATTTATACGATATGCAATCTGGACATTTGGCAAGCCCGTCTGAGTAAAAATCACCCCGGCCATCCCAACGGATAAGCTCATCCAAGTATACATCTCGATACTTCTGCATCCACACTACGTGTGGCCGACTCTATTAGAGGATCAGAATTTGGCTGCTGAGGATGAAATGAATCACTCACCGAAACAACGCTACGTTTCTGCTTCCCGCCTGCGGTAGCCAGTGGAGGTTCAATCTCGATGTGGATAGCCCCATCCCTGTCATCATCAAACCATGCAGATTCGTCGTCCAGACCAAACTCGGTGCTATCTTCTGGTAGCCATGACTCGCCAGTAAACCAGGAGTCGTTGTACACGGTTTGGCGCTCTGTTGTGGCCAAAACACGCTTGCGCGAGTCGAGAGACTCGTCTCGCCATCGAACGGTGTCGAAGTCCTCTTCGACGAGCGCTCTGTCGTGCTGAGAGGTTTGAGCGGTTCGGCGACGCTTTTGGCCAGAAGCGCTATGGGTGGTTTGGGCGGGTCGGGCGGGTCGAGGGTTTCGAGCAGCTGCGTTGAGGTTAAAGAGCCGGGTATTCATACTATCGGTGTTGACAGTTGCTGTGGCCGATTCTCAGAGTCAGTTGAGCGTCAACAACACACACGTGATCTCATTGATCAAACTGGCGCGGCTGGTCGTTGATGATCTTATCTGCCACGAATGTTATCTTCCCCTACACAATCGAACTCGCTAGGTAGTATACGACCTACAGGAGGATGTCAAGGACATTTTCCTGCCGCTCCGACCACATGAGTAGCGTGTTCTGATACGTGTTCTGATGGATCAGTTTGGGTTCGAAGAGGGACAACAATTACGGTGCAATAGTAGCCAGCGAGGGTATTTATGATTCGTTAGAACATCGTTTCCTTAGAATTTCGGGCAATATTCCACTTAGCATTTGGTCTTCCTCCCTTAAACGCTCACGTAGTATAATATGTAGCATTTCTGTTAATGTTCCTCTTTAAACATTGGCGTAGCATAATGTATATATAATATTGTGATATACCATCCATTTCACGCATAGTGTTGTGTGGCTTCATAAAATGAGTACTTGCGAATCAGGTGAAATCTTTAATATGTTATGTTATTGAGGGGGTTGAACACAACTCGGAGTGGTAATTCCAACAAGTTCAAAGTAGAACAATACGGGTGAGTGCGTACATCGAGCTAATTATCTTTTATTATTCCTCGGGACCAAGTAGTTATATAACCATTCTCAATTCTATATATTATAAGTATGACATGGATGAGCGGAACTAAAGGATGAGCTTGTTACCACAAAAAAAAAGTCGGAAAATCACCATGGATTTGTTTGCTTGTGTTGGTATTCGAACAAATCAGGTAATGTGCGCGCTAAGTATGGTAAATACTAGTCAGGGTTAAGTTGGTATGTACATTCGGCTCCGCCAACGCCCCCATACGTGAACCACCATGTCCTGCAACGAAGCCATGGCTACCAACCACGCTTCCGCTGAGAACTTGGAGAAGTCTTCGAACTTGTTCCGCCAATTGGCAAATAGGAAGTACTACCGAAAGTATGTGTAATATTTATTTCAGCCTTCTTGTCATTAAAATTGGACGGACTAGGAACTCTAAAGTACTGCGAGAGAAGAGTCGCCTTCGAGCTCAAGAGTACGTGTACGTCTTGTCGCTCCCATGACCAGCATTGACCCTTTCCGTCAGTACCAAACTCCGTCGCTTAGCGGAGGAAACACCCGAGGAGACGGCTGATCGTAAAGAGCGCCACTGGATAGCTGCTGCCAAATATCGCCAGAAAAACCGACTTACCTTGAAACTTAAGGAGCAGAAACGCCGCCCAGGGTAGGGAACCTTCAGGATCGTCTGTACTAGCTCTGATTACGGCTCATAACAGGTATCTGAGATGGCTACAGGATCACCGAAACCGAGCGGAAGAAGGCGAAGAATTCAGTCGATGGATTGTAGTAAGCGAGGAGGGTCTAGGTTTGGGTGAGAATGCTCTATACTAGATCCGCATTCAATATCAATATTATTCCACTCTCCTAACTTGATTACACTACACGTTTGCAATTCACATCCGATTGAATTGAATAAAATGATGACCGTATGCCTGGCTACTAACCGATGTGTTGTCTGCCCCAAAATTAAAAGTTCGCCGTTAGGGTTACCAGTACCAAACTCTCAAGTCACTATATTTTAAATAACGGCATATATTTCAAATATGAGAAATTCAATAGCAGTGAGAAGCTAGTCAAATTGGATATTTTCGATCGCTAAACGGACACCGGCGGTGACTTTGCCAGTGATACGGAGTTTCCGTCCAAAGAATGCCTCAGTATAGGCTTCAACGGCACCTTCCCAAGTTTCACAGGTGAGCAGGTTGTTGGTACCGGTTACATGGCGAGTTCGGATGGCTGCCTCGTGCCTAAACACAGATTGTATGAGCCAACACAATGTGAAGGGAACTATAGAGGAAAGACATACCATGTCCCGTAAATACCAACCTCCTCACCGTGTACAACAACATAATAAGTCCCAAGTTCCACAGCTGGTCGTCGTAACGCGTGTGGGGCCACAATACCTCGACTGCGGGGGCCTAGTTGAGGCATGTTGAACTGGGCCGTGCCGTTGCGCCCATTGGGACTTGGAAGAGTGAAGAATGGGTTGTCGTATGCACCGTTAGGTATGGGTATGACCTCGAGGCTGCCATCGTTGTAAGCCAACCTATAGACCGCCATGGCAGCAACCCATGAATCAACCTTCTGGAATATCGCATCATCGAATACATTTCTGATACGCTTGTCACACTCCTGCCTATCAGTTGGTTTTCCGTTAGTATTGTGATCACTCAAATCATAGATGTACTCACCAAGTCTGGTATATCCCAACGGTTTCGCCCTTGGTGACCACGTAGAGCTTGCGGGCGTTATTAATCACCCGTATTTCGGCAGGAGCAGAGATCCGATAGACTTTAATGACTGGGTCAACCAGAGCCACGGCAGAGAGAGCGTTCTGCAATATCTCTGTTGTTACGGTGGTGCGCACGATTTGTCCACGAGGTATCTGGGTGGGCGTTGTTCCGAGCTGCTGCCCCCGACCTACTATCGCGTGAGTATATACTTCGATAGACAAGAAGATTTGCTTACGATTTGGGGTGGGGGAAGCTGGGTTGACGCGAGGACCTCTCGCCGACGGCGTGGTTGTGTATGGGTTCCCTAAGAGCCTGAGTCACTGTCCGTTCACAAGGATCGAGTGGAAGTACTTACCATGAGAACTGCTCGTAGAAGACATTTCCAAGTCGGCAGACAACGAGCTGACACTGGTCAGCGTAGGCGAGTTAGACGACAAAGTGCGAGCAAAAGGTGGGGTATTTCGCATAGCGGTAGGAAACAAACCTGCACCTTCGTTCGGATACTAAATGGTGTGGGAAGGGTTGGGTCGGGAAATACCGTTCGAATGAATTGAGTGAGATGAGATCTGTCGCTGAATTAGCTCACCAAAAACTGTGTGAGGCCATACGCTTTTCGGACCAGAGACGGGGACTCCAGATGTATTAACCCTGACCAGGTTCTCAGTCGAGTATAAGTACTCACCTCCTTGCTGAATATTCCTGCTCGTTCTTCAGCTGGTTGAATCTTCCTGGCCGTTCTTCAGCTTCGTTTCGATAGACTGCTTTTCCTTGAATACCTATCCGCACATTAACCTGACCTCGAAAGGCAAGTCAAGTCTGTCATTCAACTGGGGTTACATCACTTACCGTCATCCAGATGCCGAACCCAGGCTCCTTCCTCGGCACTCGATTGGAGTTCCTCCAGTCTCAGAGAAGGCGCTACGAAGCGGCCGTCATAGCGAACTCGAAAGCAGAGTGTGTCGCTGACATACAGCGATGCTACTTCAAACGGTTCCCTATTGAGCACGAACATAATGTCGACCCAACTCCCGAGTTCCTTGCAAGTGTCAACGATGACGAAGCTGATGCTGAGGTGGTTGCGCCAGACCGTAGCTCGATGTCTCCGGAAGAGTTTAAGCAAGCAGACCAGGCGTTTAAAGAACGTCAGAAGTTGGTGACTTTCAGAAAGGAGGTTAGCTTACTTGACTTCTTATCTCGGGTATTGATGCTTGTCACGTGCGATGTGCCTTCCCTTTTAAACATTGCTGATGCGTCTTTCTTCCTTCCTTCCAGCAAATCGAACGATGGCTCGACTACCACCACCGCAAGGCCCGCAGCACCAAGGTCAGAGAGGCAGACCCAGAAGACCCAATCACTATCCTTATGGCTCGTCTAACCGGTACTAAACTGGCGAAGCCTCGTGCACCTCTTCCCTACAACGTTTGGGCAAAGCAACCAGCCATCAAAGCTCTCGTTGACAAGGAATACCAACTGGCTCATCCCACTGGACGAGTCGACTGCAATGTCCTCCGCGATATTCGCTCGAAGTTGTACAACAAGATGGTCCCCGATGTCGAGAAGATATATTGGAGGAAGCAGGCGATCGAGGAGGGGAAGGCTGCTGTTACAGAATGGGAGCAAAATTTACTGAGGCCACCAGCTAGGGATCCAGAGTCCCGTCAGCTGTTAGTCATTGACGTTCTTTCATTCAAGAATACCTTACTGAGTTCCTTTTAGCTGTATTGACGCGATTACAAAAATAACGGAGCCCTTCCTCGATCTCATCTGCGCTCATACTGGGATGGTCGCATATGCACAGTTTGGAGGACCAGAGCCAGCCGATGGTGGACGTCTCAATATTGTTAGGTGAGTTTAATCTTTTCATTGCTCACAATATAAACTAATGCTACGTACAGTTGTTATTCTGGAACCACAAAAGGCAACGTTCCACAAGATTTTGGGCAGGCAGAGTTCGAGGCTCGTCACAAGAACATCCTCCCCATATTCTCTCGCTTCCTCACAAAGTGCTACAGTGAGTCGTGTTCATTTCTGGACTTGGAGGACATTGTCTCATTATCTCTTCGTAGCTAAGGCAGAATGTCGAGCTCGTGCGATACCAGGTGAAACATCACACATTGCAAGATCTAGTACATGGGACGGGTATAGACCCGATTGCGGAGATACTGAGGACGGTGATTTCGTGGACACGTCGCATTCAACCACTCGATCAGCTGCAGGAGCTTTACCACCTCGTAATGCATCCGTGCCACCTTCGCCTCGTCGTCGAGAATCCGTTCCACCTTCACCTCGTCGTCAAGCGTCCGTTCCACCTTCACCTCGTCGTCAAGCATCTTGGCCACCTTCGCCTCCTCGTCAAGTGTCCTTACCACCGACACCTCCTCGTCAAGTGTCCTTGCCACCGACGCCTCCTCGTCAACCGTCCGTGCCGCCTTCGCCTCCTCGTCAACCGTCCGTGCCGCCTTCGCCTCCTCGTCAACCGTCCGTGCCGCCTTCGCCTCCTCGTCAACCGTCCGTGCCGCCTTCGCCTCCTCGTCAACCGTCCGTGCCGCTTTCGCCTCCTCGTCAACCGTCCGTGCCGCCTTCGCCTCCTCATCAAGCATCCGCACCACCTTTGCCTCCTGCTGCACCATCTTTGCCTCCTCAAGCATCCGTACCGCCTTCGCCTGGTCATTCGATGCCGGGTGTTCAAACCATTTACAAGCCGCCTCTCTCTGCTGCTGGTGCAAATGCAGCGAACCTCCCCAACTTGAGCAACAAGCGCAAGCCAGAAAATGGAGGAAATGAGAATCGACACCCTAAACGACTCCATGCAACAGGCCCTACTCCCTCGTCGTCCAACTCCACCAATCATAAGCGTCCCTCTGCTGCTCAGTCCCGAGTCCCAGTACCCCTGATCCTCCCTCATGATGCACCCGATTGGATCCGCCAGGGCTTGAAGATGATGCAATCACAGGACTTTGGACGTTCTTGGGGGAGCCTGGTCGTTGCGTGGTTCAAATACGAGGAGAAACATGCATTCGATACGAAGGGAGCAAGATTGGATTCGAAGCACCGTCCTGAAGTCATCAGGCGATGGATTCAGCTCGCGCGTAAGGACTTCAAGCCCGACGCGCTGAAGATGAAAAGCTTTGAGGTCGATTTTTGGCGATGGTGGGATTTCCTACAACCCTCGTGGAGGAATGTCGATTCCAGGTCGACTCCGAGGACAGTCGAGGGGAGTTGGGAAGAGATCAATAAGCACGGAGTGAACGGGCTATACAGCGTTATTGGTGCTCTTTACTTCTGGCGCTCTTCTGGCGACGAGAACTCTCTCGCATCTTGGACTCGTGCGGTGGATGACGTCTGTTGGGTCCTAACCCTCTTACTCAAGAGTGCTTGAGTGCGACATCTTGACGTCTTCGAAAGAGCCATATTCACCATCTACACCTCTTGTTCCCTATCTCCTTTCATTTCATTTCGCCTCTCCACAAATACACACCTCGCACCCGCAATGTCACCAACGAAACCAACAGCTGTGAATACAACGACCATATTCAGCACTAGCAGAAGCAGTATGAATGGTGGACAACAGGTTCCGGCTGTCTCGGAGCGGGTTTATTCACATTTTCTGCGTATTGACTTTATTTTACTAATTAGGATGACCCTGGCAACGTCGGCGCCAACGTCGGGAGAGCGCCGCGCGCAACGAGCGCGCCGCCGACCACCAACGTGCTCACGTGCCTGTTTATAGCAGTAGATACAGCCTAGACAGCCTCCTGTAGAAGTCACGGATAGCTTGACCGTTGACCGTTAACTTGACCGTTGACCGTTAACTTAACGATGTCCGTAAAATTACGATTCTGATGCATGAACTCTGACCGTTAACTAACGGTCGGCCAT
>Ga0247737_1001236_pt1 | contig 10969 bp, 9 predicted proteins | sample UWRJL028104C2_FD_180937 | JGI IMG/M metagenome (GOLD analysis project Ga0247737, IMG submission 180937) | Plant litter microbial communities from Arlington Agricultural Research Station in Wisconsin, United States - UWRJ-L028-104C-2 | ecosystem: Environmental > Terrestrial > Plant litter >...
TCTCAGTCCTTTTATGGAGGTATCGCACGGTGTTCATTGCGTGTGAGCTGGTGTGGCTGTGTCAAAGCAATGTTACGGACTGTGACAAATTTCTGAATCCAGCTGGCTGAAGCTGAAACTGAAAATCAGCTCTAGCTCTGAACGCACCTACTTCCCATGGCAATTGTCCACAGAATTATTGTTGTTGTTAGTGTTTCATGAAAAACCTAAAGGCCGTCCAAGGGATGTCTTGGACTGAACTTAGGCTCTCAAGATGAGCGCAGTATCATAAATCTCCAAGGGTGACAGTAACGAGTGTCTCACGTCAACCGCTTCATTACGACTAAGCGTTCTAATCCTATCGTCCGTGCACATAAAAGTAATAATTATATTGGGATCGGATACATGGATGCTATGCTACAGAGAGGATGATACTTGCCGTGGATTAACGATTGTATAAGTAATAGTAATAATTGGATGTGGGATGGACTACAGACTGGATGGAGATGACCATGAAGAAATGAGTGATTGGAATAAGTTGCAGAGCATGTCGATGTCGTGAGATGAAGATAGCAAGGAAAGCAGTGAATGTAGGTGTGTGTGATGATATTTGATGATATTCTAAGCCAGGACTGTGGTGCACGGCGATTAGATAGCAGGCGAGAAAAAACCGACGCAGGGAACGGCGTAGACGGTCCGAAGCAAAAAGATAAGAGGAGTATGAAATAGTTCCTGTGAACATGAGGCTTTGAATAAAGCTAGACTCCATACGGCCACGCGCCAGTGGGGTGACTATCAAAGGCTTGACCCTCTGCAAGCAGATGGTCCTGGTATTCTTGGTGGCCGTCAAAAGACGTCGCCAAATCATCATCTAACCCCTTTCGTGGTTGGAAGTACGTCGGCATAACCGTGGGCGTTGACGCCGGATACAGCGAGCTCTCGAATACCCCATACTCTTGCACAGCCTGATCGCTGACTGGGGTTAGGATGGGTGGCGTACTTGAAGTTGAGCTGGGACTCGGTGTTGGGAATTGCGGCATGCCATACGGCGTACCATGACCAACGTCATAGGCCGATATGGTAGATCCCGGATGTGATCCATGCACTTGCTGAAGTGCTTGGTAACTCATAAATCCCGAGTTGAAAGACATTTCTTGCGCTGGTGCATGACCCGAACCAGATCCGTGTAAGGTGCGATCGAAGTACCTATAAGACTGCGGGGCTTGCTGCGAGTGGTAGTGGAAAAATTCCTGGGCTCTAGGGCGATGCTGATGGGGTCGCACCTGAGGCATCCAGCTAATCGTGCCACCTTGATTAGCATGTATGTGCTGTTGACTGCCAGTGCTCTGGAAAACCGGTTGGACCATAATGGGAGAGCTCCTAAGGGAGCCGGGACCATGCATATACGATAATCTGTGAATGTCCTCGATTATCGGCGGGTGGACCATCGACGACGACCTTTCCTCCATTCGCATAATCTGTCCGCCGGGTCCTTGACGTGAGGCGAAGCCCACTTCTGGGATTCTCTCTTCACCCCCAAAGTCATCAACAAGATGGAAATAGTCCAAAGTATGTGCTGACGGCGGCTCTGCAGGCAATCCCTTTTCAACAAATTCAGCGATGGGACCGTGGAATACACCTGCTCTGGTGTCCACGAAGGCGAGCAAGTCATTCCTAGAAACGATCTGTGGATAAGTGACCATTGGCGCTACGGATGTAAACGACGGCACGGACGGCAAAGGAGGTCCAGGGATGAAGAATTGACGACCGGGGTCGTTCGAGGCAACTCCAGTAGAAGATTGGGACGTCGACGCAACGTCCCTACGCGCTCGACCCGTTGGATTGCGCACCATCCTCCCTGTTAGACGCCGTGCGGTGCGGCCGTCGAAAGACCTTCCCTTTCGGCTCGCCTGGAGGAATGGCATGTCCTGGTCGGGATAGGCAGCAGGAGAATATGCTTGGGCTCCCTCGGTCAAGGCGATATGCGTTTGGGCCGTGGCCATGGTTGCGTGGGTCAGCTCGGTGGTTATGGGGACTTGGTTGGGGATGGGCACCGCTAGACGGAAGGTTGCGTTTTCGCCGCGATGAATCTCGCGCCTTGTGCGCTTTTGCTTCACGCCCTCCTTGGCCTCCTGCACAATCTCATGAGAAGAAATTCAAAGGAGAAATGGAAACGACTTACGTTCTGGATCGAGCCACTCGCCTTGCGTTTCTGCAATTTCCGAGGAGGCTGTTGGGGAAACACATGAGTTCCAAGGTAGGTGGACAGAGAGCAAAGACAGGGAACTGACTTCATGTCCGTTGCTTTCCATCGACGTCGTTAATTGAGCTTGCACCGCGGCCAGAGTTGAACCGGGGGAATCGAAGGGCTGTGGCAGCTACCAGCTATTTGGAGTCCGAATACCGTTTCACAAGAAATGCGAATGTGCACACCGGTGAAGCCGACCCAACCTCCAACCTGGAGGGGAATTAGGGGAAGGGTGAGGGATGACGGAGGAAGACCAAGGAGAACGCGTTGTTCACTTATAGACGCGGTAACGTGACTGACGCGAGAATGTCCCAATGTTCGTCAGGCCTACGAAAAGCGAGCCGTGAGACAGTAAAAGAATGCCATAGTCCCAATAATTGTTCGCAAGACCCAGCTGCGACCTGAGACAATGCACCAAATGCCAAGAGCGCGACTAAAGGCAGAGAGCAAAGAAGAAGATATCTCAACTTCGCCAGAAAACTTGCAGGAAACCTATCATACGAACCGTCTCGGTGCCCCAAGGTTGACAAGACACGTCGATAGAATCAAGTGCTTATGTCAAAGCGAGGCTGCCATCAAGGGAGCGGCCCAGAGCGATATCGGCGCAATAGAGCGCTTTGATAGGTGTTCGCCATCCGACCGTCAGGAACAAGCGATCCCAGGATTCGCATCGGATGTTAGAGGCCTCGTACAGAAGGCCAATGTACGAATAAACGAGTAGACAAGGATGGATCGAGAATCGACGTCAATATGTATATCAAGCTGGTGATCCACACGTTCACTTCAAATACAGTTTGTTTTCTGCTATACATGCGTCAGTGACGAGCAGAGTGCACGAGTAAAGGTAACGTACTAGCTAGGAGATTCAGCTCATTTATCTGCAAGAAGATAAAGTCTAGGAACCTTCAGAGAAACCGTTTATTCCAGCCTGTGTGGATCCAGCCGCTATCGCGGTATTAAAATTTTTGTCGGACGCAAAGCCGCCGCAAGACCAGCTGGGACTTGTCACACAGCCTGGCTCAAAGTAACGGTGTTCAGCACAGTGGCAGGCAAATCGTTGAAGTAGCAGGTATGCAGGACTCGTCGCGCAGCTGCTTGACAAGGCAAGGTGTATATCACCCGTTCTTTGTGATTTTCCGAAATACACATAAACCTCTGACCACCTCACAAAGGCTGATGAAGAACGCACCGTGATTGGTTTAGGATGGGTGTAAAAAATAGTACATGGGGACCATTCGTACCCCCGGATCTTCATGAAGCTCCAACGTAAACTTTCGGCTTTCTTCAGCGCTGGTATCGTCGCAATTCGCGAAGGGTAAGGCCATTACCCTCGCTCAAATCTGCGACGATGTATAATGCAGCCTAATAATTGCATTATCACGTCGAAGTTATCGGAGAACTTCAAGACACGACAACACCTCTGAAAGGAGGTAATTGCAGTGGTTCTATATGCGTTCTTCCAGTATGAAGTGAGTAAAATCGGACATGGGTGATGATGGTGACACTCAGGGCATTCACCTTGTTTAATAGCGTTACCAGGCATTCTGCACTTCTACCAGCCATATCTCGTTCAGGTTGAAGATAACAAGATCGAGCACTTTTTGCACGCTGGCAAACCGGCCGGCCGCGCCGCGGATACATTTCTCCATAAGGATATCTCTTGGCCGTCCACTTCTGGATAGGCGCCGATCAACGATTAGATTTTCTAGTGCAAACTGACAAGTGGCCGCACAAGGTAAGTATGGGGGTGAAAGACGACGAGGTCTATCCGAGTCCCACACAGCGTGCATAACTGCATTTACTCACGGTGAACTAAGAAACAAACGACTAATCATATTCGGGGTTTTAATCCCCCGAGAAAACCTATCGGACTATGGTGTCGGCTGTCCTCTGGTTATACAAACACTCCACCAAAAAAAAATCTTTGTTTGATAGAGATTAGATATTTGGAAAGAAAGATGCGATGTCCTGGTCCCAGAAAGGCTGAGTCTCTAACATTTTCTTTTCCGCATCCACCTCACAAGACCATCTTGCTAGACGGTTCATATATCGTGCTGGGAATGGTCAATCAGCTTCTCGTGAACACCACGTACTCAAGGCAGAAAACTCACGCTTGGGTCCTCTTGCGATCAGCATCTCAATAGCCTTGTCGTAATCCTCATACCCCTCGTTCCACACAGTTCCATCAGGCCTCTCACCTTGTCCACTCCCCATCTTCATTCCCCATTGATATACGCACTCTAAGTCATCCGATGAGATTCCGGCAGCCAGCCATTTATCGTTCATGTACGGCACAACCCCGTAGAGCATTAGTCCTACATGTGGGATCATGTCGAAAAGTGCCAAGTTACCTGCTGAGGCGACGAGCCGTCGAAGGATCGTGCAGATACGCTTGTGTGGATAATGCTCGTCGCTCCACGAACGTGTTTGACACTCTCTACCGCAGTGGGAGACGAGTTGGCATCGTGAGCAACGTTGGAAGTTCTTGCCTGCACTCTGAATTGAGTTAGGGCACTGGAGGGTGCAGCATCGGGTTTGCTTGCGAAGGGTTTGGATAGTAAAGTATAGGTAGGTAGACCGATCCGTTGCGGCCTCGGGATGGGGGAAATTCATTTCGTCGTGTTCAACGCAGGCAGGGTAAAGCGGGATGTCTGGTCGCTTCGGGAAATACAAGTGCATGTGGAACCATCGAAAGAGACTACTGCACCATGAGGGAAGTTGCTTTATGAGATCCGACTCCGTCCTGTGAGGTGGGGTGGTGGGGTCGGAGGAAATATACAATAATATGGAGAAGATTTGAACGAGCTTCGTCTCGCATCCCAGATACAAGAGCACCCAAGATTCGACTGAGATATCACGGAATATGGTTGTGAAGAACTCTATAAACGCCTCGGTATGGTAGGTCCACCGCGTGATGGCAGCAGCAACCCTGATTAAAATGCCAGGTGTCGTCGGGCTCGTATCGAGTATGGCAGGAAACTCGACCATTGTAAAATCTACCATTTCCTTGGTCGAATCTGCAATGGCGTTGCAGAATTTGAATTTACCAAGGCTAGGCAACAGAATATGTTGGCAGACGTGAAGGATCTTCGCCGTCAGCTGGTAGATGATAGTATCGGGTATGAATCGATACCACTGCATCAACGACCTGACCAGCTCGTCTGCCCCGAAAGGAACCAAATCCGCTGGCGATGTCGGCCATAACTCCACTTCCCCTTTCGCAATGCTCTTGACGCTCCTGACGCCTGAATCTCCCATTCCGCGATAGAGCATGCAAAAAACATTGATGACAAATGCAATCCTCGCAGTCGTGTATTTGGGTTTCAGGAGGGGTGGAGCGTGCTTCAGGATCCAAAGACGTTCTATGGTCCACGATTCTGTTTTTTGCCCAGTAATATGGTATGCAGTGATGGATCTATCGCCCATCTGGCATGAGCATTGAGATAATCGTGCCAGAAGACCCTCAACCTGGGTATCGGATCGTGGGGTGACGAGAAACCGGTAGAGTGTGTTCCAGAAGTCAATGTTTCGTCTAATGCTGTTGGTCATTTTGAATGGAGCATCATTCCGTATCTCTGGAGGAGCTGTGCATAGCACTAGCGCGCCGTATAGACATCGACCGCAATGTTTTGGGTTCACTCAAGGATTCAAGGAGGAACGACATAGACTGTTCCGTTACATGCTTAGGCACATGTATGCTTGCAGATTTTTCGGTGTGTTCTCTGGGCATTTCTATGTATGGATGTGATGGAGCTTTGGTGGTAGGAGAAGTAGAATGAGCCACCTAGGAGGTCACCAGTCAAGTCGGAATCGCGCTCGCGTCCAATCTTTGCCAAACTTTTGCATGTCTTAAGACTTAAATCATAACCTCTCGAGCCTCGATCGATGGTTTTACATTAAAAAACTATACATCCTGCCGAGAATGTTAGGCTCGAAACCGCCGTTATGAATAACTTGTGGAATGGATAATCCAAACTCTCAGTCAAGAATTTCCCCCCAAAGAGACTGCTTCGAGTCTACGACTCGGAGGATGTAGTCTGGCACCTCTTATACGCGCTATGACAAATTCCTGCAACTTGGATCCAGGATGACGCTCAGACCCAGCATTACCACTAGTTAGAAAACACGTACTTACTACGTCAAAAAATCCAACTCTCTACGTGGGTACGTGTGGAAAAATCGGTATTTGGTTATGACGAGTTGATATAGTGGCGATCCGTGTGGAGATGTACAGATTAGAGACTCTGACCTTCAGGGTAACGCAGAACACCAGGAAAAACTACCGCAGCAAATCAACAGCCAAAATGAACATACGGAACCCACGTCAGGAGACCTTTCTCCGAATCACCGAGTGCGTCTCGAATGCCCCGTATTGCATGGTGAAGGGCGTGTGCAGCCCCGTTGCTGTCGATTCCCAGCTTTCCAAAAATCTTTCCCCTCTCCATAAGATCCTCATAGAAACTTTCTGGTACAACGGGACCGTACTGGTCCTCGATAGACCACATAGTCGCCACCACGCTTCGATAACCAGCTGCGAGCATTCCAGCCGCTAGGTGGACCGCCTCTTCTGAAAGCTTCTCGTCACCGGCGCTTGTCTGACATGCTGACAAAAATGCCAACTCACGAACGGCAAACTTCTGCTTCATAATTTCAGAGAGTTCAAGCCGTCCATCATCAAGGTAGAATCCACTTTTGAGCGAGTGCTCGAGATCTTGGCTGGCGTGACATGCGAGGTGAATCGACCCATGCGATTCCATCTCGACTTTGACGCGGTTGACTGATGTGGACTCTCCTTCTAGACGAAGAGATTCGCCGTTGTATGTCCCAATCACGTTCCAGATGCAATTCATTTCCTTTGTAGTTTCCGGAATCGGAAGGCAGCCTGGGGTGTTTGGTTGGCTGATGATTAGGAGCTTTGACGATGCGGGCTCTTGTACATGGGCAGATTCCTTGAGCTTCTGGAGGAGCGAGCTGATATTAGGTGTATACGAGGAGATTGCAAAGTCGGAAATACAGGAGCCTGGTGGAGATCGCCCATTCCGGCTGTACATTCCCGCGGCATGGAGTGGAAGAAATGCAAGGGCACCAGTTGGACACCACCAAATACGGACTGGGTCTGACGGGGGAGTAGACTCGAACTTGTAAAGGATATTAATAAAATGATTGACCATAAAATGAGAAAAACTCACGGAGAACGCAAGTCCATTCAGGATTGGCCTCACCACACGCAGCCAGAGTACCTTGAGAACGAAATGTATTTCACTCTGCTTTTCAGCATCGGAATCCTGAACCGCGCGTCCGGCACGATCTGCTCCCCCCATGCGAACCCCGTGAGACGAAAGGAAGTGCATATGCTCTCTGAGCTTAGATGCTTCGTCGTGAGTAAAATCAAGAGGGATGTGTACCGGGATGTCGGAGCTAGAGATGAGAGCAAGGGCGTCACAGCGGTCTTTGTGAACGTTGACAAGAATGACGGTGCTGTTCCTTTGAAGGTGTATCAGGAGGTCTGATGCCAGAGGTGGTCGAAGAAAGTTACGAAACTCGGGAATACGGCGAATTTCATCAAGCAGCTGGCTCCATTCGCGAGAAAGCTTGATCTGAAGGCGGGCTTCGTCTTGTAAGCTGATTTTCTCCAACAATGTAGCATCTACATGCAGGGCTTTTGACCCAGCGCGGGATCCAGATGCGTCCAATGCCCTTGAAATGTCCGAAAAGCGTTGCGCTAAGTGTTGGTCGTGGGCACGAAGGTGGTCCAGCGGTGTGCGAAGTTGATTGAGTTGGGTCCAAACAAGGCAACGACCTTGTTCAAGCCATTCGAGAGCTTTCTGGACATCGCCGAAAGTAAATGCAGCTGAAGCAGCGGACGTGGTTAAACTTGAGATCTCCATGAGATATGTCTGACGTTGCTCGATGGTGCTGTCCATACCCACGATTTCCGAGATGAGATTAATTGCAGTACCAGATACCGTCAGGCACTGCGAATCGTCAGCAATCATGGAAAGCTCTGCCCACATTTGAGCGGCTTTCAACGAACAGACGGTGTTCCAAGTGCTGTTGCCGATTTTTGTGAAGTCAATGTGGCGGTAAGAATATCAGAGAGATCGTCCGTATGTTCGAAACGACTCCGAAATGAGATTGCAAGGTTATTTAACCGCATTGGCATGTCGGAGTGGCCATCAGGAGTGAGTTGAACCGCTCGCTGCTGGATTGAGATGGCTTCCATTGGGTCAGCGACATCGCCTGTACGTCCAAAGCGACTCTGAAATGACATTCCGAGGTTATGCAACCGCATTGGCATGTTGGAGTGGCCATCAGGGGTGAGTTGCTCGTTGCTGGATTGAGATGGCCTCCATGAGGTCAGAGGCATCGCCTGTACGTTCAAAGCGAGTCTGAAATGACATCCCGAGGTTATGCAACCGCATTGGCATGCCTGGGTGGCCATCGGGGGTGAGTTGAACTGCCCTTTGCTGATTCGAGATGGCTTCCGTGAGGTCAGAGACATTGCCTGTATGTTCAAAGCGGCCCTGAAGTGACATTCCAAGGTTATGTAACCATATTGGTCTATCAGGGTGACCATTGAGAGTGAGTTGAACTGCGCGCTGCTGGGTCGAGATCGCTTCCGTGAGGTCAGAGACTTTGCCTGTACGTCCAAAGTAACTCTGAAATGAAACTCCAAGGTTACTCAGACGCATCGGCATGCTCGGGTGGCCATCGGGGACGAGTCGGACTGCTCGCTGCTGAATTGAGATGGCTTCGATGATGTCAGAGACATCGCCTGTATACTCAAAGCGACTTTGAAATGAAGCTCCAAGGTTATGCAACCGCATTGGCATGTCAGGATGGCCATCAAAAGTGAGTTGTACTACTTGCTGCTGAATTGAGATGGCTTCGGTGAGGTCAGAGATATCGCCTATACGTCCAAAGCGACTCTGAAGTGACATTCCAAGGTTATGCAACCGTATTGGCCTATCAGGGTGGCCATTGGGGGTGAGCTGAACTGCGCGATGCTGGATCGAGATGGCTTCCGTGAGGTCAGAGACGTCGCCTGTATATTCGAAGCGAATCTGAAATGCAGCTCCAAGGTTATTCAACCGCACTGACATGCCAGGGTGACCATTGGGGTGAGTTGAACTGCCTGGTGCAGCATTGAGACGGCCTCCACCAGGTCAGAGACATCGCCTGTACATTCAAAGCGACTCTGAAACCAAATTCCAAGGTTACTCAAACATATCGGCATGTTAGGGTGGCCACCGGGAGTGAGTTGGACCGCCCGTTGCTTGGTTGAGATGGCTTCCGTGAGGTCAGAGACATCGCCTGTGTGTTCAAAGCGACTTTGAAATGACATTCCGAGGTTATTCAACCGCATTGGCATGTCAGGGTGGGCACTTGGGTGAGTTGAACTGCCCGCTGCTTGATCGAGATGGCTTCCGTGAGGTCAGAGACATCGCCTATACATTCAAAGCGGCTCTGAAATGCAATTCCAAGGTCATTCAGGATTGCTGGCATGTCGGGGTGGTCATTGGGGGTGAGTTGGACTGCCCGCTGTTGGATTGAGATGGCTTCCGAGATGTCGGGCAGATTGCCTGTGTGTTCGAAGTGTTCCATCAACTCGATTCCACGGTCGAAAAATTCCCAAGCTATATATATTTTAAAACGTGTGCTTTCCTTCAAGAATCCCAGCTCGAGCTTACCTAGGGTTGGCACTTTGTCGTCACTCTCTTGTATCTGTGCATCTTGAGGAATCCCAGTAACCAGGAATGACAAAGTGAGTGCCGGCACATCTGCTTCACTCGTGAAGCTTTTGGTTATTCCTGATATTTTGCCATATAGAATTCGAGTGAATCATCCATCGTTCTAGAAAACTCAGATTATGCACTTACGAGTTTCTAATCCTGAAAGGAATACATATTTTTTCAAAGGCATGAACGCAAAGTCCATCAATTCTTCTGATGTAGCCACGATCTTGAAGCTGTCCGCATCTATGTTTCTGAAGTGCAGTCGACGTCAAAACCCGAAGATACATTTATTTAACATTAAATTCTTACAATTCAACAGGCAATGTATGTTTCCATGTGTCTGGTGAGTCCTTTTGCAGTGACAAAACCTTCCCCTCCTCGACTGCAGATCCAAAAATGACGAGTTTGACGGAGTTGAAGGACGAAAAATTGGATCCATCTATGGCGCATTGGAGTTGGAGGTCTGAAAATAACGATGGTTAAGACACGAAATTCGATTGTCAGTGGCCGATGACTTCACCCGTTATATAGAGCCCTGCTTCGCATTTCTATTGAGATCTTCACCTATTCCTGCCAACTGACGGATTGACCTCCCGGAAAGGTCTTGGCCAGATGCCATACTATCGAGCGCATGTTGATCACCTTCAATGGGTCCAGGGGTCTCGGAAGTAGGATCTAAAAAGTTTAAAGATTTCAAAAGGAGGAAAGAAACGTTGAAGGATCGGCGTACCCATTTCGTCACTTGGTCCTGGGGATAGATAGTTTAAAGTTGAGATCAGCCAGAGACGCTCACGTCTATATGCACTGGAACAACTTGAACGGGATGCAGATAGGCGCCTGTAGAAGCTGTGAGATATTTGCTGTTGTGATTCAACCTCCTGTCACCGGTTCACCGCCTCATGCAGAGGGTTCAGACCTCAGAGCGAGTGTTTGTCGAATCAAGACCATGAGAAGATTTAAAAAAACAGGATAAGAAAGAAGACTGGCGAAAAAGGGACTCCCATGA
>Ga0247737_1001240_pt1 | contig 10951 bp, 6 predicted proteins | sample UWRJL028104C2_FD_180937 | JGI IMG/M metagenome (GOLD analysis project Ga0247737, IMG submission 180937) | Plant litter microbial communities from Arlington Agricultural Research Station in Wisconsin, United States - UWRJ-L028-104C-2 | ecosystem: Environmental > Terrestrial > Plant litter >...
ATGGGTCACGCGATCTTGCTTTGGCGAACTGTGGCACCGGCCGCATCTCGACCTGAAGTTGCGCAGCATGCTGACGCTCGCGATGCTGGCCGCGCTCGGACGCCCCAACCAGATCAAGGCGCATGTGAAGGGCGCGATCGCCAACGGCGTGTCGCGGGAGGAAATCCGTGAGATCCTGCTGCATGCCACTGCCTATGGCGGGTTGCCCGCCGCCGTCGACAGCTTCGCTGCGGCAGGCGAGGCGCTGGCCGAGGTGGATGGCGACTAGGGCTCTATGCTCTGACGTCGGGACTATGGATCGGGACGGCGCAAAGCGCCGCCGCACGCCGGAAACGGGAGAGAAAATGTGGCGAAGGTTTCAAGACATGTGCGCCGGGCATTCGCCCTGCCCCTGATGCTGGCTCTTTCGACGACCGTCACCCTGGTTCCCGCGAGTGGCAAGACGACGCAGGCTCCGCTCATGATCGCGCGGCAAGGCAGCTTTTCGGCGGGCGGCACCGTGGTTGGCGACGCGAACAAATCAATTCATTGCGATCATGGCTATGTCGAATATCAGATCCCGGTCCACGCCAGGAAGACATCGCTGTTCCTGTGGCACAGTTCCAGCGCGCAAGTGTGGCAGCAGCGCTGGGATGGCGGCGAGGGGTATCAGTCGATCTTCCTGCGCCGGGGCTTCCCGGTCTATCTGTGGGACGGCCCGCGCGTCGGCCGCGGCAACTGGGGTTGCGAGGACTATACGTTCAAGCCCCGCATCGGCGTCGACCAGCTCAATTTCTGGGGCTGGCGGTTCGGCACGGCCAAGGGGGAATGGTTCCCCGGCGTGCAATTCCCGAAGGACGATCCGGCGGCGCTCGATCAGGCGATGCGGGCGCGCTACGACGAATTCGACACGGACAAGAACGCCCGGCTGGAAGCGGCGGCAGGCGCGAAGGCGATCGACCGGATCGGCCCCAGCGTGCTGGTCACCAATTCCGCCGGCGGTTTGCGGGGGATGCTTGCGGCGACGCAGAGCGACAACGTCAAGGCCATCGTCGCCTATGAAACGCCGGCCTTCGTCTTCCCCGAGGGCGAAGGACCGCAGGGTCCCACCGGTCCGATCGATTCCGCGCGCGTGCCGCTGGCCGATTTCATGAAGCTGGCGCGCATCCCGATCCAGATCGTCTGGGGCGACAATATCGAGAAGACATTCTGGGCGGACGCGGTCAAGCTGACCCGGCAATTCGTCGATATCGTTAATGCGCATGGCGGCCATGCGGAGATATTGATGCTTCCATCGATCGGCATCGCGGGCAACACCCATATCGCCTTTGCCGACCTCAACAATGTGCAGGTGGCGGAACAACTCTCGCTGTTCCTCAAGAGGAACAAGCTCGACCTGCGCTAGCGTCGGCCGGGCAGCGCCAGCGCTTCTTCGAGCACGCTGCGGTCGATCAGCGGCGCGAGCTGTTCGCGCGAGCGAGGCTGGCGCTTCTCCTGCACGGCGAGCCAGATTTCCTCGTCCGCCAGCACGTCCAGCATATTGGCCGCGAAAGCCGCGGTGAAGCCGTGATGCCGCCAGCTATGCGCGATTTCCTCGACCGTGTAACCGCCCGACTTCGCCACAAGCGCCTGCGCGTCCACGGGATTGCGGTTCATCGCCTCGTTCGCGTCGATGATGGCGCGCAGCAACCGGACGATCTCCCGTCGCTTGGCGGGATCGGCCAGGGCGCCGGCGGTGGTGTTCAGGTTGAACAGCTCGCTGTAGATGCCCTTGCCGCTGAATTCCACGGCGTCATCGCCGAGCGCACGGACCGCATTCTCGCTGAACGGTTCCCAGATCGCTACGGCGTCGATCTCGTGGTTCGCGATCGCGCTGGCCAGCTTCTCCAGCGGCATGACCTGGACGACCGACACGTCGGACACGGTCATACCCGCGCTTTCGAGCATCCTGGCGAGGAAATAGTCCGCCGACGTTGCGCGCAGCGTGGCGATGCGCTTGCCCCGCAGGTCGGCCATGGTCGCGATGCCCGCGGACCGGCGCGCGACGATGCGATAATGGCCCTCCACCAGCGTCATGATGATCCGGATATCGGGCCGCCTGACCGATTGGCGCAGCGCCTGCGTCTCTGCATTGGTGGCGACATCGGCAACGTTTTGCGTACCGATCAGGCTGAGGACGCCGCCATTCCGTACGACGGGACCGTCGGGATAAAGGTCGCGCACCGCGAGCAGAACCGGGGCGATCTCCACGGTCATCGTCGCGCCATAGACGGCAAGGGGCGTGATCGGGGTTCGCGCCGCCCTGTCCGGCTTGGACATGGTCGCGCATCCAGCCAGAAACAGGGTCGTGACCAACAGGCCGCTTCGTCCGATCGTCATGCGTAGCGCCCCTTTGCCAGAATAAAAAACCGGATCCCAAGGAGAGGGTGGGCGGGACCCGGTCAAGCGACTGCGCCCGTAAGCGCAGCCGCGAAGGTCAGAACTTCACGCGCATGCCAGCTTTCCAGCGCGCGCCGAAGGTGTCGAAGAAGACGGGGTTGGTCGGATAGGCCGTAGCGCCCGCAGCAACGCCCCCGCCCGGCGCGATCGGCGGTTTCTTGTCGAACAGATTCTCGACCGTGCCGAAGACTTCGACACTCTGGCTGTCGTCGCTGCCGATCGGGATCTCGTAGGACATGGCAAGGTTGAAGTAGGTCGCCGATTCCACCCTATTGGTGGTGATGCTGTTGCGCAGCGTCGGTGCATAGCCGGCGTCTTCGGGGCCGATGCGTTCCTTGTTGAGGACGCCCTTGCCGACATGACGGACAGTCATCGTCGCGTTGAAGCGATCGGTGCTGTAACCGACCAATGCGTTCCACATCCACTTGGGTGTGGGGTAGAAGTCGCCGCCATCGACGACCGGTCCTGATTGCCCGCCATAATCGATCGCCGGAACGAACGGGTTCTGCTGCACGATGAAATCATATTGGTGGTTCAGCAAGAACCTGAAGTCGAGATTGCCATCCATCTTCGCCGACAGGTCAGCGAGCGGCAGGCGATAGGAAGCCTCGAAATCGAAACCGCGAATATCGATCTTGCCGACATTGGCCTGCCCGGCGTTGACCCGGGTGATATTCTGCGGCGTGGCGAAGGTGACCCGGTCGCACAATATCTGGAATGTGACGCACAGGTCGGTCACGCGCTGGCCATTGAGATTGGCGATCGCGTCCGGCAGCTTGATTTGATACCAGTCGAGCGACACGCGGAAGCCGCGCAGGAAGGTCGGCGTGAATATCGCGCCGATCGTCGTGGTGTCGGCCTTTTCCGGCGACAGACCAAAATTGCCGCCGGTGAAGATCGGCGTGTTGTCGACCTGGTTGGCGCCGGGGATGTTCAGATTGTTGACGCGACCCTGGGCCGTGCCTTCCTCCGTCGGTGCGGTCTTCTGGAACAGTTCGCGGAAACCGCCAGCGCGAATATCGCGCGACCGGGTGGCACGGAACCGCACGCCGTCGATAATGTCGTATATGCCGCCGACTTTCCAGCTGGTCGCGTTTATCGAGCGCGACTGGTTGGCGATCGTGTCGGTGCTCTTGTTGCGCGTGTAGCGGATCGCGCCGTTCAGTTCGAAGAAATTGCCGAGCACGGAATCGCGGAACACTGGCACATTGGTTTCGGCGAACCCCTCTATCACCTGGATCTTGCCGGCATAGTCGAGACCGAAAGAGAAGGCGTAGTCGCTAGGATCGATACCGCCATGAGTAACATCGCCGCCCTCGTCACGATAGTCGATGCCGGCTGCGACGCCGATGGGACCTGCCCCCCAGCCGTCGTACAGCGTTCCCTGAACACTGCCCGACAGCACATGCTGGCGATATGCGAAGTCCTCGCTCACCGTCTGCCATGCGAAGGCGACGGCGGCCGGGTCGAGCTTGCCGACGCCGAACAGGTTGAGCGGCTTGCAGTTGGCGTAAAGCGCCTGAAGCTTCGCCTGATAAGCGGCCGTGAAGCGCGCCAGGGTCGCAGGCGGGATCGGACGGCAGATGATCTGGCTGGGGTTGGCGGGATTGCGCACCGCATCGAGCGCCATGACGAAGGCGTCGTTGTTGCGCGAGTAGCGGACCGAGGAATGCCGCTTGTTGTCGCCATATTGATAATAGGCGTCCCAAGTCCAGTCGGCGAACAATTCGCCGCTCAACCCGATCACGCCGCGGAACACCTTGGCGTCGACGGCGACGCGGTTGTCGAGATCGTCGTCGACATCCTTGCCGATACTGAAAGCCGCGCCGTTCAGCAGAGCGACCACCGAAGCGGGCAGATAGGCGTTGTCGGGCTTGATCGCCATGGTCGACCGTGTCGCCGCAGTCAGTGATCGGCTGTTGGATTTGCGCCGTGCATAGGTCAGCTCGGCGGAAATCTTGACGGTATCCGTCAGCGCATATTCGGCCGCGGCGTATGTCGTGTAGCGCTCCACCGGGGTCTGGATATACTGGTCGCCATAAGCCGACGCATTGTCGCCGCCCTGCGCCAGCGAGCCGACGGTCTTGGGTCCAAAGAGGCCGGGATCAAAATCGACGACCCGGCTGCCGTCGGCGGTGAAGACCTTGTCGACGGCGGCGAGCGGCGGCTGGATCGCGGGAAAGATCGCGTTGAACGCGGTGGTGCTGTTGCCCGCTGCGGAGGTGAAGTTGCGGATCGCGCCATTGGGCGTATTATAGACCAGCGCCCCGTCCCGACCGAGCACATAGTTGGGCAGGCCGAAGCCCGAAGACCCCGGCACATTATAGCCCGAAACATTCGCCGGCGTGTTCAGGGTGCCGGGCTGCAGGGATGCTTCGTTGGTGAAGATGGTCCAGCCTTCCGCGCACCAGTCGCGCCGGCTGAAGCACTGATCGATGCCGCGGTTGCGCTGATATTCGCCGCCGATGGTGAAGCGACCCCGGTTTTCGCCGAACGTCAGGCCATAGGCAGCTGCGCCGTGGACGGTCTTGCCGTCGCCGCGTACGGTCTGGCCATAATCGATCTGGCCCTTGAACCCCTCCAGCTTGTCGTCGAGGATGATGTTGACGACGCCGGCGACGGCGTCCGAGCCATAGGCGGCCGAAGCGCCGCCGGTGACGGTTTCGACGCGCCCGATCATGACCGATGGTATGAGGTTGAGGTCGACCTGACCGCCATCCGATGTCGGCACGAAGCGGCGACTGTTCACCAGCGTCAGCGTCCGCGTGCCGAATGTGGGGTTGAGGCCGCGCAGATTGGCGAAGGACGCGCCGGCATTGGCGGAAAGGCCGACACCCGAATTGGCGTCGGATTGCGCGGCGACATTTTGCGGGATCAGGCGGATGACGTCCGATGCGTTGGTCTGGCCCAGATTTTCGATCAGCGCCGCGTCGACGACAGTGACCGGTACCGGGGAATCATAACCGTCCTTTTTGATACGCGATCCGGTGACGAGGATTTCCTGACCCTCGACCGCCGATGCCGCTTCCGGCTCCGTCTGCGCAAAGGACATGGCCGGCCATGTCAGACCCGCCAATGCCGTGCCGCAAACCAGTATCGCCCTTTTCGATGACATCTTCATGCCCACCCTCCCCATGTCCGCCTGCGTTTGTCGCAGGGCGCTGTGTAGGGTTAGATGCGTGGGCGACGGCGAATCCGCCGCCAGACCCGAAATTTTCTGAAGGGCAAGAATATTCGTCGTCAGAATTCCAGGCGGACGCCCGCCTTCCACCGCATGCCGAACGTGTCGAAGAATACCGGATTGGTCGGATAGGCCGACACCAGCACAGTCGTCGTGCCGCCCGGCGCGACCGGAGGCTTGCTGTCGAACAGATTGTCGATCGATCCGAATATCTCGGCCCGCCGTCCCTTATCGTTGCCCAACGAAATGGCATAGGACATGGCGAGATTGACGTAGGTGCGCGATGGAATACGGTTGATGTTGACGCTGTTGGGCAGGGTCGGCGCATAACCGGGATCGTCGGGTCCGATCCATTCGCTGTTCAGCACGCCCTTGCCGACATGGCGGACAGTCATCGTCGCGTTGAACCGGTCGGCGTCATAGCCGATCAGCGCGTTCCACATCCACTTGGGCGTCGGATAAAAGTCACCGCCTTCCACCGCCGGGCCGGATTGCCCGGCATAGTTGATGGTCGGCACGGCGGCGCTCTGCTTCACCCGGAAATCATATTGGTGATTGAGCAGCAGCCGGACATCGAGGGCTCCGTTCATCGAGCGTGAAAGGTCTGCGAGCGCAAGCCGCCAGGATGCTTCGAAATCGAAACCGCGAATGGCAATCCTGCCGACATTGGCCTGACCGGCGTCGATACGCGTGATGTTTATGGGGGACGCAAAGGTCACACGCTCGCACAGCACATCGAAGGACACGCACAGATCGGTCACCCGCTGGCCGTTGAGGTTCGCGATCGCGTCGGTCAGCCTGATCCGATACCAGTCGATCGACAACCGGACGCCGCGCAGGAGGGTAGGCGTGACCACTGCGCCGATCGTCGTCGTGTCCGCCCTTTCCGGGGTGAGGCCGAAATTGCCGCCGCTGAACACCGGCGTGCTGTCGACCTTGTTCGGGCCGGCGATGTTGGGATTGTTGACTCGCCCCTGTATCGTGCCTTCGTCAGTAGGCGCGGTCTTTTGGAACAGCTCGCGAAAGCCCGCGGCGCGGATGTCGCGCGACTGGGTGGCGCGCAAGCGGACGCCGTCGATCACGTCGTAGATGCCGCCGACCTTCCAACTGGTGGCGTCGATGGTGCGCGACTGATCGGTGAGCGTGTCGGTGCTGGTGTTCCGCGTGTAACGCAGCGCGCCGTTCAGTTCGAGGAAGTCGCCGAGCGGACTATCCCGCATCAGCGGCACGTTGGTTTCGACAAACCCCTCGGCGACCTTGATCGCGCCAGCGTAATCGAGGCCGAATGCGCCGGCATAGGCATTGGGATTGACGCCGCCATGGGTGACATCCCCCTTTTCATCGCGATATTCGATACCCGCCACCACCCCGATCGGCCCGGCCCGGCGGTTGCCAAGCAACGTGCCTTGCACACTGCCGGCAAAGGCGTGCTGGCGATAGCTGAAGTCCTCACCCACCCTACGCCACACGAAATCGATCGCCGCCTGGCTCATATTGCCGACGCCGAACAGGTTGATCGGCACGCAGGATGCGTAGAGCGCCTGCAACTCGGCCTGATAGGCTGGCGTAAAGGTCCCCAATGTTGCGGGCGAGAGCGGGCGGCAGATGACCTGGCCGGGATTGGCGGGATCGCGCACGGCGTCGAGCGCCATCACGAAGGCGTCGTTTTGGCGCGCGTAATTCAGGCGGCTATGCCGCCGGTTGGCGCCATATTGGTAGTAGGCGTCCCAGGTCCAGCCGGAGGAGATTTCGCCGCTCAGCCCGACCACGCCCCGGAATACCCGAGCGTCGACGCTGTTGCGGTTGTCGAGTTCATTGTCGACGTCCTTGCCCAGACTGAAGCTTGCGCCGTTCATGGCGCTTACCACCGAAGCGGGCAGGAAGGCGTTGTCCGGTTTGATCGCCATGGTCGATCGCGTGGCCGCCACCGGCGACTGGCTGGACGATTGCCGCCCCGCATAGATCAACTCAGTGGAAAGCGTCAGCGCGTCGGTCAGCGCGTAATCCGCAGCCATGTAGATGGTGTGGCGTCGCAGCGGGGTCTGGATGCGCTGGTCGGAATAGGCCGACAGATTGTCGCCGCCCTGCGCCTGTCCGCCGACCGATTTCGGCCCGAAATCACCCGGATCATAATCGACCACCGCCCTGCCATCCGCGGTGAAGACCTTATCCACGGCGGACAGCGGCGGCTGGATGGCCGGGGAAATATTGGAAAAGGCCGTGCTGCTGCTGCTCGCCGCGGCGGTGAAGTTGCGGATGGCGCCGCGCGACGCGTTGTAGATCATCCCCGAATTGGGGCCGACGATATAGTTGGGCAGGCCAAATCCACGCGACCCCGGCACATTATAGCCCGACACGTTCGCCGGCGTGTTGAGCGTTCCGGGCTGGATACCCGCCGCATTGACGAAAATGCCCGCGCCGTCCGCGCACCAGTCGCGCACAAGCGTGCAGTGGGAGATGCCCCGATTGCGTTGAAATTCACCGCCGATCACGACATGGCCCCGACCGCTGGCGAAGCCCGCGCCATAGGCTGCGGCGGCATGAAAGGACTGGCCGTCCCCCCTCCCCGTCTGGCCATGATCGACCACGACCTTGAAACCTTCAAGCCGGGTGTCGAGGATGAAGTTGACGACGCCCGCCACGGCATCCGATCCATAAGCCGCCGAGGCGCCGCCGGTGACGGTTTCGACCCGCGCGATCATGACCGAGGGAATGAGGTTAAGGTCAACCTGGCCGCCATCCGACGTCGGGACGAAGCGCCGGCCATTAACCAGCGTCAGCGTGCGGGTGCCAAAGGTGGGGTTGAGGCCGCGCAGATTGGCATAGGCCGCACCGACATCGGCCGAGAGGCGATTGCCCGAGGTCGCATCGGATTGCGTCGCGACATTCTGCGGGATCAGACGAAGCACATCCGACGCATTGCCCTGCCCCAGATGCCGGATCAGCGCCGCATCGACCACCGTCAACGGTACGGGGGAATCATAGCCGTTTGTCTTCAACCGCGATCCGGTGACGAGGATATCGCCGGCATCCACCGCCGCCATCGCAGGGACGCGGGTCGCCATGTCCCGTGGCTGCATAGTCGCTGGAGCGGATCGACTGCCGGTCGATGAGCGTGGTTGCGGTGGTCGTGCGTCGACCCCGGTGGCGATCTGCGCACGCGATTGCCGCAAGCGCGGCGGAGTAGCGACGATCCCGAGCGTGATCGTGTTGTCGCCGTCCGACACGATCCGCACGCCGGTGCCCTCGAGCATGGCCTGCAGCGCGCTGCGGATTTCCAGATGGCCCTTTATGCGACGGGTGCGCAGGTTGCGCAGCCGGCTTCCCGGGGCAATGATCTGGATACCGGCCTGCTGTGCGAATTGCAGGATGGCGCGGTTCGCTGGCTGGCTCGGGATGTCGAAGCTGCGCTGTTGCGCCCATGCGGTAGCCGGCGCGCAGAACGCCGCCGCGACGGCGCAGACAAGAACTGCCCCCCTTTGCAAGGTCTTTGAGCCCCCTCTCCCATATTCGCCCGCGATGCGGGCATCTGCGACCGGTCGTCTGGCCTGGAGAGGCGCTATGCGACCGTGTCAGCGTGCGAGTGTTATACCGGCAGGTGTCGATTGCATATGCAGATCGAGGCCCAGGGCGACTGCCTGCGCGAAGCCTTCCGGGTTGTTCGCGGCATAGCGGCCGGTGACGGTTTCCGCCGCCACCGCGGGATCGGCGATCTGGATCTTGCGGTTGCTGTACCGCGCGAACTGCTGCGCCGCTGTGCTGAGCGGCGTGTCTTCGAACGAGAGCATGCCTTCCTGCCAGGCCAGGTCCCGCTGAAGCGCTTGCGCGGTCACGCCGCGTTCGATGATGGTGCCGTCGGACGGCAGGATCGCCTGCATATTGGCGTGGAGCAGGCGCGTCGCCGCTGCCGCCCGCGCGACCTCGACGTCGCCGTCGCACACCTTGACCTGCAGCGGCTGCGCGCCAAGCCGGCATACCGCGAATGTCGCCTTGCGCGCGCGTAGCGATGCATCGCCCGCATCGACGATGAAGGGCGCACCCTTGGCCGTCGCCACCTTGAACAAGGCTTCGCCATGGACGAGCTGCACCCGACGCTGCGCATCATCGATCGTCACCGCGATCCTGGAATCGGTGTTGAGGGTAACCGTAGAGCCATCGTCCAGTGGCACGAGACGGGATTCGCCCCGGCTGGTCTCGTATATCCGCGCGGAGGCCCGCCCAATGGGCACGAAGATGGCAAGCGCACCGCTTGCCGCTATGGCGGACGCACCGATGAACATCTTGCGGCGTGTCAGGCCGGCAGGCGCAGGACGCTCTTCGGCTGGCATTTCGGCAATTATCTCCGCCGCATCCCGATCATGGTCGAACGATGCGGGATCGAATTCCGACCCTAGCGCCTTGGCACGCCTGACGTGCACAAGGACCACCTGCGCGCGCACGAAAGCGCCCAGACGCCGAATATCGGCCTGCAGCCAGGCATCGAGTTCCGCCTGCTCGGCACCGCCCAGAACAGCGTCGTCGATCCGCGTCGCCCATAGGGCGGCAGCTTCGTCGATCTCAGCGCTGGTCTCTCGTTTCGACATGAGAAGGCGGCGTGTCCCTTACAATCCGATCACTAGATGCGCGGGAGGCGCCCGTTCCGCCTCTGCTAAGTTGCTGGATGAACGACGACAGGCTTTTCGCAAGGCATTTTTGCACCGCGTTCGTGCTCATGCCCAGTCGATCGCCGATCTCGCGGTGCGAAAGTTCGTGGACGAGCCGCAAGGTCATCGCCGCACGGCTGGTACCGGGGAGGCCGGCGATCATTCTGGCCAGCAAATGAAGCTGTTGCCGGTCGGACACCTGCACATCAGGGCCCGGCGCATCGGACGCCAGCGCCAGTTGATCGATATGCTCCACCGCCTGGATCGACACCACGCGCGAGCGTCGCACATGCATCAGGATTATCGACCGGGCGATCTGGAAGAAATAGGCCTTGGGATTCCTGATGTCATCGACATCGTCCAGCATCGCCAGCCGGGCGTAGGCTTCCTGCACGACATCGTCGACATCCAGATCGTTGGGCACCCGCCAGCGGGAAAGCTGCGCGCGCAAGGCGGATTCATGCGGCAGGATGTGGCGACTGAGCCAGACCATGCGCGCGTTCGAGAAGTCGAATCTTCCTGGCACGACGTGCCTTTCCCTCGCCAACATCCTCTGTCTTATTTCCACCGCCGCGCATATGGTTCGCGCGTTCGGCATGCGGTGCGACGACGCCACAAAGCATAACATGATAACTATATATCCGCGCTGACGCTGTCAACGCACTATCATGTCGCCCGGCTTACAGCGCGTAGTCGGCGCGGGACGTAT
>Ga0247737_1001242_pt1 | contig 10946 bp, 11 predicted proteins | sample UWRJL028104C2_FD_180937 | JGI IMG/M metagenome (GOLD analysis project Ga0247737, IMG submission 180937) | Plant litter microbial communities from Arlington Agricultural Research Station in Wisconsin, United States - UWRJ-L028-104C-2 | ecosystem: Environmental > Terrestrial > Plant litter >...
GGAAAAGAAGGCGCGGGTGGTGTCGTTGAGCATCACGGGGAATTCATACTGGCTGATCTTCGTCAGCGCGGCGGCGAGTTCGTAGATCGCGTTGTCGGGCACCGGTTGCGAGCTGTGGCCACCGGGGTTGGTGGTTTCCAGCTTGTAGTTCGCCACCGTCTTCTCGCCGACCTGGATGGTCTGGACGATGACGGTGCCTTTCCCGTCGGTGCGGCCGCCGCCGCCTTCGTTCAGGGCGAATTCGGCGGCGATGAGGTCGGGCTTGTTCTTCGCCAGCCAGCCGGCGCCGTTGAACGCGCCCGTCGTCTCCTCGCCGCAGGTCAGCGCCAGCTTGATCGTGCGGGCGGGCTTGTAGCCGGTCTGCTTGAAGCGGATCAGCATGTCGGTCCAGATCGCGGCCTGCGACTTGTCGTCGGCGGCGCCGCGGGCGTAGAAATAGCCGCCCTCCTCCACCAGGATGAGCGGGTCGCGGGTCCAATCCTCCCGCTTGGCCTCCACCACATCGATATGGGCGAGGAGGAGCATGGGCTTGAGGGTGCGCGATGTGCCGGGGAGGATGGCGACGAGGCCGCCTTCCTTGGGCTTTTCGGGGGTGGCGAACAGGGTGATGTCGCTGTCGGTGTAGCCCGCCGCCTTCAGGCGCGCGGCCATGCGTTCGGCGGCGATCGTGCAGCTGCCGGCGGACAGAGTCGTGTTGGTTTCGACCAGTTCCTTGTACAGCGCGCGGAAGGCGGCCTGGTCGGGGCGGAGCGCGGCGGCCTCCTGCGCGAGGGCGGAGGTGGATGACGCCAGTGCAAGCGTGGCGGCGGCGATGATGTGGAAGCGCTTCACGAGATATTTCCCCTTGGCCCGGATGTCGCGATTGTTCGCGGTTAGAGCATGGCGGTTGCGGGGCGGCAAGGGATGGCGTCGGGTATATAAGCAATCGTCATCCTGAACCTGATTCAGGATCCATTGTGCCTTTGGCGCCAATGCTGGCGCGTGGGGAGGAATGGATCCTGAAACAAGTTCAGGATGACGGAAGTGGGAGGTGGCGGCGCGCCTATTTCGCCAGTTCGGCGTCGATCGCTGCGATCAGTTCCGGCGCGTCGGGGGCGGTGGTCGACGGGAAACGCGCAGCCACGGTGCCGTCCCGGGCGATCAGGAATTTCTCGAAGTTCCACAGCACCTCGGGGTCGGCGTTCGGGGTCATGCCATAGCCCTTGAACTTCTCGCGCAGGGGGTCGCCGGCGGCGCCGAGGGGGATCGCGCTCGTCAGCTCGGCGTAAAGCGGATGCTTGTCGGGGCCGGTGACGGTGATCTTTTCGAACATCGGGAAATCGACGCCGAAATTGGTGGTGCAGAAGGTTGCGATATCCTCGTTGGTGCCCGGTTCCTGCGCGCCGAAATCATTGGCGGGGAAGCCGGCGACGACCAGGCCCTTGGCGCTGTAGTCGGCATAGAGCTTCTCCAGCCCCTCATATTGCGGGGTGAAGCCGCATTTGGACGCGACATTGACGGCGAGCACGACCTTGCCGTCCCATGCGGCGAGGCTGGTGTCCTCGCCCGCGATGGTCTTGAGCGGGATGTCTTGCAGGGCGGTGGTCATGGCGGCTCTCCTCTTGGGTCGGGGCGATGCTACCGGATGGATCGTGGCAGCGCTAGATGACGGCGCCGAACAGGCGGCCGACGCCGGCGGTGATCGCCATGGCGAACGCGCCCCACAGGGTCACGCGGACGATCGCCCTGCCCGCCGGCGCGCCGCCGGCTCTGGCGCCGAGATAGCCGAGCAGGGCGAGACATAGCAGCGAGGCGACAGCGACGGCGGGCACGAGGATGGCAGTGGATGCAAACGCGACGACGGCAAGCGGGGCAGCCGCACCGGTACTGAAGGTGAGCGCGGAGGTGAACGCCGCCTGGATCGGCCGCGCGGTGGCGATGTCCGATATGCCCAGTTCGTCGCGCGCATGGGCACCGAGCGCGTCCAACGCCATCAGCTGGTCGGCAACCTTGCGGGCGAGGTCGGGGTCGAGGCCGCGTCCGACATAGATGTCGGTGAGTTCGCGGCGCTCCTCATCCGGCTGGGTGGCGATCGCGCGGCGTTCCTTGGCGAGGTCGGCGCGTTCGGTGTCGGACTGCGAACTGACCGACACATATTCGCCCGCCGCCATCGACATCGCGCCGGCGACCAGCGCGGCAACGCCGGAGAGGAGGATGGTTTCCCGGGACGCGTGCGACGCGGCGACGCCGACGATGAGACTGGCGGTCGACACGATCCCGTCATTCGCGCCGAGCACGGCGGCGCGCAGCCAGCCGACGCGGTGGACATAATGGGTGTCGTGGTGGGGGGGTGTCGGAATGTTCACAGCTGATGTTTAGCGTGAAAGCCAGAGAAGGTGAACCGGAGGCGGGGAATTTTCCGTTATAACCTTGTAATAACATTTCGCGGTGATATCTTGGATATATGGCACAGACCGCACTCCGAAAGATGGGCAATTCCACCGGCATGATCCTGCCGAAATCGATCCTTGGCGAGATCGGCGTGACGACGGGCGCGACGATGGACCTGAAGGTCGAGGACGGCCGGCTGATCGTGACGCCGATCAGGGTCGAACTTCGGGCTGGCTGGGAAGCAGGGGCGGCGGAGGTCGCCGCCGTCGAAGACAAGGAAGCGGCCGACTGGCTGGGCTTCGCGAATGAAGGTGACGCTGACCTGACATGGTAGCGCGGGGCGAAGTCTGGCTGGGGATGCTCGATCCGACGGTGGGTCGCGAAATCCAGAAGACGCGACCGGTGGTGATCGTGTCGCCCGACGAGATGAACAGGCGGCTCGGCACAGTGATCGCGGCGCCGATGACGACGGGCAGCCACCCTGCCCCGTTTCGTGTCGCTGTGCGTTTCAAGGGAAAGGACGGGCTGATCCTGGCTGACCAAATTCGGGCGGTGGACAAGGCGCGGTTGATCAAGAAGCTGGGGCGGATTGATCGGACGACGGAACAGGCTGCGCTGGCGGTTCTCGTCGAGATGTTCGGCGTGTGAGCGACCGCGGCCGTTGTTGACGACGACCGATTAAATGACCTATTATTCGGTCATGAATATTCCGCTTCTCGCCAGCAGTGGGGTCAGCATAAGCGACCTCAAGAAGAATCCATCCGCCGTGATTGCCGCAGCCTGTGGGATGCCGGTGGCCATCCTGAACCACAACAAGCCGGCCGCCTATCTGGTGCCGGCCGATGCGTGGGAAGCGTTACTGGATCGGCTGGACGATATCGAACTGGCGGAGATAGTGCGCGAGCGGCTGGGGCAGGAAGAAATCGCGGTTTCGATTGACGACCTATAGTCTCACCTTTCTGCGAGAGGCCCGGAAGGAATGGAGTAAGCTGGACGCAACGGTGCGCGATCAATTCGCGAAGAAATTGCGCGAACGGCTTGGCAATCCGCATGTCGCCGCGGCGCGGTTGAGTAACATGCCGAACTGCTACAAGATCAAACTGCGTTCAGCGGGTTATCGACTGGTTTATCGCGTTTATGACGACAGGATCGTCGTGCAGGTAATTACCGTAGGACGACGCGAAAGAAATGCGGTCTATAAGAGCGCCGCAGCCCGATTATAACTAACGAGTCAATTTGGTGGTCGGCAAACATACCGGCACGGAAAATCCAATTCTAGGACGGATCGACATTCAAGAAAATCGAACACTCATGCCTCACTTTTTTCCGTCATCCTGACGAAAGTCAGGATCCATTCGCGCTACCTCGCCAATGAAGCACTGAATGGATGCTGATTTTCATCAGCATGACGGTTTCCTGGCGTGAGAGGGCCTAGTTGAGGCTGAATTTCGATTGACCCTAGATTCTTCCACGAATCGCGTTGGATGGCGCCGAACTCATCGTTCCGTTCCCCATCCATCGGGTTGATAAACCCAAAGCCGCCCGATTCTTTATGCTTCAATGCAGCCTGCATGACCCCCTCCATAACCTCATCCAAGGTCAATGCGATGAAGTCACGCAATAGCATCAATACACGCGCGCCTTCGGCTTGATATACTCCGCCTCGTCGGTCAGCGTATATTCGTGGACCGGGCGGCTATCGAGGGTGACGGCGCCTTTTTCGAACCACGAAATGCTGTGCTTCATCCAGTTCTCGTCGTCGCGCTTGGGGTAATCCTCGTGCATGTGGGCGCCGCGGCTTTCCTTGCGGGCGGCGGCCGAGTGCATCGTCACCACGGCCTGGGGCAGCATGTTGTCGAGTTCGAGGGTTTCAACCAGGTCGGTGTTCCAGATCAGCGAGCGGTCGGTGACGGCCACGTCGGACAGGCTGGAGAAGACCTTGTCGATCTTCTCCATGCCCTCACGCAGCAGCGTGGTATCGCGGAACACCGCGCAATGCGCCTGCATCGTGCGCTGCATGTCCAGGCGGATCTTCGCCGTCGGCGTACCGCCGCTGGCGTTGCGATAATGGTCGAGGCGGCCGAGCGCCTTGTTGTCGGCGGCGGTCACGACCGCGCCATGCTTGGTGTTGGGCTTGATCAGTTCGGCGATGCGGAAACCGGTGGCGCGACCGAAGACGACGAGGTCGATCAGGCTGTTGGAGCCCAGGCGGTTGGCGCCATGAACCGAGACGCAGGCCGCTTCGCCGACCGCAAACAGGCCGGGGACGACGGTATCCGGGTTGCCGTCCTTCAAGGTCACGACTTCGCCATGATAGTTACATGGCACGCCGCCCATATTATAATGGACGGTCGGCGTCACCGGCAGCGGTTCACGCGTCAGGTCGACGCCGGCGAAGATCTTGCCGGTCTCGGTAATGCCGGGAAGCCGTTCGTGCAGCACCTTGGGATCGATATGGTCGAGGTGCAGGTAGATGTGATCCTTATGCTCGCCGACGCCGCGGCCCTCGCGCATTTCCATCGCCATCGAGCGGGCGACAACGTCGCGCGACGCCAGATCCTTGGCCGAGGGAGCATAGCGCTCCATGAAGCGCTCGCCTTCGGAGTTGGTAAGATAACCGCCCTCGCCGCGCGCGCCCTCCGTGATCAGCACGCCGGCGCCATAGATGCCGGTCGGGTGGAACTGCACGAATTCCATATCCTGCAGCGGCAGGCCAGCGCGCAGCACCATGCCGCCGCCGTCGCCGGTGCAGGTATGGGCCGAAGTGGCGGAGAAATAGGTGCGGCCCGATCCGCCCGTCGCCAGCACCGTCGCATGACTGCGGAAGCGGTGGATCGAGCCATCCTCCATGCAGAGCGCGATCACGCCCTTGCACTCGCCATTGTCCATGATCAGGTCGAGGGCGAAATATTCGACGAAGAAGTCCGCGTCATATTTCAGCGACTGCTGATAGAGCGCGTGCAGCATGGCGTGGCCGGTGCGGTCGGCGGCGGCGCAGGTGCGCTGGACCGGCGGGCCTTCGCCCATATTCTGCATATGGCCGCCGAAGGGCCGCTGGTAGATCGTGCCTTCCGGATTGCGGCTGAACGGCACGCCGGCATGTTCCAGCTCGATCACCGCGGCGGGCGCTTCGCGCACCATATATTCGATCGCGTCCTGATCGCCCAGCCAGTCGGAGCCCTTGACCGTATCGAACATGTGCCATGTCCAGTGGTCGGGGGTATTGTTGCCCAGGCTGGCCGCGATGCCGCCCTGCGCCGCGACGGTGTGGCTGCGGGTCGGGAACACCTTGGTGATGCAGGCGGTCTTGAGGCCCTTTTCGGCGCAACCCATGGTCGCGCGCAGGCCGCTGCCGCCCGCCCCCACGACGACGGCGTCATAGACATGGTCGATGATCTTGTAGGCTGTCGTGTCGGCCATCAGGAAGCGCCCCCGGGAGCAAAGGCAATTTTGGCGACGGCGAAGATGCCGAGCGCCGCGCCGCCGATCGCATAGAAGTTGAGAAGAAGGAGGACGGCGAACTTCAGGCCGTCCTCATGCACATAATCCTCTACCAGAACCTGGAGGCCGAGGCGCAGGTGCCAGAAGGCGCTGACCAGCATCAGCATCATCGGCACCGCGACCAGCGGCGCGGCGAGCCAGGCGCGAACGCTGAAATAATCGAGGCCGGGCAAGGTGAAGAGGTTGACGACCATCCAGGTGACCAGCACGATATTGCCGAGCGCGGTGACCCGCTGGAGCAGCCAGTGATGCGTGCCCGATTTCGCCGAGCCGAGGCCGCGGACGCGGCCGATGCCGGTTCCAGATCCCATCTTACTTCCCCACCAGCACGTAGAGCCAGATCAGCGCCGTCAGCGCGATCGCCAGGACCGGAATGGCCAGCGCCCATGTCCGGTTGGTCTTGAGTTCATAGCCCGCGCCGATGTCGAGCACGAGATGGCGCAGGCCCGAGAGCAGATGTTCGATGAACGCCCAGGTCAGGCCGATCATGAAGACATAGCCGACCCAGCTGGTCGCCACCCACATGAAGGTGGCGTAGCTTTCGGATCCGGATGCGGCGGCGACCAGCCACCAGACGACCGCGAGGCCGCCGACCACGGCAAGGCCGTCACCAGTGGCGCGATGCAGGATCGAAAGGGCCATCGCCGGACCCCACCGCCAGATCGTCAGATGTGGGGACAGCGGCCTGCCTGTACTGCGCGCCATGGTCGTAGATTCCCCCTCGAACGTCCCTGAAGTTCCGCCCGTTTAGCGCAAACTTGCCGCAGTGCAAATGTTCGCGAACCCCAATGCGTCATGGATCGCCCATCCGCCCCCGCCGATCCCCGGACAGCGCCCGCCAGCCCGCGCCAAGCATTTATACTATTGCGAAAAAACGCTCCGACTAAAGACTCGATTAACCAAATGCAGGTTATCCCGGCATCGTAGCGTTGCGGCCACAGAGCCGAAGGGAGCGACAGACGACATGAAGGATCGGGTGCAGACAGACGTGACGTCTCGCGAGAGGCTGCGCGATTATGATCCGGACGGATCGGTCGCGGCGCTGGGTCCGCAGATATACGCCCTGCTGCCTGATCGTGGCGCCGGCCCGGCCAATGCCTATATCGACGAATATCTGCGCCGCGCCGGCCTGATCAACAGCATGAAGCCGTCGACCATCGAAAAGATGCGGCAAGGCGCGCTGGAGTTCATCCACGACAAGTTCACCGATATCGCCGGCGAAAAATGGGCCGATGCCGCCCGCGCCATCGTCCGCGAGACGCTCAAGCATAATATCTCGATCCGCAAGGTGCTGGCCGCGATGCAGGCCGCCAACCTGGTATATGAGGATGTGATCAACACGGCGTTCGCCAATGATCCCGAGCGCCGCATCGCCCTGTCGAAGGCCGCGCGGGTCATCGCCATCGTCGAGGTCGACACCGTGTGCGCCGCGCTCGCCGATTCGGTCTACAGCACCGAGCGCGCCCAGCGCGAACGCTACACCACGCTTTTCCAGCAGCGCATCGTCAGCGAAGTCGACGGCGCGCAGCAACTGGGCGAGAGCCTGCGCGAACAGGCGAAGGACGCGTCCGCCGCCACCCGCGGCATGCTGGGCAAGGCGTCCGAAGTCGCTGCTGCCGCCGAACAATCCGCCCTCGCCATGCGCGAGGCGGCGCAGACCAGCGCCGGCCTGATCCGCGCGATCGAGGATACCCGCACCGAAGTCGAGACCGCCGCCGAAGTCGCGCTGCGCGCATCGAACCAGTCGGGCGAGGCGGTCAGCATGTCGGCCAACCTGTCCGAGCACGCCAAGTCGATCGAATCGATCCTGGGCCTGATCCGCGACATTGCCGGGCAGACCAACCTGCTCGCGCTCAACGCCACGATCGAGGCGGCGCGCGCAGGCGACGCGGGACGCGGTTTCGCCGTCGTCGCACAGGAAGTGAAATCGCTCGCCAACCAGACCGCGCGGGCGACCGACGACATCGCCGCCAAGATCGGCACGATCCAGGCCGCGACTCGCCAGTCGGTCGACACCAACGAACGCATCCGCGCCACGGTCGAGGAAGTGCAGCTGTCCGCCAATCGCATCCGCGAGGCGATGGATGCGCAGGCGCAGACCGTCACCATGATCACCGCCGCCGTCGACGAGACCGCGCTGGCCGCCGATTCGATGTCGACCACCATTTCAGCGATCCGCCAGGACACCGAAGTCGTGGCGTCGGAGATCGACGAGCTGGAGCGCGGGTTCAAGACGGTGGACAGCAAGCTTTCCGGCCTGCGCCAGGCTTCGGCGGAATTCAGCGCGCAGGCTGCGTGAACTTTCCTTGACGGCCCGGCTCGGCTAACGCGCCGGGCATGACCACACATATTCTTCTGACAGGCGCGACGCGCGGGATTGGCGCGGCGATTGCCGCTTCGCTGGAACAGGCGGGCGCGCGGGTTTTCGCCGCGGGGAGCCGCGACGCGGATCTGGGCGCGCCCGGCGGACCGGACGCGCTGTGGGACAAGGCGCTTGCGGCGCTCGACGGGCGCATCGACATGCTGGTCAATAATGCGGGCGTGTTCGAAGCCTCGCCGATCGACCAGGACGACGCGGCATGGATCGCCGACTGGCAGCGGACGATGACGATCAATCTGGAGGCGAGCGCGATATTGTGCCGCAAGGCGGTGCTGCACTGGCAGGCCGGCGAGACAGGCGGCAGGATCGTCAATGTCGCGAGCCGGGCCGCCAGCCGCGGCGACAGCCCGATGCACTGGCATTATGCCGCATCGAAGGGCGGCATGGTGGCGATGACCAAGACGATCGCGCGCGCCTATGCGGCGCAGGGCATATACGCCTTCGCTCTGTGCCCGGGCTTCGTGCGGACGGGGATGGCGGAGGCGTATCTGTCCTCGCGCGGCGGCGCGGCGTTGCTCGCCGACATTCCGTTGGGGCGAGTCGCAGAACCGGACGAGATGGCGAAAATCGTCAAATTCCTGTGCTTCGACGCGCCGCCGAGCATGACCGGCGCGGTGCTGGACGCCAATGGGGCAAGCTATGTCCGATAGCTGGAAGCTGACCCTGCCCTGCACCCGGGCGGAGGCGGAGTGGTTGCATGGGGAGCCGGTGGCGCTGGACGCGCTGGACCCGATGCCGGTGCTGGTGACCAACGAGCCGGATGCGGGCAAGCCCGAGGACTGGCGGCTTGAGGCCTATTTCGAGGAGAAGCCGGCCAAGGCGGCGGTGGTGCTGATCCAGTCGCTGATCCCGTCCGCCAGGGGCGCAAAGCCGCTGGTCGAGCGGGTGGTCGAGGAGGACTGGGTGACGGTCAGCCAATCGGGGCTGGAGCCTGTGCGCGCCGGGCGGTTCTTCGTCGCGACCGATGCGGCCATCCCCGCCCCCGCCGGCAGCGTGAACTTCGTTATTCCCGCCAGCCGGGCATTCGGGACCGGCAGTCATCAGACCACCGCCGGTTGCCTGATGATGCTGGACCGCATGAAACGGATCGGCGTGCGGGCCGCCAATATCTGCGATGTGGGCACGGGTACGGGGTTGCTGGCGTTCGCCGGGCGGCATTTGTGGCCGACTGCGAGGATGACGGCGTCGGACATCGATCCGGTGTCGATCGAGGTGAGTGCGGAAAATGCCGGGCTGAACGCGGTGCATATCGGGACAGGACCGGGCGAGGTCGCATTGTTCGTGGCGGGCGGCGTCGACCATGAGGGAATTATCGCGCGGGCACCCTACGACCTGATCATCGCCAACATCCTGGCCGGGCCGCTGATCGCGCTGGCCCCGTCGATGGCGGCATTGATCGCGGACGGCGGCACGCTGGTGCTGGCCGGGTTGCTGGAGAGTCAGGCGGACGCGGTGATCGCGGCGTACCGGCGGCAGGGGCTGCGGCTGGCCGACCGGATCGACACGGTCGGCGACAGCGGGTGCTGGCCGACATTACGGCTGCGCAAGCGGGTGCGGCAGGGCTGGCGGCGGCCGGTGCGCTGGGTCGCCGGCCAGAATGGCGAGACGCCGGGTTATGGGAGCTGGTGAATTCGGGGCGTTCCCGTGACTGCCCCTCTCCCTAGCCTCTCCCCTGAAGGGGAGAGGGGGATTAGAGCGCCGCCTTTTCGCGGGCATAATGCTGCGTGCCGTGGGTCAGCACATCGTCGCCTTCCACCAGCGCGCCGGGGTCGATGTCAGGTAGCGATTCCAGTTCCGCATAGAGGGGCGCGAAGTCCGTCTCCACGGTCTTGCGCAGCAGATCCTCGAAACTGTCGATGACGAAATAGCTCTGCTGATAATCGTCGATGCGGTAGCGGGTGCGCATCACCCGCTTCATGTCGAACCGCACGCGATTGGGGCTGGGGTCGTCGAGGGCGAACAGGCTTTCGCCATGGCTGGAGACGATGCCCGAGCCATAGATGCGCAGGCCGCCGGCTTCGCGCACCAGCCCGAATTCGACGGTGTACCAGTAGAGCCGGGCCAGTTTTTCCAGCGATCCGAAGCCGAGCGAGCGCAAACCGCCCTGCCCATAGGCCTGCATGTAATCGGCGAACACCGGGTCGGCGAGCATCGGCACATGGCCGAAGACATCGTGGAAGACATCGGGTTCCTGAAGATAATCGAGCTGGTCGGGGCGGCGGATGAAGTTGCCGGCGACGAAACGGCGATTGGCCAGATGGTCGAAGAAGACGGCGTCGGGCACCAGCCCGGGCACCGCGACCACGCGCCAGCCGGTCGCCGCCATCAGCCGGTCGGACAGCTCGTCGAAATCCGGCACGCCGGGCTTCGACAGGCGCAGCACGTCGACGCCGCGCAGGAACGCCTCGCTCGCGCGGCCCGGCAGCATGCTGCGCTGGCGGTCGAACAATAAGTCCCAGGTGGCGTGGTCCTGCGCCGAATAATGGCTCCAGTCCTGCGGCACCGTCCAGTCGGGCGCGACACCCTGCGGCGGTTGCGGGGACGAAGGGGCGGGTTCCTGGATGGTCATGATGGGGATATAGCATTTCGCCATGGCAAGTCTAATCGAGGAGCCGCCGCCGCCCGGTCGCTGGCCCAGTCGCCGGCGCATGCTGTGGCGGGTGGCCAGGTGGGCGGGCCTTTCGCTCGGCGCGTT
>Ga0247737_1001244_pt1 | contig 10941 bp, 17 predicted proteins | sample UWRJL028104C2_FD_180937 | JGI IMG/M metagenome (GOLD analysis project Ga0247737, IMG submission 180937) | Plant litter microbial communities from Arlington Agricultural Research Station in Wisconsin, United States - UWRJ-L028-104C-2 | ecosystem: Environmental > Terrestrial > Plant litter >...
GTTCAAGATTGAATATGAGCGAGTTGCAACAGAATTGGAGTCATGCATGCAGGCGACTTGAACCTCGCTCGACTCAGATTCTGTTTTCCCACGTTTTTGCTGAAACTCGGCACCGCCAATATGGGATAATTTTTACACTACATCTGGTAAATTTAACATAATCGATCCGATCGCGATTTGCTGCCAGGTTTCCTGAAAAATCGATCTAAGTTTCCAAGTTTCGAGTTTCCAGAGTTTTTAACAGTTTTTATTGATGCTTCCTGTTTAGAATCTCAAATTACCGTTTACTGATGAGTCTGTCACAGTCACGAGTATGTGATGATTCGCGTTATAAACCAGCGGTTTGACAGAGTTCACAGTTTGCCCGCAGATCAGCGTCCGAATATTTTTTAAAAGGAATATATATATATTGATAATCGTATTCATACATTTTAGAAATTAGTGAAGATCTTGTGGGTTCGAGTCGCTCAACGACAAAAATGTGACGCGCCTAGCGATACTCACACGCTAATTGGCGTGGGACCCAAATGCCAACCTTCACGTTCAACTCTTTCCCCAACCCAATTTCTGGATCCTTCCAACATGTCGCGACGTTCAAATCGCGTCAAAGACGCACCCCCAAAGCTCCTTGAAGAACCTGCTTCTGACCTTGAAGTGTCAACGGACGAGGACGCTGGAGAAACCGTCGCGTCTGCCACCAAACCGCGCGGAAAGAAACGAAAAGCAGCGGCCGAGCCTGATAATGGTTCTATCTCGTCTACACAACAGAGGAAGAAAGTGAGAGGAAAGCGTGGGATCCTCAAGGACCTCGTTGAGATGCCCATGGATGTACTATTCGAGGTCAGTAGCTCTTCCATGTTGTGAGACGGTAATATATCATGACGCACCCTCAGATTTTTGGTCAACTGGAACCTCTTGATCTGTTACATCTTGCTCGTACTACAAAGGACCTGAGGGCCATCCTCATGAGCCGTTCGTCAGTTTCAGTCTGGAAACAGACGCTTGAAAATGTTACCGGCCTTCCTGCATGCCCGGAAGACATGAGCGAACCCCAGTATGTCAATCTAGTTTTTTCCAAGCACTGCTATGTAGGTTTCTGCTTATCCTTCTCCCATGCCCCCTCATGAAAACATTTTTAGTTCTGCCAAAGAAACCTTGCTTCAAATCAGACTTGCTGGGCTGCGCGTGTCCGGACTTGCACTAAGTGCATGGACATTCAGTACGTATCACCACGGACAGTCCTATTGATTCTCTAACATGAATTTCTTAGCTTCATCGAGCAGAACAGTGTATATTGGCAAGGCTATGATTGCAGAACCCGCTTTTCAGAGTTGATACCTACGATCACTGTCTATCGGACCACTGGTATGTTGAATTCTCTATGATCCTGCCGCAATTCCTCCACCTCGAAATTTTATAGGGCGGTATAACCGAAGAAAGACTTACGCCTTTCGGGATATTGATGGCATCCTGATTGCAGAGTGGAAGAATCTGCCTGATAAAAAAGCTCAAGAAACCTGGCTCAAGGATAAATTATCGCATATGAAGGGCAAAATAAAGGTATCAATGTATTTCTTTTGTATGAAGTTTGTAGGAGAGCTGACCTATCAAATGCAGCATGCACGGGAGTGCAATGCATGGGCTGAGAAGCAGCAGGAAGAGCGCGAAAATCAAAAACTTTCAGCAGCCGATGATCGAAAAGCAGTGTGGGTTGAACTTTTCGTTTTCGCTTAAAGCATCCTAAAACCCCGCTAGGATTGTCGAGAAGGTCAAGAAGCTTGGCTGGGAGGAGGAGCTGTCCAAGATCAAACTAGAAGCTAGCAAACCCCAAAATCAGTCTATCGTTGTCAAGGCATGCCAAAAAGAGTTGACTGGACGAGGTAAGTGGTGAATCCCCGGCAGGCTGAACAACGGCAGGCTAAGATAACGCCGTAGTTTTGGAAAACTTAGATGCGTTCATCAACGATTACATGGAGAATATCAAAACTGAACGCCTTAAGCGTGAAAAGGAGACGTCCTTGAAAGGGCGCCTTTTAGGTCTTCGGAAGGCATATAACGACCACCTCAATTCACTTCCCGCGACATTTTACTACCCGAACACTGCTGATCTCATGCTCTATCCTGCCATTCGCGATATTGTCAATGATGCCATCAGCGTTGACTTCACGAAGGAAGAACTCGAAGAACTCTCCGTCACAATTTCAGGAGCTCTTGCCTGGTGGAGAGAACCAATCGAGCGACGCCTCATCCAACTCATCTCCAAGGCTGCCGACGAGAAGTTCGCGCTGGACCCTGAAACAGTGTTGAATCTCGCATCGACGTGCTTCCACTGTTCTAATTGTGGAGAATGCTTTCCAACAAGTTACGCATTCGAACATGGATGTGCGCGCAATTATGGCTACGGATATGGTATGAACTCCAATATCGTGGAGCGTACTCTGCAAGAAACGTCTTGGAACGCACAAGATCAGATATGCTTCAAGCTAGAGATGTTGAACGCACATGCGCGCGCTCTTCAGATATGCGGCTTTGATCCGAAGACGACGCCGGCTAGCCAACTGAACGAATTAGATCCTATAATCGAATGTCTTGACTGTAATTCCCAGCGCGATGGCAGACACATGATGAAATGGTTCAAAGTTGTGAGTACCCTCAAATTTACTACTTATGGGTTTCATTGACTGAAATTTTGCTTCTCAGTGCGATCATGTGTCCAAAAATCACTCAAGACAAACACGCGATGTTCAACTCGTAGTTGCCAACGAAGAGTTGGCCGCAAACGTTCGGGCTCGGATGTTTGAAGAGCAGGAGAGGAAGGCCTCGCAATTATATAATAAGTTTGCTATGTGCAGCCATTGTAGGCGCAAAGACGACACGGTCAGTCTCATGCAACATGTTAAAGCAGAGTACGTGATACATATATTGATAAAATTTCACCCCCTGACTTTATTTGTTTTAGACACGGTGTGATTAGGCCAGCGATGGAGCACGACGTTGTCATGATTCCCGGCCTACCCCGCGCAACCATTTCTGAATTCAAATTGTGGCCTCCAAGGGAGAACAGCAGTGATTCTGCAGTTGCCCGCCCGGAGAAGGAGGTGTAAAGAAATTTTGATTTGATTATTTGCAACCTGACTCTATCGGTCCCTTCCCGCGCTCAATTTATATTGACTTCATAGGACTTCCTGAGAATAATAGTGTGACGATAGCGAGAGAGAGAAATATCCAATCTTTCTTCCCGTAATCTGAGTCAGATTGTGATACTTAAATTAAAGCCCCTATCTTTTACGTAAAGCGTCGCGTCTACATCCCACCGCGGAGTCACGTCACAATCGTTGTCTTTCGCTAACCACCACCATCACTGTTGCTCATGGAGAGACACTCAGCTCGACTCGACTCGATCCCACGAACCAACTTCGCCGAGAATGTTGATGATGAGGACGGTAACGGGCCTTTTGCGGCAATAGTTCTTCGTACAGTGAAAGCGAAAACGAAGAAACGGAAGGCGACAGAACTACCTGCAAGCAGTTCATCGTCAGCAGCACCAGTGGCGAAAAGAGCTAGAGGAAAGCGTGGCATGCTCAAGGATCTAGTGGAAATGCCTATGGATATTCTCTTCGAGGTGTGCATATGTTTCACTCACTTGGTAACGCGGCGTTGACTGCCCAGAAAATGTAGATCTTCGGTCAACTTGAACCACTGGATTTGCTGAATCTGTCAAGGACAACTAAGGCTCTGCGTAGTATACTCATGAAGCGGTCATCAATCTCACTTTGGAAACAATCCTTCAGTCATTTTGAAGCACTCCCTGAGTGCCCCGACGATATCAGCGAGCCCCAATATGCGGATTTAGCATTTGGAAAGAACTGTTATGTAAGTGTTAAACTGAGTGAGGTACAACTTATACTTGGCATGGTGCTGAATCCTGAAACTATTCAACAGTTCTGTCAGAGGAACCTTGCGTCGACTCATACACTGTGGTCAGCTCGCATCAGAACCTGCACAAGATGCGTTGATGAGGAGTATGTACCAGTTCAGGTCACGAATATTACTGAAATTTAAACCCTTGTAGGTTTCTGCTTCGTGGCTACCCGTACTGGACAGGTTACAACCGAAAATATCCGGTTGATGTTGCAGTGTTGATCCCTACCTTAGAAATCACCAAATCCACTGGTGTGCATGAAATTTCCAAGCGAGAAAACAGTTTCTTACTTTTACACAGGCAGATACCGAAACCGGTCAAAGAGCTATGTGTATACGAGGTTGGATCAACTCTGGGAGGAACAATACACCAATTTGAAGTCTAATGACGAGAAAGCCATCTGGACGCTAACGAAAGTAGCAGAACAGAATAGGATCAACGAGGTGGGTTTAGATGATGCCAGGAGTAGACGCGCAAAGTTGACTGCACCTCCAGCATGCGAAGCTTTGCGTCAAGTGGGCTTCGGAAAGACAGGAACATCGTGAGATCGAGAAGGCATCGACGCTCAATGAGCGCAAAGCGATGTACGTCGCATGTCCTAACTCAGTAGCTGCTAACCTTCGAACATGCTTGCAGTGTTGAAAAAAAAATCAGGCAAATGGGGTGGGGCGACGAGCTCGATAAGATTCCCTCTGGAGTCACCAAACCCCAAGATGACCCTGTCGTTGTTAAAGCGTGCCAGAAGGAACTTACGGATCGAAGTGAGAGTCAAGTGCTGAGTGTGATGCCCGCCGCTTATTCTCTTTGCAGTACTGCTTAACCTGGAGGATCATTTGAGCGGTCTCATGGAGGCGGCCAAAGTTGCTCGGATCGCCCGGGAACGATCCCAATTCCTGAAGCAGCGTCTCCATGCGCTCAGAGACACATACATAGACTATCTGAAGACCTTGCCGGCGGGTCGATTCTACCCTAATACTGCACAAATATTTCTCGACCAAACCGTCAAGGACATCATTAACGACTCTTCGACGTCAGAACTCACTCAAGAGCAAGTTGGCCAACTCCTGGAAGTCATCCCAGGCGTGCTCGAACGCTGGACAATACCCGTACGACAACGATTACTGGAGATCATCGAGAACAGTGTTGAAAGTAACTTTGTTTTCGACCCGGAAACAATATTGGACGCTGCCACGACACAGTTCCAATGCAATAACTGCTTGGATTATCTGACTACCGAGCGGGCGATGCGGCATAAATGTATGTTTGACCTCACGTGGACAGACAAGATCGACGATAACGACATCAAGCTTGCTCGGATTGCCTTATATCAAACGCCATGGAACATTAGCGGAGATTTGAGCTTCAAGCAAGAAAATGTCGCCAAGATGTCCAAAGCGCTGGAGATTTGTGGCTTTGATCCTCAGGCTATCACTGCAGCGGATTTGGACCTCGTAGATCCAGTCATAGAATGTATCACTTGCAATGATACTTGTTCGGGCAGGTGTACCTTCCGTTGGACCTCCTTGGTAAGCCATATCCTCTTTTTTTTTACCCGTGTTAAACCATATCTGATGTATTGGCTTGTGGTTTCCAGCTCCACCATCTGAACCAATACAACTCTCTACACAAGCTCCCTGGCGCCGATCTTAGGTGGAAATTTTATGTTCTTGTAGATCAAGAAGCTCAAGCAGTCCGTGCGCGACTTCTTGAAGAGCAGCAGCGATCCAACGCCCTCAACTCGACGGAACATATTTGCACACGTTGCAGAGATAGTGGTTCTTGGCAAGCCATGCTCCTTCATGGGAGCAATGAGTACGTGAAATCTCCCTCCGCATAAGGATGCCTCTGACCCGTTCTTTCTTCCAGACATGGGATCATTGAGCCGAAGTATGGGGATGATTTTGTTGTTTCTCCGTCCTCGCGTACCCTCTTCGCACCACACAGGCTTTGGCCACCAAGATCACAAGCAATTGTTGATTCTTGGGGTATCTTCGTACAAGGTAATTGACAATAGGATGTCGGATAAATTCTAACAATATGATCGGCTTCCCCGTTGTCACTGTCGCCCCTGTTTATTATATTCACCCCCCCAACCAGACCTCGTACTCACTGGCTGTTGGTGGTGAATTTCTTGGTGTGTTATATCACCGTGTTTCATGGACACTTCCGCTTCTCGAACTGTGAATCACGCTTCAGTTACTCACATTTCAGTTACATATACGTATATACGATTAGTTTATACAAGTCACATTCAATTTTTTTGGCACCCGCGCAAGTGGCTATTAATACACAGCGAGAGCAACTGTGGTGTTCACTAACATGGAGTCTGGTAAGATAAGCACATTGTGTGACATTTTAGATGTATTCTACAACATTGAATGAATTATGGTACGGCATGCTGATAATATTCAGGGATTAGAATGACAGAATTAAGAAACAGCAATTCATGAGAATAAGATGTAAGCGAGGAACATGTAGATAGGAGGGCCCAAAAAAATGTATATCACTAAAAGTACAACAGTTCGATGCCCGGCAACATTGAAGTTTGGCCAGACATCACATGTGTACACCCAAGAGAATAAAATTAGATAGATAAATAGTGAGATTGAGGTTTCGAGGCGATGGAATTGAATAGCTTAGGCTTGGCGTAGGGAGATCGGCTAGGACAGCATGAATGAGAATTGAAACCGGATTGAATGGGCCCTGAATGCAAGGAGTTCGAGCCAAATCCGTGTCGGCGGCCGTTTGACAGACAATATCACAGGCACACGACCACCCCATGGTACTGAGTTGCGTCGGACAGTGGCGTCCTCCAGAACCGGACCCTACGCTCGTGCTGCGATTTTATAAGAGCAGTTGGGATGTCGAACCGCGCCATCATGACTCTAGGGGGTATCCTTCCCTCCCCGTCAAAAACGACTTGTCTTCAAACAACCTCCTGGCGAGTGATGCTGTCGATGCCTTCCTGGTCAAGCAAGCATCCTCCAACATCCTCCAACTCCCCATCATCATCGCTCCAAGCTGAGCGATCCTCAAGAGCAAGATCTTCACCTTCTGGGGCTGTCGGGTCTTCAGAATACCTCATATCGATATCGGAAGGATTGTTGAAGATCCATTTATGAACGTGATCATGATCACGAGAGTGCTGCTCGTATGAGTGCTGCTGCATTTCTTCGTCGTCCGGTGAATGGCAATGTCCCTCAGCCTCTGCCTCTGCAGACTCTCTCTCCCTTTCCCTCCACCACCCTTCATCTTCACCACCACACATCCACACGTCGTCCCAGATGTCTCCAATTCTCGCCCGCTTTCTAGGATCGCGCACGAGAAGCCGCGATACAACCCTCCTTGCCCCTTTGCTTTTGACGAGCTTGGCGCCAATCAGTTCTTCTCGAGCATCTGACGATCGCTTCGGTTCTTGGCCTATGGACGGCTCCTGGACATCCTCTTCGATCTCGTCGCCTGGCCATGTCCACTCGCCTCTCGCAATCCGAATAAGCCATTGCCTCCTCTCAGCCAGTGTCGACCTTGATGCCGCTCCTGATTGCTGCCGTCCAGTTTCTCTCTCCCCTCCAATCTTGACCCCAACCTGTCCTTCAGCACTAACACCTTCGCCAAAAGGCAGTTGCCTCCCAGCAAGGGCGTAGAGAACGACACCGCAAGCCCAAGCATCTGTTTTGCGAGCATCGTACACTCCGCGACCACCAATGACGAGCTCGGGAGCAGCATAGGCTTCCGATCCACAACGTGTTGAGAGGAGCTCTGCGTCCCCATTGGCATCGATCTCGACGAAGCGCGAGAGACCAAAGTCCGTCAATTTAATGAGAGGTGCTGGAGATAGGGGTAAAGATGATAGAGTAGGTGGAGGGGACGAAGGCGCCAAGGACGAAAATACAGGTGTAGTGAGGAGGATGTCTGAAAAGAAGGTCAGTAAACCGATGCTAGCAATTGGAGGGTGGTAAACTGACTTTCAAGCTTGATATCTCGATGGACAAGCCCAACACCGTGCATCCATCCGACAGCCTTACACAGCTCGCACCATATTCTTCTCAGAACAGATTCGCCTGGAGGTTGAAAAAACTCAGATAAGAAACATTAGGACATCTGCAAAGAGGCCTACCGAGCTTTCCCCATGCTACATCGCTATTCACCAGCCCAAGAAGGTCGCCACCAGGAAGATAGGGCAACACGAGGATGTGATGGCTCGATGTCGACAGATGAGCGAGTAACGGCGTGATATTGGGGTGCGATATGTGCTGCCAAAAGGAAATGCAATCAGCACATCGTGTTCGAAGGTTATACGTCAGAATGGATCGGCAAAGCAGAAAGTAGGGTTCAACAATCAGCACTAGTGCTTAGACCTGCCAAGGCAACGTAAGACACTGCATCATATCAAATGGTCTAAGAGACCGACGCCTAACCGCTCCGCACACTAGCATTGAGGCAGGACCCTACTAAAGACCGATAGAAATCGCAAAATGAAGCCCACAACCCACCTTCAATACTTCCACCTCCCTTACAAACCCAACCCGCGTCCGCTCTTCCTCCTCCTTCTCTCGTCTCCCTCCATCGCCCCTCACCTTGCGTGGTGTCATTTTAACAGCCACTAGCCGTCCATTTGGCCTATCCTTGTTGAAACTCGACTGGCGCGATAAGCTCATCCCCATCCCCGTTCCGTCCTCAGGGAGCAGTCCATCTCCCAGTAAAAGGGGAGAGCCACCATCCCTCGGTTCACCCATCTCCCCATGTCTCTCGTCAAGATACGATCGTCCCAGCCTGTACCCAGGTCGTGTGCCTCTCACTCGCTCTCTAAACTTCTTTAGACTGGAATCACGGGATAGTGGCGTCGTGTCTGAAACAATAGGCAACCGCAGACTAGGCGCATTAGACGATGGACCGGCCCCTGTTGATCGAATGCTCGAGTTTCTGGATAGGTCGCTACCGGTGGAAGTCGAGGACCTGAAGCTCGGATGTCGTGAGAGAGGTCCAGGCTCGACATTGGGCGACATCAAGGTCGGGTTTTTGGCTAGACCAACGACATCGGCTGAAGGTGAAGTCGGGAATTTCGGTGACGTGGGCAGCGATGCTGCAGGTAGTCGTGTAAAGGAAAGCATATTCCTCAGGCCCTCTCTAAGTCTGCTCGGTGGGCGTCTATTCGACTCGAGAGTATTCGGCGCCGAAGCACCCGGTTGCGCTTCCGTCTCTTCTTGGGGGTTCTCAATCTCTCGACCACGCACGCGACCGCTTGCCCTTCTCCGCAGATCTCTCACACTCTTCTTCGAGACAAGCGTAAGGGGTACCCGGCTAAGGTCTTCTGCGAGCCATACGGACGAGAACGCACCATGACCTAACGGTCGGGTTAGGCGTAAAGTGGGGTGGGAGGAAATATGGGAATGAGTTGATGCAGAGGTGGGTGGTGAGGACGGGTCTGTCGGCAGTGTGTTTTTAAACAGGGCTATGGGTAAAGTGAGAAATTTGCGGTAGGGTGTACTTAATGATACTCACGAGAATCATTCGATGGCGTTGGAGTTGGAGTTTCACGATCCTCCGAACCTGATGAAGGAGGACCCGAGGAAGACAAGGTGAATGTCATGGAGAGCGGTGAAAGGGGCAATGGGGACGGTGGCTCCGCGCGAGGAAGTAAAATCAGGCTTCCTGCATGAGGTTCTTCCTCAACCTCCTCGGTTTCTGGGGGCTCTGGCTCAGGTTCTGGTTTCGCGGTTTGCTTTGCCTGAGCAGCAAATAACAGACTGCGTTCAAAATGTAGCAAGGTAGGTTCAAGGTCAGGCGGCCGGGGTGTGGACTGATTGCTGTCTGCTTCAAATGATATGGATGGAACAACAGTATCGTCCCTACGAAGCATTCGTAGCGGTGCGGGAGGTGGAGGAGTTGGTAGTCGAATGTCGACAGGTGAAGATATCAACGAGGAGTCTGAGCCAGAGGAGGGTGTGCGCTGGTGATTGGACGGTGGGGACTCATGGAAGTTAAGGAGCTGGAGCTCGGGACTACGTCTTCCAGTGGATGTATATCGTGAAGGAAAGATCCGTGAGGTGAATAATGAATTATGCGTTGAGGTTCCAGGTGTGGACGAGGCGGGAGGAGACGGAGGTCTCACTGGCGTCGCAAAAAAGTCGGCAGTCAGTGAGCGAGGTGCTGAGGCTGCTGAAGTATGGGGTATTTGGTGAGCAGGGGATGGAGGACGAGTCGAGAATGGCGATGCAAAAAATGCGCTTGTCTTGGAAGCAGGCGGCGAAGCTGACGAGTTCGAGGTGGACGAGGTGATGTCAGAAAAAGTTGACGATAAAGAGGAAGTGCTTGATCCTGAGGACCGAGACCGTGACATTCCGGGCGCAGAAGGAGACTGGAGATGCAATGACTTGGGCGCCATGGCTAAGGACGCACGCGCTGGCGGGAGTTTGGAGGACAAATGGTCAGAGAAAGGGACCTGACATGATCGCACGGATCCTGCTGCTCAATGTCAGACCCAGAGTCGGAGTCAGTGGTCACAAAAACAATCCATGTCACGCGTTCCGGGCACACGTGCCTGGTGATTGAATCCCACTATCTTATCATACGGAGTATTGTAGGGAGAAGCCCTGTGGTTCCCCTCGGACGTCAGCGTTAAACTGCAAGGTAGTGTCTCGAGTCTTATCGCAAGATAAACCTGACCATATGGTATGGTCTGGCTGAGCTCGGTCAAGGGGGCTGATCTCGGCGGAAGCAAATGGATGTTTTTGGGAGATCTCCATAAAGGTCCAATATTCGCCGAAGAGCCGACAAGCAGAACTCGGACTTTGTATTGATTGGGGAGACATTAATTATGTCGTGGACCCAGCGCTCAAGAACTATCTATGATAGATTGAGCATCAGGGAAACTCTAAAGGATCTAAGCTCATACCCGATTCCCGGATGGTAAATACTTTCCCAAGGCATGAACATCTCGAACACTGTACGGCCGACTGCCAACGTTCGTCCATTAAGAGGTCGACTGACCAATCCAACCGTATATATTTGTGGCCGCA
>Ga0247737_1001249_pt1 | contig 10931 bp, 8 predicted proteins | sample UWRJL028104C2_FD_180937 | JGI IMG/M metagenome (GOLD analysis project Ga0247737, IMG submission 180937) | Plant litter microbial communities from Arlington Agricultural Research Station in Wisconsin, United States - UWRJ-L028-104C-2 | ecosystem: Environmental > Terrestrial > Plant litter >...
ATATCAACCGGACGACAGGTTAGTACATCAAGAAGGTCTCGGATATCTTCGGGGCGTGCAGACATGATGATAGCTCTTTTAAAAGCGCTTGGCTGACATGAGCTGCCGAGTTCGCGAGATCTTAACATTAAATGGCTGATATAAGACTTTTATACTAACGAAAAGGGCGTGTGATATAATAATCAGGTCAATCAGAGTTGCATTTCCCTGGATCAAAATAACTGTTGGCTCTTGTGATGTTTTTACATGTGGCGGTGGCTTGACCACAATTATAATAATAGGTGATAGAATCCTAAAACAACCGTAGAGCCAGGTCTGAATCAACCCAAAATGTCAACCCGAAACACCGCACTCGTAGCGTACACAGCATTTAAGCGCTAATTAGTAGTATAACCTTCGAGCCGTGGCCTTTTTCTTCACCAAAAAGGAGCACAACGTCTGAAATTAGAATCCGGACCGAAATTGGAGTAAATTTTACAAAAAAAATGTAATTACATATACATACAGTCGGCTTCGAAATTGGCTTCCTCTGTGTAAAGTCTTTGTTGATAATTGAGCCAGAGCGCTAAGTAACACTATAATAATTATGGCTAGTTGTTTCTGTCATTAAATTTTGGTCTAGGGAGAAAGCAGGCCGCTTTTACTAGAATCTGTTGTCATTGTCGTTGTTGCCTAATGAAAACTTTGAGTCAGATGATAAAATTAAAACCTCAAAGAACTGGGCAACCGATGCCCGGATACCCTTTTTCGAAAATTGTAGAAGTATTGACGACGATAAGTAGCCCTTTCCCTTCCTACGAAGTCGAAAAATACGAGGATAGTCAAGGGGACTTAGAGGATGAGGAAGCACTTAGAGGAAACTTGGATCTAACCTCACAGGTGGACGAAGAGGGTGAAGACAGCGCGTCTCCCGTATTCATTGGCCTTTAAATATAGATTACTGTAGTGCTTCGCAGTTTGTCTCCATTGTCGTTGCTGCATTTCCCGGCATGTATTTGAAGTCGTTTGGTAGCCACCCAAAATGTCCTTTGGGGCTCGTCCCTAGTCCGCCCCCTTTCTCTTCCGTCGACTTCCATTCCACAAGTCCCAACCCATTCTCCTCGAAATCAAAAACTCTGTAATCTGCGTTACCAAATTTCCTTTGGCAAATTCCTACCCGCATGAAACCGTCATGGCTTATCACAGCAATCACTTTCTCCTTACGCTCGTGCAGCCATGTCCTGGCCACAACTCCTCGCTTAGTCAGCGCCTCTTGCGAGAATTCGTAAAGTCCTTCCTTTGCAGGAAAGACAGGATCCATTTGTGTCCAGTCGAACTGTGAAAACTCCTTCTCAAGTTCAGCCACTGGACGTCCGATGTCGATGTTATTCACTGTGTTCTCCTGCCACTCTGCCTGGGCAATTGCAGGAACGCCTAGCTTCATCAGCCAGCCGAGAGAGTTGACTGCAGTTTGAAGAGCCCGTGTCATTGGGGACACCACTATGAGGCCTATATCTTGCGATAGAGGAAATGTATGAAGCGACTCGGAGAGTGCTGCGCACTGCCTTTGTTTTCCCAATTCCGTCAGAGGCGGGTCACGAACAGTGTAGTCCTGTGAGAGATGGTCAGAATTCCGTGCATTGGCGAAGAGGGAACAAAACTTATTCGAGATGTCTGTCAGCGTCAGCAGGCACAACACAAGTTAGGGATGAGGGCATGTACTATGTAAGGCTTCAGCGTGTCTGATCAAGATGATGGTTGGCGGCATTTTGATCGTGGTTCCCAGAGAGCAGATAGGTGGCTGCTGGAGACCCAGAAAATATCAAAAGGTTGATTTTGCTCAGAATGGGAATAACGAATTATGATTTAAAATTGTAGCCTTGGACCAGCTGAATCTCAAGGCATTTTGGGACGATGCAGAAGAACACAGAAAGGCGGTCGTTGCTGCAGAGGCGTGGAAAGTTGCGTGCAAGGAAGTACAGCATATACCAGCGGGCAGGTAGAATTTATCCTACAATACATACATTACTTTTTAGCATCATTCATTTTCTCAATGCTTGACTTCTTGCTCGATGCTTATTCTCTCCGAGCGTTCAAGAGCAACTCCAGGGGTTCTCTGAAGCTGGCCCGTCCACTAAGAGAATTCCAAGATGCCTCCTCCTTCACTCACCAAAGGTCACGTGGTGAAGGAATCGTTCGACAGTGAGGCTGGCCAGGGATTGGACTTTGTTGTGTATAAGGAATTGCAGCTCAACGAAATCAGAATCGCAGAGATTGATCCAGTTACAGCAGACCTTCGGTCTGAACAAGTGTCAGGCCGCCTCATCCATGTCCCAAGAGACAAACCTCCCGCTTACCAAGCCTTATCTTACGCCTGGGGACGGCCATCTGAGCAAGAGAAAGGTTATATCCTTCTGGATGGGATCAGGCACCCGACAACCAGAATCTTGGAGGCTGCTCTTCGTAGACTTCGGCACGAGGATGGTCAAAAGAAGTTACTCATATGGGTAGATGCACTCTGTATCAATCAAAATGATCTTAGAGAGAAGGCCAGAGAGGTAGAGAGGATGCAGCCAATCTATCAGCAAGCGGAGCAAGTTTCGGTCTGGCTGGGCGAGCACTCAGAGAATAGCCCACTCGCATGGAAGCTTTTGAAGGAGCTTCACGTCGCATCGAATCCAACGACGGTCATACAAAACCACAGACTGAGAGCTTTCGACGCACTAAAAGACCTGTTCCGTAGAGAATATTGGTGGCGAATTTGGGTTGTGCAAGAAGTCAATTCAAACGAGAACACTGTGGTGTATTGTGGAGAAGATCATATGCTCTGGTCAGATCTCTTGCAGGCTTCCGAAAGAATTGAGAAAGCTACGAGAAGTATATTGGATACAGTTTATTATAATCAGCCACACTCCATCCACACTCTTACATCAGGTGGCCCCAGGAACCTAAGGGTCCAAAGACACTCAAATATCAGGGCGGATGAGAAGAAACTGCCTCCATTGGTTGATCTACTATACTCGCACGAGAGTAAGCTTTCTTCTGAGGATGTCGACAAAGTATATGCCCTGATTGGGCTGTCATCAGATCGGGAGACATTTGGGGCCATTGACTATAGCCTTCCAGCTCGTCTTGTATATATTCACACTGCTAAATACATCATCACCCAAACGGAGTGCCTCGATGTCATCTGTCGTCAGAACAATGATGATAACCCCTTGTCGCTTCCATCATGGGTCCCGGACTGGCAGCGCAGACTGTTGTTCCCCCTTCACCGAGTCATGCGCATGCAAATTCGAAAGCCTTCATATAAAGCAGCTGGAACCACGAAAGCCAAATTCTCTTGGCCGCCATGGAAGAATAACTCGGAGATCTTGCAAGCATCGGGCTTCACGGTCTGTACCATCAAGGACGTTGCGCATCCTTTCTATTGCCCCATTGATGAACGAGATATTCGACCGACGTTAGTAGCGTTTCATGGCTGGTGGGAGTTCTTCGCCAATGCCAAAGGCTCCTCTATAGATGACTGTGGAGCATTCCAGAGAACCTTCTGTGGTGGATCATGGGCACCAAGATACGAGGAGGTTGGACCGGGAGATCCGTCTCAACGCTTTTCCCAGTTCGTCAGGCTCCTTCGGAAAATGTTCCCGCGCCTAGCAGATGATATGCCTCCCGTACCGACCACGCCCCTCGAAGGAATCGATGATGTTGAGCTTGAGAAAAGAGCGACAGGGACAGTGGCAGCGGCTGCTCTTCGAATGCATGGTAAGCGGATAGTTGTGACCGAGAGCAAGCTAGTCGGTTTAGCACCAATGGCAACTAGAGCTGGGGACAAGATCGTGGTCTTGTTTGGATGCAACTATCCGGTAGTTCTGCGTCAACTTGAACCGAAAGTCAAACCCGTGCAAGTGGATGGCGAGTTCATTAGAGATGAAAGTATGAGCTGGGCACTGATAGGTGAGATCTATGTGGATGGGATTATGTATGGTGCAGCTATGCGGAACTTCGATGCTGGAAATTATACGGAGGAAAGCTATTGCATCCATTGATATAATGAAACAGTATGTACTATAGAGTTTGCACATCTTATTCTGTAGCTCTGACAATCAGCAGTGGTATGGACGATCCGATATATACCGAGGTTACAGCTCTTCTATTGTTAATCTTGCATGTCTGAATTAACACTTTGAAATTTGCTCTTGTCGCCAACTATATCACTGCACCGTTCTTAAAAGTCATCGAATAGTAAATGCCTCAAATTCAGCAAGTAAACCTTCAATCGGGTTCAGATCCAGAAGGTATAGTAGCAAGTAGATAAACTTTATCTTAGCATCCTAACATATCTCCTCAACTTTTTCTATGGAAAAAAAGGAACCATTCTCCATTACTAGAACAATTTTGACTCTAGCCATGTACCACAAAAAGGAGGTAACTGCTCATCAAGATCCTTAAGGATTCTGCTATCCGTAGATCTCTAGAAGATGCGAGCAAATAGAATTCTATTTTATATATATATATATGCTGACAGTATCTAGTATCGTTTTTCACACTAGAGTTAAGCAGTTTCAAATAGTGTTGCTTCAAGGAGAGACCAGCCAGTCCGTCTAATTCTAACCAATGTATTATAGCCAGCTTCATCCATATAAACAAAACAGTAGAAATAGAAACTCTTTCAAGGTTAATAATGATATACATCTTGCAGATCTGTATTCCTTTATTCTGCGACCAGGCGGGTTGTCATTTTAATTTGAGCCTTTGATGCTAATGCTCTTTCCATACTAGAAGCATTCAGAAGTAATTTGCATTTCATCCTATAGAGAAATAATCATCTTAATCTAATTTAACCCTAGCTTGTCTAGCAAAGTGCTCACAAAGAGCGTCAGCACAGTACAGTACAGTAAAGTACAGTAGAGCTTAGTATGAGACTAATGTTTAACCAGGGTTCCCCGCACTAAAATAAACAGCTGCAGATCCCCCTCCACCTACTGGAATTGCTTTACGCCACTGCAAGTAGAACATGGGAAATACACTGGCCGACGGACTGAGGACTGAGTATGCGTATGCGTAATTCAATTCGAAAGCGAAATATCTCTTGTGCGGCAGTAACAGGTCTCGGCAGTGAATACAGGAGAGATGATGGCATACTTTAGATACTTTGCATGCTTGGCGTGGCTGCAAGAGGAAGCTACAATTGAATGGGTGTTTTTATTCCCCATTGCTGTATAGTGTGGCTGGTGGATGTTTTGAGGAGCCAGCTCCGACGTCACAATTGTGGATTTCCAGCTTCAGAGGAGGAGCCTGAGCCTGGCCAAGAGTAACAGTGTAGAAGTACGCGCACGAATGCTATAGTACAAGACAAGATCACCACTCTGCATTGCCCAGCAGAACCTGTAGGAATACGAGAAAATCAAAATATTCAATGTACCACCACCACCAGTAGTCTTAAGTATCGTACGAGGTCCGCTGCTTTACTTGCTCGAGTAACCAGGATCCAATTTATGACGTAACATTTCCAACCACAACCTCCTTCCTTCTGGTTGTCTCGTTTCGTCTCGTTACGTCTCGTTAACGTCTCCACTAGCCTCCCCCAACTTCCAATCCGCTTGCTCCAACACCCAATTCACCTCCTCAGCTGAGCATCCTCCTTTTGATCTTGCCCCCTCCCAATCTTTAACCCAGACACCTCTACGAACCTCCGTGGGTTTTACTCTTCAACCTCCTTCATTCCTCATATTCCTTTTTCAATCAGTCCTCGACCTAGCAAACAACAGGCCGGCATCTCCAACTCCATCTCCATCTCCATCTCCCTCACCCCTCAAAATGGCTGGCACCAACCGTATGTACCTAGCTACCTCTCCTGCCCACCTACATCCTAACCACACCAGTCAACCCGTTTGCAAGACGTGAATCGCACTCGCAGCAGAGCATCTGGATCTACAAGACCCTGACTATCCTCTCGTGGCTCCTTGTCTTTGTCACCAGCATCTACTACACTTTCCACGTTCCTCAAGATGACAACAAGCACTGGCGTCACACGATATGGGGGGTAAACAGATATCGGGTCACCCCCTTTTCCCTCAACTCGCTCATTGCCTCCTTGTACTGGTATGCCCCTCTTATTCCATCGTCTGCCTAGAAGCTCCTGTTAATTATCCTAGGCTCGCGCTTTTCATCTCCCAAATTGGCTACGTCTGGAGCCTATTTTCCTCCAATACCGAATATGTCACTGCCGCGGCCGGTGTTGGTAGTCACTTCATCTTCAACAACCTCCTCCAATTTGCGTTTGTAATGCTCTTTGTTCGAGGTCACTATATCTGGGCTGAGATTATCACGATTGTGAACTTCTTCAATCTGTCCACCTTATACTTCCGCCACAACACCAATCCACGATTCATCCACATCCCAGTTGCCTCTGGCCCATTGGCATGGACCTTTGTTGCCCTGTACTGGAATGGTGCTATTGCAGTCGGCTCCAACACTCTTGTTGCTCGTATCTTGGCCAATATTGCAGTCTGGGGTATTTTGGTCTACGGTGGATTCTTCCTTGTTACCTACAAAGTAAGTTAACCCATCCATCTCGTGGTAACCTTCTAACATGTGGTAGGATTACACCATGGGCTTCGCTCTCAGCATCTTGTCTGCATCCCTCGGAGTTGGACAATTTCTTACCAAGGCTTTTGCGCTCCAATGGATATTCGCCTTCACCATCATGGCTACACTTTTCATTGCCACCCTGCTCATCGCAGTTCCCGGAATCTTTGGCAAGGAGATTGGTGTTCGACGTGAGGGAGCTATCGTACCAGCAGACCAGGAGAGAGCCCCTCTGTTGGACGATGCTTAGAATCCCAATATCCAAAGTTGAGCCGTAAATCAAACCTAAAAAGTGCAGAGAAGATGGCATTTGCAGGAGTATGAGTGTTTTGTGTTGGGGTCATATTCAATTTGGCACATTACTTGATCACGGATTTCCTAGCGTTGGTGAACGGATAATGATTGCGGTGTATTGCTTGTCTATGGATTGGGAATCCTCACTACCTGTCACTATGAATAAATGAAATCATTATATTGGGTGCCTGATTTCTGTTGGTTGGTCTGCCTACGTCTAGTGATCTTTCTCTGTAGGCTGGTTATTCTCTGTCGGTTGCTGTTATTATCCGTCAAGTAGCATCCAAGGAAAGAAAAGTAGGAACAATTTTTGTGTGTTGATTGATAGATAGTCCTCCCAGCTAAACGAGTATACCAATACACGTCGTGACCTACTATATTCATACCTAATAGTTACGGAAGATATTCCCTCCCTGAAGGAAAAGTGCCGTATTCCTGTAAGATGGAGTATGCCTTGGCATGTGTGCTTCCTTGGCAGCAGCAACTTTCTATAGCCACCTTTATGACGAACCGACTTCTCAACCTACTTTTTCATCATATAGGAGGGGTTTCCTTCCTGTTCTAGATACTAAAAGAAAACGCCTGTACGATAAACTACATAATGGCTATGGAAAAAGTCCGTCCCCATTACAACGAGAAGCGATCTTCCATATGCTTCATGGACCTTCCCCCGGTGGTTCGTCGTAGCGTATACATTGCAGCAGGTCTTGTTCGTGTATGTCCTATCAGTTTGAACACCGAGGGAGCCTATGCTCAGAGGGCCGAATATTTGGAAGAGAACAAGGATTGGTGGCTGTTTGATGAGGGTAATCGATTCGTTGATATGGAACAATTATCAGCAATGCGATGTTATTATCGACACAAACGCTTTTATAAAATGGCTATTAACGCGTCGTCTCATGGCATCGACTGTCTGTGTATCCCGCTGCCATCCGCACTGCTGCGTGTCTCTCGTACCATTTATAACGAAGTCTTGCCAATTTTATATTCCGAGAACCAATTCCGCATCTATCGAACTTACTATGGTGGTCTTTCCTCATTACTCATGCTCAATCCTACAACACTGCACTTTATAACTTCTATCTCAATTCAACTGAATAACTGTTCGTGTATTCCAAACCATCAATGTCCGGATCAATTGGGTGTTGAAACGTGCTGTCCTGAATGTCATGGCACTTGCCGGATCGGCAGAGATCTTCCATTCTCGCTAGAGCAATCGGATAGCCTGGCTGTGATATCTGAATGGAAACGGGTCACTGCGCGACTTGCCTTGAATATCTGTCCAGGAAAGCTGAAACTAAGCGTCGTTTGTGATACTATTGACTATGCTACCGCGAAGCAGATCACAGAGCCTTTACTTGAACTACCTCACTTATCTGAGTTCTCTATTCGACTAGGACAACTCCCTGATGCCTCTGTAAAGAATCTCGCTCAAGACGTAGTCTACCAGCTAACTGCACAAGCTGAGCATAATCCTCGCCCATTTTTCAATTTCAGTGCCTTACCAGCAGAAGTTCAAACGCAGATTCTTGCTTACACCGATCTTGTCTCTCTAGACTCTATTACATGGATCCACAAGACCAATTTAGAATTTATTAGCTGCTGTTTACAATGTACCAGCACGCTTGAAACATGTTGCTGTCCTCCGCTGCACGCAGCATACACATCCATGGCGTGTTGCTGCTGGGTAATGCCAAGCGCTCTATTTCTAGTAAGTAGAAAAGTCCGGGACCAAGCACTCGAGATATTTTTTTCGCGGAACCGCTTTGAGATCTGGCCCGAGAGGCGCGAAGACGAGCCAAGATTGCAACCAGATTCAACGCACGTTCTTCAGTTTCTCCAGGCTCTTCCCGCAGTGGCCCTCCGGTACATCCGCTCGCTCCATATCAAGGTCCGACTATTGGAATACCAGGTCGTCGGGCCCGGCACCGAGTTCCAGAGCAACTGGAACACCACGATTGACTTTATCTCGCGGAACTTGGAGATCCCACAACTGTGTCTGAGTATCCAAGATGTCGGGGGACGAGCGATGCGCATTTCCTATTATACCACAGGGTATACGGATGCTGAGAGTGCCGAGGACGACGAATTCGAATGGCAACTATATCAACATCTCGCCGCGCCATTAGCGGTGCTGAAAGGTCTTAGAGACTTTGCGATCCGCTTCTCGCGCTCGGGGAGCTTCGGTCGCTTTCATGCAGAACGAGAACGCATTTTGGAGAGAATGGTCTTGGGGGATGCTTATCACGATGCCGTGAGTGCGAAGGAGAAAGCCAGGGAAGAAGGTAGGGTAGTGGAGGAGGAAACACCTGTTTATGGACCCGATGGGACGCAGATTTGGCCGTTGTGGCCTAGGCCACCTTGGCTTGCTGATTATGACTTACATATTCCATGCTAAGTGCAAAGCTGTTGTGCAGCCGGTCTTGAAAGACAGCGGCCAAAACAAGAAAACAGGCGACAGGCTTACTTGATGAATTTCTGAATACTTTTCTCCTTGAATGGTTTCTTCCCTGAACTATTTTCTCAAGAGAGATATCCCACGAGTACACGGTAGTAATTTAAAATCTGGCATCATAGCTAAAGACATAGATAGAGAATTTCAGCATTCTCGTCTACTGAAAATATGGAAATCAAGGATATATATATTCATATACCTAAGTAGATATGTTCCCTCATTTCCATAGTGGTGCTGGAACAAAAAGAGTCGAATTTTTATTTCAAGGTGTATAAGTAAACAGGTCTTTATAAATATATATTGTGATATATATACTATAGGAAGAGCAAATTCAATATGGGAGCCTCATAATAAATGACCATATGACTAGGTCACATGACTACCCGTTAATATACCCATTGGAAATATACCAGGGTAACTTACCCGTTAATCCCTGCAAGAATAAATAACTTGAACATCGCGATCTGATACTGTCAATTACAAGCCAACCAAAATGCGGACATGCCGCCTACGCCCTCCTCTTTACGGAATCTCAAAATAGGTACAGATATTTGCAGTATCCAGCGCATCTATAATATCCTAACCGGCTCCCTCGGGAAACAATTCGCAAGAAAGATTTTGGTTGAGGAAGAGAGGCAAGCCGGCAGCACGAAACTAGAAGCCCTGACAAAATGGAAAGATTATCAGGGCAGATTGCAAGAAACTGAGAAGGTTAAGCAGTCATGGCAGACAGGGAAAATGGGAGAGAAGGGATTGGAGGGGGGCGAGGTTGCGGGGATGAAGACGACGGCACAGGACTTTGAGAAAGTGGACCGGGATTTCAGTGAGGAGGAGAAGAAGTTGAAGTCGGAGCTGATGAGGACGGCGGAGTTTCTAGCTGGAAGGTAGGTTATGCGCTGGCGTGTTTCTCGTTTTGGGAGCTGGGGGCAATTGCTGACGGTTGGGGGGGAAATCAGGTTTGCAGCGAAAGAAGCGGCCATCAAGGCACATCAGACTCGAAAGCTCACGTTCCACGATATCTGGATCCGGAAACAGAATGCGTTGGCGGAGGGGAGCAGCGCTGCCCCAGAGGCGGTGATTAAAGCTGATGGCTCGTGGGAGAAGGGATGGGTTGTGCCGATTAGCATCAGTCATGATCAGGGCTATGCTACGGCCGTGTGTATGGCTGATCAAACGGAATCTGCTGAGCCAGTTACAGATGGAGGTGGTGCGCCATCGGTTGGCAAAGCCAATAGTCCTGAAACCATGGAATTCAACAAGCTGCTTTCGGACGCTAAACAGTATAAGATGGAAATGCGGGAACATTTGAGAGAGATACAAGCTTTGAAAGAGCGCAGTACGGCAGCAAATGCTGAAAGTGAACCTGCTGAAAGCAAACCCGGGGCTGGCTCTAGAATGAAGAAATATTTTATCCCGGCCTCTCTGGATAAGGTTCAGAGAATGTCAGAACCAAGGTGGAGACCAACGAAATCTGAATCATTGATCAGGAAACATTATGTTCCTGATATCCAGCCAGTTCGTGCGAATATCCAGAACACGGAGAATCTCAAATCGAAGGGTGAAGCTGCCGTTCCACTGAATCAAGATGTGGTACGAGAAGGTGGTAGTTACT
>Ga0247737_1001251_pt1 | contig 10921 bp, 10 predicted proteins | sample UWRJL028104C2_FD_180937 | JGI IMG/M metagenome (GOLD analysis project Ga0247737, IMG submission 180937) | Plant litter microbial communities from Arlington Agricultural Research Station in Wisconsin, United States - UWRJ-L028-104C-2 | ecosystem: Environmental > Terrestrial > Plant litter >...
CTCCTGGGTCGTGTAGGTCTCGCGGGTCGAGCGATGGAGTGCGGCGAACTGGGCGAACCAGCGCAGGGTCTGCCCGTTCAGCTCGAGGCGGTTCACCTGATAGGCGAGGGTGTTCCAGGTGATATTCGCCCGCACCCAGTTGCCGGTGGTGCTGCGGATGACCGGTCGCACAGCCAGGCGATACGGCCCGGGCACTGCGTCGCTCTCGGCAGCCGTCGCGGCACGGGCCACCGGTCCGTTCCAACGGTTTCGCGACCGGGGGATGAGTTCTCGCAACTCCAGCAGCAGGCCGAGCTCTGTCGTGCGGGCGCCGGTGGCGCCGTCCGTGCCGGCGAGCGCCGAGATCGCCGTCTTCCACTCGGGCACAGCGTTCTCCGGCCCTGCAGCATGGTCGTCGGACGGCTCGATTGTCTCGCCGGTACGTTTGCGCAGGTCGCCCACGCCACCGCGCTCACGAATCACGGCCGCGTTGTTCGCCAGGATCAGCGCGGCGACGTGCTTGCAGTCGAAGGCCATGGGGCAACTGCATGCGCTGCTGCTCGGCGAGGCGAAGTCGCCACCGGTCTCGGCGAGGGACACCCGCACGCGGTAGTGCTGGGCGCCACTCCCGCGGACGAGGCCGGAGAGGCGTCGACTCTCCGGATCCCAGCTGATCTCGTCGACGGCGCCACCGCGGGAATAGCTCTGCCCGCGCTGAAATGAGGTGCGGCCGACGAGGCGGGAGATGTCGACGACGTCCACCAGCGGAGCGACCTCGGGCGACATCCGTCTATCGTCCCACGGGGGTGCGACAGCAGGGCACGGGCGGGTTGATGCGGGGTGTGGAGGCTACTGCGGGGTGCGGAGTGGATGCGGTGCGCTCACCCCGTGCTCGCCGATCAGCCGCCAGACCGTCGGGGTGAGTGCCGGGTGCTCGAGCGCGATCTGCCGCAGCACGCGATAGTCGCGGGCCGGTGACGGGCGCACCCCGTCGTTGGCGTTGATCGCGTCGGCGCGCAGCAGATAGACGACCATCTCGTCGACGGTCGGCAGCTCCTCCATGAAGGCCCAGGGATCCTCGCCCGACAGCAGACGCTCGTGGATCACCGTGTCGAGTTCTTCGTGCGCCTCGGCACGCAGCACCTCGAGGCTCGCCCGGCCGCGGGGCTGGTGAGGGTTCTGAGGCATTGATCCAGCGTACGACGATGATCGGCGTGAGGCTGAGCGTGCACTCCATCGGCGGGTCATCCCGTGATGGTGATCGGGGTGCCGAGCGGGAGGGAATCGACCGCCCGAACCGCCTCGGCGCTCAGCCGCACGCAGCCGTGGGACACGGTACCGGTGGCGGTGCGCTCGTAGTGGACGCCGATCAGCCCGCCGTCGGTGCCGCCGAAGGGCTCGTCGGCCGCGGCGGAATGGAGGGAGCTGAGCTGTACCGGGAAGCGATCCTGATGCTGCGCGGGATCGAGGTAGCGGGCCTGCAGGTATCCGGTGACGCCCTGCGGGGTCGGCGTGGATGTCGTCCCGACGCCCACCGCAAAACTCTGCTCCACCGTGTCGCCAGCCACGATCGCCAGCTCCTGCCGCGACAGGGAGATGACGATGCGCCGCGGGAGTGTCACCGGATTCACGAGCGACTCGACCGGGATCCAGCCGGCGGTCTGCGCTGGGGCCGCCCCGCCGCTCTGCGACGGCAGCGCCGATCGCGCCGGGGTGAGCACCAGCGCCCACCTCCCCTGCAGGGCGACCCGCACCACGACCGTCGGCTCACCGAGGAAGTTCGTTGCCGCGAACCGGGCAATCGGGGGTGCTCCCGGTTCGGCCGAGAGCGGGGCGTCGGCCCGCAACGAGTATGCGACCCGAGAGAGGTCCGGAATCAGCGGCGAGGAGTACCCGAGCAGGCCGGGGATGACCGCGTCGTACCGGGCCTCCGGAAGCGCGGCGAGGTCGACCGGTGCGGCCGGGGACGGCGCGGCCGGAGACGGCGCGGCGATTGCTGGAGTCGCCGCAGCAGTAGGCGTTGTCGACGACGGCGTGCCCTGCACCCGTGTGACCTCCGCCGGTGCCGCCACCGGCGGGGCGTGCCGCGCCAGGGCGACCGCGGCCGTCGGCAGCGCCACCGTGGACCCTGCAGCGACCAGCACGACCACGAGCGCCGCTCGCGAGATCACCACGGCTCAACCGCTCACAATCGGGAGACGGTGGACCGCGGCCGGGGGCGGCGAGGTCGGAGCGGGAGCCGGCGGCGCGGGGGCCGGCGGCGCGGGAGGGGGCGGCACCAGGCGGTCGCGGACATCCGTTGCCGTGGCAGAGAACACGAGTGAGCGCATCGCCCCGGACGCGGTCAACGTCTGTGCGCCGGGCGTCGTGTAGAGATGCACCGTGCCTGCGGGGCCACCCGGTGCGGTGAAGTCGTCGCTGCTGGCGCTGATGCGGTACGGGGCGCCGTTCGCCGGCGGGATGGCCTTCACCGCGAGGTGGGATCCGCCTGTGACGCCCGCGCGCGTGGCGCTGCCGGTGTCGGCGAACACGCCATTGCTGAGCGTGACGGTGCCGGTCGCGTCTGCGGGAGCGGTGGCGACATCGAGATAGCCGGTGAAATCGCTGGTCGCGTCGATTGTCAGCGTGAGCGTTGCCGAGCCCACCGGTGGCACGTAGGCGGCGGCCTCGGCGCGAAATCGATCGGCGAGGGCCTGGATCGCCGGACGCAGCGCCTCGGGTGCCCGTTGCAGCACGAACGCGTCGCCGCCCTCCGCCTGATATCCGGGGTTGCTAGCGATGCTCCACACCGCCATGGCCACGGCGGCGGCGGTCGTGTCGTCCGTGGTGTTCCCGTGCCGGGCGAGGAGCGAGTTCAGCTGGATCATCGTGGTCTCGCTCAGGCCGTTCACCTGCCCGACCACCCCGGAGTCGGTGGTCGGCTTGTCGAGTGGGCTCGGCCTGCCCGGGTCGATGCAGTAGCTCACAGAGCCGTCGGGGTCGAGATAACCGCCCAGATGCCAGACGGGCGACCGCCCCTCCCACTCGTAGCCGGGGCCCAGCGTCGCAGCATGGGCAGACAACGGAAGCGCGGTGACGCCGGCGAGCATTCCGCCCGCGACGAGAACGATGGTGCCGAGCCAGAGCGCAACGCGCGAGCGCCGCGGGTGGCGATGGGCTGACGGGCTGTGCACTGACATCGGAACGGCTCCCCTCGACGAATGCGCACGGATGTCCGGCGCCGGTCCACGACACTAGAAACCTTGATGAGGTTGCGGGGCACCCGAGCGCGATCTGTGGATAACGGCCGTGCTGGTCAGCTGTGGATAACCCGCCGCACGTCAGTCGTTCGGGAATACCCGCTTGTACCGGCGTCCGTCGGGGAGTTCGACGGTCTCGGCGCGGAGCTGGCCGCGGGACACCCGAAGATAGATGGCCTGCGCGCTGACCCCGAGGCTGCGTCCGCATCCGTTCCCTGCCAGCGCCATTTCGCCGCCGCGGTGCCGAGCCCGGCAGCCTCGGCGACCGTCCCCCAGTCCGCACCGTCGGCCCGGGCATCCCGAACCGCCTGGAGCGTGGCAGGGTCCGCCTCGAGGGCCGCGATCGCCGTACGGATGGCCGCCAGACGTTCGAGCGGTGCGTCGGCACTCGCGAGAGCCGCCAATGCCGCAGCGCTGTCGGGCGAAAGGTAGCCCATCATTTTCTCCGGGCCAGACGGAGCAGACGTCCGCCGTCGCGGCTCAGGCTCACACCGACGATGGCGCCGAGGGCGATGGCCAGCACCGAGATGCCGGCGGTGGTGAGGGCGGTGACACCGCCGGTTCCGCCCTGCAGCACGCCGGTGAGACCGATGAAGCCGAGCGCTCCGGGCACGAGCAGCCAGAAGCTGGCGAGGCTCATCACGGCGGCGGGGGGAGAGGTGCGGAATCTGCTCGCCACGCGTGCGAACGGAGCGACGACGATCGCGCCGAAGAAGCCGGACAGCGCAGGACCCAGAGCGAGCACGCCGAGCGCCTGCGCGCCGTAACAGACCACGAGGCTGAGGAAGATCCACGGGAGTGCGCCCCTCGGCGCCGACATGAACAGGGTGAAGCCGACCGCCACGAGCGCGACCCCAACGATGCCCGCCCACGGCCCGAGGGTCGGCTGAACGCCGCTGGCATGGATGGGGCCGGCCACCGTCGATGCCGCGTAGACGCCGAAGACGAGCAACAGCAGTTGAGCGACCCCGTAGACGATGCGACTCGCGCCGGCGACCACCTGATTGCTGGTCAGTTCGATGGCGGCGATCGTGAGGGTGGTGCCCGGCAGGAAGGAGACCAGGGGAGGGGCGATGATCTTCAGCGGCTCGCCCCCGACGACGTGCACCAGAACGAGGGTCGTCACGAGGGTGACCGCGAACGCGGCGACCACCGGAATCGTCGCGCTGAGGCCAGGGATCTTGCGGCTGAGCAGCACCAGCCCTCCGACACCCGCACCCAGCCCGATGTAGATCGGGATCGCCTGCGCCGTCGGATTGATCACCATCCCGAACCCGACGGTGAGCACGATGTGGCCGACCAAGGTGAGCCAGGGTCCGAACCGAGGACTGGCCGAACGGATGCGGCGTGCCTCCGCAATCGCCTCGGCCGGAGTCACCTCTGCTCGCAGGGCCTTCGCGGTCAGCACCTCGATGGCGCCGGCCTGGTCGAGGCGACCCCCGGCGACGCGGGCGGACTGGATCCTCACCTCGCCGCCGGCCTGCTCTGACTGCAGAACGATGACGGTCGGAAGAACGATGGTGCGGGCATCCGTCAGCTTGTAGGCCTTGGCGATGGCCCGCAACGACTCCTCGACATCATTGGTGGCCTGGCCCACCTCGAGCATCACCACGCCGAGCACCTCGAGCATGTTGAGCACGTCGTGCGCTGCCGCCTGCTCGGCCGTCGCCTCGATGACGTCGCCCTGCTTCTTCAGTACCCGGGAGACCTGGCGCTCCAGCCAGCCGGGTGCCTTGTCTTCGCCGTGATCTGCCATTGATCGATCATCCCGCATGCGGGGCATGGCGTCGGGTCGCGGCGCGGCGCACATGCTTCACTGGGGCATGCGCATCTCACCCATGGCACTGTCGAGTCTGATCGGTTTCGCGCTGGCGCTCGCCGAAGTTGCGACCACGCTCATCGCTCCGCTGTCGGCGGTGCTCGGCGTGGCCGTGGCAGTCTGCGCGGCGCTCGGTATTCTCGGCACTGGCGTCGCCATCCGTCCAGGTGTGTGGGTGCCGATCCTCGCCGGCCTTGCGGCCGGAGCCGTCCGCGTCGCCTGGTTCATCGCCGGGGAGAACCCGGGCCCCTGGCTGCTCGTCGGGGCAGTCCTGTATCTCGCCGCTGCCACCGTCTACGGATTCGCCGGGAGCAAGCAGGGCGTCACGGTTGGGGTGCGGACCGGGCTGCTCGTGCTGCTGCTGTTCGCAGAGATCCCGTGGCTGGACGTGGTGGCGATGGCGGGCATCCTGCTGACATCGTTTCGGCGGATCACGCGGTAGCTCTTCTCCTCCACAGGCGCCTCCCTGAAGAGTTATAAAGAGCTGATCAAAGGGCGTATTTGGGCTGCGGGGAATGTCGGTGGTGGGTGCGAGACTCGCTGCATGGAAACCTCCAGCCCACCTCTCCTCGAGTTGTTCGCGGAGTTGTCGCGCGCGTGCGCCGACGGTGTCGCCGGGCTGTCTGCCGACGACCTGTTGCGGTGGGTAGCGGATGCGGGGACGTTGCAGCGTGCCCTGGACGTGATCCGGGTCCGACTGGCCGGGGAACTGGCCGTGCAATCGGCGGTGCATCTGGGCGCGGAGGGCGCCGCTCGCCGTGCCGGGCATGCGACTCCGGCGTCGTTTCTGGCGGAGTTGTGGCAGATCACTCCGGCCGAGGCAGCGCGGTTGTGCGAGGTTGGGGTGGCGGTGCGTCCACGGATCGCGGTGGATGGGTCGGTTCTGCCGGCGCGGTACCCGTCCCTCGGTGCGGCGGTGGAATCGCTCGCCGTCGGAGTCGAGGCTGCGGCGGTGATCGTGCGGGAGCTCGAGCAAGCAGCACCGTATTGCAGTGCCGATGCCCGTGCGGCAGGCGAGAAGCTGCTGGTCGAACACGCACCCGGGCTCACGGCTCGGCAGGTGCAGGGCTTGGCCCGGCAGGTGCGGGATCGGCTGGATGAGGACGGTGCCGAACCGCGGGATCGGATCCGCCGGCAACGACGAGCCCTGAAGCTGATCCCACAACCCGACGGGATGGTCCGCCTGGTCTGGGACATGCCACCGGAGACCGCGGGTCTGGTGCGGGCGGGCATCGACGCGCTCGTGGGTGAGCAGTTGCGGGCGGCACGGGATCGGGTGGCGGAGTCGCTCGAGACCGACGGGGTGGCGGATGTTGATGACCGCACGATGCTGCAACGCCGTGCCGACGCGGCCGAGGAGCTCTTTCGTCATGCGATCGGTTGTGATCGGCCCGGTGGGGACCGTCCGGTGGTGACGGTGGTGGTGCGGATGACCCTCGACCAGTTACGTGACGGGCTTGGTGCCGCGCACATCGATGGTGTCGATGCCGGGATCTCCGCCACCACGGCCAGGACCCTTGCCGCGGAGGCGAACATCATCCCCGCCGTCCTCGGCGGTGCCGGTGAAGTCCTCGACCTAGGCCGGGCACGACGCCTCTTCAGCCCCGCCCAACGACACGCCCTCGCCGAACAGCACGGCGGGTGCGCCTTCCCGGGGTGTGGGCATCCGCCCAGCTACACCGAAGCCCACCACCTCCAATGGTGGTCTAGGGGTGGCCCAACCGATCTCGCCAATGGGATACCCCTGTGCTCGTTCCACCACCACCGGATCCACGACGACGGATGGGAGATTCAGGTGCGCGACCACGTCCCGTACTTCATCCCACCACCCTGGTGCGACCCCGCCCGCACCCCAAGGAGAGGAGGCCAGCGGATGGTCGACCTCGCTGCCGGACCGTGATGCCCGAATACCGTGATGCCCAAATACGGTGACGCCCAAGTACCGTGACGCCCAAACACGGTGACGCCCAAACACGGTGACGCCCAATTACCGTGACGCACGGGAACCCGCAGCGTCGCCGAGCGGCAATTGCGCAGCCACACTCCGCATCGCCGCCCCGCTATCGCACCCGCACTTCGCTGACCGGCTATCGCACCCGTAGCTTCGTCGCCCCTCTATCGCACCCGCACCGGCAGCGCCCCGGGTCGCACCGTGATCGTGGCGGCGATGACGGCCCCGACGCCATCGCCGTCGAGTTCTATCTGCTGCGGCTCCGCGAACCGCACCGCCAGCTCTCGCGACTGCGCATACCGCAGCGCCCGAAAGGTGGGCGCTGCACGCAGTACCTTGCGTCCGCCCGGCGATCGGCTGAGCACTCCTCCGATAGCGAGCCGCGACGCGATCCGCGCCCAGCCGCCGGGGCCTTTGGGCCGCAGCACCACCACATCCAGCAACCCGTCATCGGGCACGGCCTCGGGCAGCAGCACGATACCCGCGGTCAGGGTGCCCGTATTCCCCACGATCACCGTATGCGCGTCGATACTCCGCCATGGCGCCCCGTCCAGCGACACATTAAGTGCATGCTGCGTGCGGCTGAAGATGGAGCGCACGATCGGATCGACGTATGCCAACCATCCGATCCGCCGCTTGAGCGCACTACTGGTGTTGATCGCCATGGTGGCGTCGATGCCGATACCCGCCATCACCACGAACGCGTGGGTCGACGACGAACCATCGACTCGTTCGAGAGTGACGATGGCCACATCGATGGCGCGGGCGTGCGCGCCGAACGCGACCCGCACCGCTGCCGTGATGTCGCCCAGCGGCAGATGCAGATTGCGCGCCAGCAGATTGCCGGTGCCCGAGGGCACGATGGCGAGCGGGATGCCTGTGCCATGAACGACCTCGGCGACGGCCCGCACCGTGCCATCACCACCCGCGACGATGATCAGGTCGGGCGACGCCGACACCGCATCGTGCGCACGACCCTGGCCCGCATCATCCGTCGTCGTGGCGAACCAGAGCGAGGGCAGCCAGCCGCGCCGCAGCTCCTCGTCCTCGACGACATCGCGCAGCTGCTGCAGCGATACCTTGACCGGGTTGTAGACCACCGCGGCACGCAGAGTGGATGCTGCGAGCTCGGGCATGTCGCAAGCGTAGGCGCATCCCGGGCCGATCTAGCCCAGGTCGCCCAGTCTCAGGCCCTCAGTCCCGCGTCGCCCGGTCCCGCGTCGCCCGGCCTCAGGCGTCCTCGGCCGGCACCCGAGTGCGAATACCGTCGCCGTCTATCCAGGTGTGGAATGCGACGGCCTCGCCGAAGGGATCCCCATCGAGTTCGACCTCCTCGGGACGGCCGAGCCGCACCTTCAGGTCTTTGCCCTTGACGTAGCGGAGCGCCTTGACGTCCGGTCCGACCAGCCGCTTGCCGAGCGGTGTCCGACGTAGGACGCCGTTCTCCCAGATCACCTTCCAGACGATCTCGACCCAGCCGATGATGCCCTCGGGCCTGAAGAAGACGATCTCGAACAGGCCGTCGTCGACCTTCGCCTCCGGCAGCAGCAGCACGTTCGCGCGGAGCGTTCCGACATTGCCGACGATCATGGTGTGGGCCTGCAGCGACCGGGTGCCGCTCCCGTCGAGCTGGTACCGCATCCGCAGGTCGTTCTTGTCGAGCAGCGCCCGACCGAGAGCGCCGACGTAGGCCAGCCAGCCGAGCCGTTTCTTGGCCTTCTCGTCCGTGCCGGAGAGCATCTTCGCGTCGAGCCCGAACCCCGCCATGACAAGGTAGGCGTGCCGGGTGCGGCTGCCGTCCTCCCGCTCGATGGAGGCCCACGCCAGGTCGATCCGCTTGTCCACCCCGTGGAAGGCGGTGTGCACCGCGCGGTCCAGGTCGCCCAGCGTGAGGTGCAGGTTGCGTGCCAACAGGTTGCCGGTCCCGGCGGGCAGCAGCGCGAGACTCGCGGCGCTGCCGTGCACCTGCTGCGCGACGTAGCGAACCGTGCCGTCACCGCCTGCCGCGATGACCACCGTCGCGCCCTCCTCGAGAGCCTGAGCGGTCTGACCCGCACCCGGATCCTCGGCGGATGTCTCGAACCAGAGTGTCTGCTCCCACCCGGCCTCCTCCTCTCGCGCCACGGCGGCACGAAGGGCGTCGATGTCGACCTTCGTCGGGTTGTAGACGACGGCGGCGCGCTGTTCGCTCATTCTGTTCCGTTCTCGGGGATGGGACGGGCTTCGGGGATGGAACCGGCCTCGGGGATGGGACGGACTTCGGGGATGGGACGGACTTCGGGGATGGGACGGGCTTCGGGGATGGGACCGACCCGGGGAATACCGCGGGCCTCTGGGGCGGGACCGGGTTGAGGAGTGGTCTGACCTGGTCGGCTCTCGCGCCGGTCGCCGGGCAGCCGCGGCTGCGGCGGACCGTCACGCACCCCGGCGCCCCTGGCGGTCAAGTACAGCCGATGTGCGGTGATCACCAGCGAAAGCCAGGCAGCCCCGAGCACCCATGCTCCGAGCACGTCCGTGAACCAGTGGTGTCCCAGGAACACGCGACTCAGGCCGATTGTGACAGCGAACACGGCGGCGATCGTGACGGTCAGCACCCGGGCTCCGGTCGATTTCTGCCGGATGATCAGCAGGTACGCGATGATGCCGGCGATGACGAAGGCGTTGAGGGTGTGTCCGCTCGGAAAGGACGGGGAGTGCTCGTACGGCGGCACCGCGAACCGCAGGGGCGGGCGGGTGCGGGCGAACACCTGCTTGCCGACCACCGTCATCAGCAGCGAACCGCCCCCGGCCGCGACGATGAGGATCGCCGGTGTCCACGAGCGTCGATGCACCGACAGCGCGACCGCCACCGCGACCGCGATGATGGGCATGATGTACACGCCTCCGATATCGGTGTAGCCGGTGATCATCGCGTCGAGCACCGGCGAACGGTGGGCGACGGCCCAGTGCAGCAGCGGAAGGTCCAGACCGGCGACCCCGTCGTCATCCGTTATCGCGTCGTAGATCTGCGCGAACACCAGGGTGAGCGCGACCGCGAGTCCGAGCCCGATCACCAGACCGATCAGTAGCGCCGGTTGGGCACCGATCATCCGGGCGAACCGGGCGGCGAAACGTGCGAACCACCGACCCACCGGTGAATACCCGTGCGTCAGGTCTGTGGAACCGAGATAGCGTTCGTCGCGCTGCTGCTCCGACATCCGCACCCCCTCGACCGCACAGGCCGCACGGCTCTGATCTTCGAGGCTAACCGCTCGGCGAATGGATGTCGCGGGGCTTGGTATTCGTCGAGAACTCCGGTATGCGGGAACGAATCGTCGCCCGAAATCGTTGCATCCGGCATGAGCCCCGCACTGTCCATTCTTGATCTCGCCCCCATCGCCCCCGGCCAGACGGCCGCCAACAGCTTCGCCGCGAGCGTTTCGCTCGCGCAGACGGCGGAGAGGTCCGGGTACACGCGGGTCTGGTACGCCGAGCACCACAACATGCCGAGCGTCGCCTCCTCGGCCACCAGCGTGCTGATCGGGCATGTGGCAGGCCAGACCAGCACGATCCGCCTCGGCGCGGGCGGCGTCATGCTGCCGAATCACTCTCCTCTCACCATCGCGGAGCAGTTCGGCACTCTCGCCACCCTGTATCCCGACCGCATCGACCTCGGTGTCGGACGCGCTCCCGGCAGCGATCAGAACACGGCCCGCGCCATGCGCCGTGACCCGCGTGCCTCCGACGAGTTCCCGCAGGATGTCGTCGAGCTGCAGGCCTTCCTCCGTGGCGAGTCCGTCGTGCCGGGCGTGCAGGCCGTGCCCGGCGGCGGAACGGATGTGCCGCTCTACATCCTCGGCTCCTCCCTGTTCGGCGCGAAACTCGCCGCCGCGCTCGGGCTGCCCTTCGCCTTCGCCTCGCACTTCGCCCCCGATGCCCTCCTCGACGCGATCG
>Ga0247737_1001252_pt1 | contig 10908 bp, 13 predicted proteins | sample UWRJL028104C2_FD_180937 | JGI IMG/M metagenome (GOLD analysis project Ga0247737, IMG submission 180937) | Plant litter microbial communities from Arlington Agricultural Research Station in Wisconsin, United States - UWRJ-L028-104C-2 | ecosystem: Environmental > Terrestrial > Plant litter >...
CGCCGTCGTGATGTTGCCGAGCGCCGGGGTGGTGAAGGTGTCGCCGGCCGGTGCGTTGCAGATCGTTGCCGAGCAGACGTAAAGATAGGGGATGCCGCTGTCGGGCAGTTCATGGCTTTCGATATAGTAATAGCTGGCGGTCAACCGGGTCGGCGTCCCGAGGCCTATCGTCACGCTAGGCGCAAAACCCCAGCGACGCGACCAGATCGCATCGCGATCGACCACGTCCTGATCGTGCCATAGGCCCTGGACGCGGAAGGCGACGGTGTCACTCAGCCTCAAGTTCAGATCGCCGGTGACGCGCTTGTAATCGCCATTGCCGTAGCTGGCGCTGGCCGATCCGAAGGTGTCGAGCACCGGCATCTTGGACAGGATGTTGATCGTGCCGCCGGCGCTGCCGCGGCCGCCGAGCGTGGAATCCGAACCGCGGACGATCTGGACCGATTCGATCGCAAAGACCTCACGGGTCTGGGAAGCGAGATCGCGGACGCCATCGACATAGATGCTGCCCTGGCTGTCGAAGCCGCGAATGAAGGGGCGATCGCCGATCGGGTTGCCACCCTCGGCCGCGCCGAAGGTGATGCCAGGAACGGTGCGCAGCGCATCCTGCAGGCTGGCCGATCCGGTCTGCTCGATCACCTCCTTGTTGAGCACGACAATCGACTTGGGCGTGTTGATGAGTGGCGCGACATCCTTGGGGCCGCGCTCGCGCTCGCCGGTGACGAGCACGTCATCGTCGCGGCTCTGCTCGTCGGTGGCGTCAGTCGCCTTCGTATCGGGCTCATCGGCGGCATAGGCCGTGCTGCTGGCGAACGCGCCGACGCACGACAGCGCCAGGAAGGCCGGCTTTGCGATAGGCGTGCGTCGAGCAGTGCTGGAAGTGCGCAATTTGTGTCCCCTTTGGTGTCGGGGCTCGGCTATTGCGAGTCACTCTCATTGTCAACGCTATTGAGAGTAATTCTCAGTGTGTTTGTTCGTGGGACGGCTTCATTCCTTCTCATCGAGATGAGGCAGGAACCGCGTTTTTCCGGAGAAGAGTGGAGGTAGAATATCTGTCCCGCGCTCCAAGCCCCTCCACCATTCGCAGAAGATGCGGATGGTCCCCCTCCCCCGCTTTGCGAGGGAGGAATTAAGAAGGGAGCGTTGCCAAAAGCCACGTCCTGAGCGCGCTCGCGAGGTTGGGCGGATCGTCGGCCGTGATCCGAAGCGCGTCGATCTCGGCGATCAGCGCGTTGAGCGGCAGGGCGCGCGCCTCTGCGGCTGCTTCGAGTGCCTCCCAGAACAAGGGCTCCAGGCTGATCGACGTCGCGTGGCCGGCGATCGTGACCGATCGCTTCACCGGGCCGACAAACCCGCCCGGCGGCGGCGCGATCATTCAGCCACTGCCCCTTCAGTCAGTGTCGAACAGCGCTGCGAGCTGCTCGATGATGGTGCCGCCGAGCTGTTCCGCATCCATGATCGTCACCGCGCGGGAGTAATAACGCGTCACGTCATGGCCGATGCCGATCGCAGCCAGTTCGACCGGGGACTTGGTTTCGATCCAGTTGATCACCTGGCGCAGATGGCGTTCGAGATAGCTTCCCGAATTCACGCTGAGCGTCGAATCGTCTACCGGGGCGCCGTCCGAGATGACCATCAGGATCTTGCGCTCCTCGGGTCGGGCGATCAGCCGGCTATGCGCCCAGAGCAATGCCTCGCCGTCGATATTCTCCTTGAGCAACCCTTCGCGCATCATCAGCCCGAGCGAGGCGCGCGCTCGGCGCCACGGCTCGTCGGCTTTCTTGTAAACGATATGGCGCACGTCGTTCAGGCGGCCCGGCTGAGGCGGGCGCCCGGCGGCCAGCCAGGTCTCGCGCGCCTGCCCACCCTTCCAGGCACGGGTGGTGAAGCCCAGGATCTCGGTCTTGACCCCGCAGCGCTCCAGCGTGCGGGCGAGGATGTCGGCGCTGATCGCGGCGATCGAGATCGGCCGCCCCCGCATCGAACCGCTATTGTCGATCAGCAGGGTGACGACGGTGTCCCGAAAATCGGTCTCGCGCTCGATCTTGTAGCTGAGCGACTGAGTCGGGTTCACGACCACGCGTGCCAGGCGAGCCGCGTCGAGCAGCCCTTCCTCCTGGTCGAAATCCCAGCTGCGATTCTGCTGCGCCATCAGCCGGCGCTGCAGCCGGTTGGCGAGCTTGGTCACCGCGCCCTGCAGATGGACAAGCTGCTGATCGAGATAGGAGCGCAGCCGCGCCAGCTCGTCCGCGTCGCACAGGTCGGTCGCGGCGATCACTTCGTCGAAGCTGGTGGTCCAGGCCTTATATTCGAACTGCGGCGAGAAATCCGAGAAGGGACGGTTGGGGCGGACAGGGAGCATGCCCTCATCGCCATCGTCGCCGGCCTCGCCGTCCATGTCCTGGAATTCGTCGTCGCTGGTTTCGGCGCTCTCGCCATCCTGCGATTCGGCGTCGCGGTCGGAGCCGCGCGCCTCGATCTCGCCCTGGCCCTGCTCGCCTTCGCCCTCGCCGTCCTCGCCTTCGTCGGAATTCTGCTCGTCAGTGCCCTCGTCTTCCGATCCGCCCTCATCGGCTTCGTCTGGAATCATGTCGCCTTCGACCAGCTCGAGATCCTCGAGCAGCCGGGTGATCAGGCTGGCAAAGGCGCGCTGGTCGTCGATCGCCAGTGCCAGCGCGTCGAGATCCTTGCCCGCCTTCTGCTCGATCCAGTCGCGCACCAGCGCCATGCCCGGTGCCGTGACGGCGGGCGCCTCGGCGCCGGTGAGCCGCTCGCGCACGATCAGGCCGAGCGCGGTCGACAGCGGCACCTCGTCGCGATTGCGGGCACGGGTGATCGGGTCGGCGCGCAGCTTCAGGTCGAGCGCGGTCGCCAGATTGGCGGCGATGCCGGCATAACCGCGCGCGCCCAGTGCCTCGATGCGCGCGCCTTCGACCGCGTCGAACACGGAGCGCGCGACCGCTTCGGCCGGGGCCTGCTTCGCATGGAGCGCGGCATTATGGTGGCGCAAGCGCAGCGCGAAACCATCAGCGAAACCACGGGCTTCGGCGACCTGATCGGCCGGCAAGGTGCGCGCCGGCATTGGCACCTTGATATGCTTGCCAGATTGGATCGGCGCGTCGGCCGTGAAGGCCAGCTCGATCTCGGGCTCATGCGCGATCGCGCGCGCGGCACCGCCGAGCACGGCCTTGAAGCGATCGAGGGGCGTTTCCGTCGTCATGGCTTCTGCTCTGGCACCACCAAACGCCCGGGCGCAAGATCGCGGTCGATCCTGATCCGCGCGATCTTGGTTTCCGGATCGAATTCGAGCACGGTGACCACCGCGCCCTGTATCACGCCATAGGCGGGAAGCTTCGCGATCGAGATCTTGTGCCGCGTCTCGGGCAGCGGGCGATTCATGCCGTACAGCACCAGTTCGGCGTCGAAGGACAGACTGTCCTTCTCGCCCGCCGTGCCGGCATAGCGCAGCCGCAGCTCGCTGCCGTTGCCGAGCAGCATGCCGCGGATCAGGCCGTAGTGAGCGGGGGTGATGGCGAAGGGTTCGCGACCCGAATCGCCCTTGGCGCCGATCAGGATCGCATGGTCGAGCGTCTCGTCGTCATTGCTATCGTAGAGGCAATAACGCGTGACCAATTTGGTCGGCCTGAGCAAGCCGACCAGGCCGAAGCCCATCGAACCGACCATGGCCTTGGTAAAGGACGGGTCCTGTTCGGTCTCGCAGAACACGACGGGCGGATCGCCCGCAATACCATCCACGCGGGCAGATTCGAACACTGTCTCGCGCGTGAAATTGCGCTTCTGGCCGAGCCGGTCGAGCGTGATCGGATCGACCAGCAATGCCGTTTCGGGGCGGCCAAGCCAGCTCTGCGCGACGATCGCGCCGGGAACGGCGATCTGCTCGCCTTTCAGCGTGCGGCCGGGGAGCAGCGGGACCGAGGCGGGTTTGACCTTGTAGTCGGGGGTTTTGGCGGCGGTGAGCACGAGCAGCGCGGCCATAACGACCGCGGCTTTTGCCAATCTACTATTGCCGAGAGGGAAGCCGGGCCCGACGTTCATTGCCAACACCTCGACATCACCCGATTAGAGCTTCCCCGGCGGAGGCCGGGGTCCAGTTTCGGAACAGAAAGAGACGGGCGCTTCGGCCCATCAGAAAAGTCCCCCAACTGGACCCCGGCCTTCGCCGGGGAAGAAGATTATGGGTGGAACCGAGGCTCAACCCTTGCCGACCACGCTCTCGGGCAGATCCTTGCCGAACACGCGCTGATAATATTCGGCGACCAGTGCCCGCTCCGCCTCGTCGCACTTGTTGAGGAAGCTGAGGCGGAACGCGAAACCGACGTCACCGAAGATCAGCGCGTTCTGCGCCCAGGTGATGACGGTGCGCGGGCTCATCACGGTCGAGATATCGCCGTTGATGAAGCCGCGGCGCGTCAGGTCTGCCACGCGGACCATGTTGTCGACGACCTGCTTGCCCTCGGGCTTGTCATACTCGCCCGACTTGGCGAGCACGATCTGCGCCTCGACCGCGGCGGGCAGATAGTTGAGCGTGACGACGATGTTCCAGCGGTCCATCTGGCCCTGGTTGATCTGCTGCGTGCCGTGATAGAGGCCGCTCGTGTCGCCCAGGCCGACCGTGTTGGCGGTGGCGAACAGCCGGAACCAGGGGTTGGGGCGGATCACGCGGTTCTGGTCGAGCAGGGTCAGCTTGCCCTCCGTCTCCAGCACGCGCTGGATGACGAACATCACGTCCGGGCGGCCGGCATCATATTCGTCGAACACGAGCGCGGTCGGGGTCTGCAACGCCCAGGGCAGCAGGCCTTCGCGGAATTCGGTGACCTGCTGGCCGTCCTTCAGCACGATCGCGTCGCGGCCGACCAGATCGATACGGCTGATATGCGCATCGAGGTTGATGCGGATACACGGCCATTTCAGGCGCGCGGCGACCTGTTCGATATGAGTCGACTTGCCGGTGCCGTGATAGCCCTGAACCATCACGCGGCGATTGTGCGCGAAGCCGGCGCAGATCGCGAGCGTGGTGTCGCCGTCGAAAACATAGGCCGGATCGAGATCCGGCACGCGCTCGTCCGCCTCGGAGAAGGCGGGAACTTCCATGTCCGAATCGATGCCGAACACATCACGGATTTTCACCACCTTGTCGGGGGCGTCCATGATCGTCGTCTCGCGGCTGTCGGGCTGGGTGTTGGGTATGTCGGTCATGATCTCGTACCGTTCGGGCTGATCTGCAGAAGCCCTGCTCCTCTTCAACGATCGAGAAGGAAGAACGGCACTTCGACAAGCTCAGTGCGAACGGAAATAGAGTTCGTCAAGCCGAACCCGTCTTGGGCGGCAACGGAAACAGCGTGATGAAATGCGCCGCAAGGGCGCGATCACCCGATAATTTCAGCGATCCGGCCAATTCTGCGTCCTCGATCGGGCGCCCGCCATAGACGACCGACGCCAGCGTCACCGGGTCGGTATCGAGCATGACGTCCGCCTCGCGCGGGTCGGTACGGCGAATCGCAATGCCCTCCGCATCGACCGTCGCGACGAATTCGTCCTCGCCGAAGCGGAAGCCGATCGTGCGGTTCACGCCACCCGAGCGTGAACGATCGATCATCGTGCGGAACGACAGCATGATCGACGCTGCGCTGAGCGGGAGGGTCGTATCGTGCCGATGCGACTGGACCGCCCAGCGGCCAAGCTCCTGGATCGCGCGTTCGCTGGCATAGCCCCAAGGGGTGAGGCCATAGACCTGCACCGAGGCAGGCGGCGGCAGTTTCTGACGGGTGAGGATGCCGACCTCCTCCATGCCCTCGAGCCGCTGAGTGAGTATGTTCGCGCTGATCCCGCCCAGCGCCTTCTTCAACTCGCCGAAGCGGCGCGGGCCGAACATCAGCTCGCGCACGATCAGCAGCGACCAGCGCTCGCCGACCAGCTCCATCGCGAGCGCGGTGCCGCAAGCGTCGTCGTACCAGCGCTTTTCCGCCTTTTTTTCTGAGTCGGTTATTTTTTCTAACTGCATGGTTGCTTTTAATAACTCTATGCGGCATCACCGTCAAACAGTGATTCGCCAGAAACGCACAGGAAAGGTTTTGCCATGCCCAAGATGATCTTCGTGAACCTGCCCGTGGCGGACGTCGAACGGTCGGCCGTTTTCTACCAGGCGATCGGCGGGACCAAGGACGAGCGCTTCTGCCAGGAGAGCAGCGCCGCGATGCTGATGTTCTCCGAGTCGATCAGCCTGATGCTGCTGAGCCATGCCCGCTTCAGCGACTTCACTTCGAAGAAGATCGTCGACGCGCGCACCGATTGCGAAGTGCTGATCTGCCTGACCGAGGACAGCCGCGATCACGTCGACCACACCCTCGCCAAGGCCGTCGCCGCCGGGGCCCGGCCCGATCCAGTCCCGGCGCAGGATTTCGGCTTCATGTACGGCCGCAGCTTCGAGGATCCGGATGGCCATATCATCGAGCTGACCTGGATGGACGTCGAGGCGGCGATGGCCGCGATGTCGGGCGGCGGCGAGCCGGTCGAGGCCTGAACCTTATTTTCAAGAAGGCGGACGATGAACGCCATTACTCTCGACTCGCCCCGATCGGCCCGGGCCTCGCGGCCTCGCAACGGCGCCGCCATCGCCGGACGCGCGATGAGCGGGCTGGTGATCCTGTTCCTGCTGCTCGACGGGGCGATCAAGCTCGTGCCGATCCAGCCGGTGATCGACACCATGGCCACGCTCGGCTGGCCGACCGACATCGCGACTGCGCGCCTGCTCGGCGTGCTGACGCTGGGTTCGGTACTGCTCTACGCCTGGCCGCGGACGTCTGTATTCGGCGCGATCCTGCTGACAGCCTATCTCGGCGGAGCGGTCGCCACGCACGCCCGGATCGGGAGCCCGATCTTCACCCATACGTTGTTCGGGGTGTATATCGGCGTGCTTGCCTGGGCCGGGCTGTATCTGCGCACCCCCGCCCTTCGCGCGCTACTGGCGCGCCGCGACTGACCCCCACCCGCCACCGGAAGCGTCCGGGGCGCTGACCTCAAGGAGACGATCGATGAGCTATATCCAGGGTTTCGTGCTGGCCGTGCCAGCCGCCAACAAACAGGCCTATATCGAGCACGCCACCAAGGCAGTGCCGTTCTTTCGCGAGTTCGGCATGACTCGCATGGTCGAGAATTGGGGTGACGAGGTGCCGGACGGCAAGGTCACCGATTTCAAGCGCGCGGTGAAGGCCAAGGACGACGAAGTCGTGCTGTTCAGCTGGATCGAATGGCCTTCGAAGGACGTGCTCGAATCCGGCATGCAGAAGATGATGGAAGATCCGCGCATGGGCGAGATGGCCAATTGCCCGTTCGACGCCAAGCGCATGATCTATGGCGGTTTCGCGCCGTTGCTCGATCATGGCGCGGGCGGATCGACCGGCTATGTCGACGGCTATCTGGTGCCGGTCCCGGAGGGCAAGCAGGACGCCTATCGCGGCATGGCGGACAAGGCGTCCGAGGTATTCCGCGATCACGGCGCGACTCGCGTGGTCGAGGCTTGGGGCGATCAGGTGCCGAAGGGGGAGGTCACCGATTTCCAGGGCGCCGTGGCGGCGACCGAGGGCGAGCAGGTGGTCTTTTCCTGGGTCGAGTGGCCCGACAAGGCGATCCGGGACGCCGGCATGGCCAAAGTGATGGAGGATGAGCGGATGAAGCCGTCCGGCGATGCGGAGATGCCGTTCGACGGCAAGCGCATGGTCTATGGCGGCTTCGCCCCTATCCTCGACGCCTGAACCCAATCCCCCCATTCCCCAGGAGAACGACGATGGCCAATCCCGAAGGCACGCCGATCTGGTACGAGCTGATGACGACCGATCCCGAGGCGTCCAAGGCCTTTTACGACGATGTGATTGGCTGGACGGTGCAGGACAAACCGGCCGGCGACATGGATTACCGCATGATCGACAGCGGCAACAAAGGCGAGTTCGTCGGGGGCGTCTTCCGCCTGACCGAGCAGATGGTCGCCGGCGGCGCCAAGCCGACCTGGCTCTTCTATATCGGCGTGAACGACGTCGATGCCACCGTCGAGAAAATCAAGACGGCGGGCGGCGGGGTGATGATGCCCGCCTGGGACATTCCCGATGTCGGCCGGGTGGCGATGGTAACCGACCCGCAGGGCATCCCTTTTTATGTGATGCGCGGGGCTTCGGAAGGCACCAGCACGGCCTGGGACCGGATGGGCATGGGCAAATGCAACTGGAACGAGCTGTCCACGCCCGATCAGGCCGGCGCGAACACCTTTTATGCCGATGTGTTCGGCTGGACCTATCCGGACAAGATGTCGATGGGCGAGATGGGCGACTATATCTTCGTCGAGGCGGGAGGCCAGACGATCGGCGCGACGATGCAGACCCCGCCCCAGGGCCAGCCTTCCGCCTGGCAATTCTATTTCCGCGCACCGGACATCGAGGACGCCGCGGCCAAGGTCGCGAAGAATGGCGGGACCGTCCATGCCGGGCCGATGGAAGTGCCCGGCGGGGACCGCATCATCGTCGCGAGCGACCCGCTCGGCGTGATGTTCGGCGTGGTCGGCCCGGGCAACCAGTAACGGCCCGATCAGCATATCGAGGAGAGTGAGATGACGAGGATCGCACCGTGCCTGTGGTTTGACGGTCAGGCCGAAGAAGCTGCCACACTCTATGCCGGGATCTTCCCCGACAGCCGGGTCGACAAGGTACATCGCGCGCCCGGCGACCATCCGAGCGGCAAGACCGGCGACGTGCTCACTGTCGAATTCACCGTGCTGGGCAACCCGTTCCTGGGGCTGAACGGTGGGCCGATGTTCAAGTTCAACGAGGCGATTTCTTTCCAGGTCCATACGAAGGACCAGGAGGAGACCGACCGCTACTGGAACACGCTGATCGCCGATGGCGGATCGGAAGGGCCGTGCGGCTGGTGCAAGGACAGGTTCGGCCTGTCGTGGCAGATCACCCCGCAACAGCTGCTCGACGCCATGACCAGCCCGGACCGCGCGGCGGCGCAGCGCGCGATGGATGCGATGATGGAGATGAAGAAGATCGACATCGCCATTATCGAGCGCGCCTTCAATGGCGAAGGCGTGGCCTGAGGAGCCGTTCGATGGAACATATCGCCTATCCCAATGAAAGCGCCGAATACCGGACGGCACGCAACGCGCTGCTCGATGCGGAGATGGCGCTCCGCCGCCAGCTCGAGGAGGTCGCCGCCATGCGCCGCGCCCTCCCGCCGGGCGGCGTGGTGGCGCAGGATTATGTGTTCGAGCGGATCGGCGCGCTTCAGCGGCCCGAACCGGTGAGGCTTTCCGAGCTGTTCGACGGCAAGCCGACCCTTATCCTGTACAGCTTCATGTACGGGCCTGAGCGCGACCTGCCCTGCCCCGGCTGCACGCACCTGCTCGATGGCTTGGACGGGGCTGCACGGCATGTGCCGCAGCGCGTGCCGGTGTGGATCGTCGCGAAGTCACCGATCGCGCGGTTGACGGCCTGGGCGAAGGATCGCCGCTGGGACCATCTTCGCTTCCTGTCGACCGCCGGGAACAGCTACGACGCGGACTATTTCGGCGACACGTCGAAATTCTCGCCGGCAATGCGGGCCAAGCGCGGCTTGCAGGACGGCGAGAATTGGGACGAGACGATGTTCAACGTCTTCCGGAAGCAGGGCGACACAATCCGGCACTTCTGGGGCAGCGAGCTGGTCTTCGCACCGGAGGAGCCGGGGCAGCATCACCGCGCGGGCGACCTGGTCGATCCGGTCTGGGGCCTGCTCGACCTGACGCCCGAGGGGCGCGGGGAGTTTTTCCCGAAGCTGGCTTACTAAGGCCTCCTTACGCGAAGGCCGGCGCGCCTTTGAGTTGCGTGTACGCCGCGATCACTTCCTGCAGTGCCTTTTCGTGGCTGCGGTCGCCGCCGTTGCGGTCGGGGTGGTAGCGGCGGACGAGTTCGGCGTAGCGTTGGCGCAGGCCGCGGCGGTCGGTATCGGTGGGCAGGCCCAACACCCGCAGCGAACGGCGGTCGCTTTCCGACAAGGGTCGGCCGTCCTTGCGTGCTTCTTCCATCTTGCGCTGAAAACGCGCGCCGATCGCGTCGAGCGGATCGCTGAAATCGGCCCATTTTGGCGGCCGATCCGCGCCGCCGGTGGCGAAGGCGCGGGTTTCGCGTTCCCAGCCCGAAAAGGGGCGCTGCGCGTCGTGGATCTCGTCCGAGCTCATGCCCTGGAAAAAATTGTACCGCGCGTTGAATTCGCGGACATGATCGAGGCAGAACCAGCGATAGGGCCGCGGTCCCTCGAAGCCATTGGCCGGCCCTTCCTCCGGCGGCGCGCGAAATTCGCCCGGAACCTCGCAGCCCGGATGCGCGCACAACCTGCCCGTCCCTTCCACGCGACCGTGGAAGCGAGCGTTCGGCCGATCCTTCTTTTCACTATCCCGCGCCACGCGGTTCCCCGATTTGAACAAAGCGGCCTATATAAGAGCGATGTCCAGTATCGCCACCGGTCCCGTCGCCTCCGAAATCGCGACCCGTCTCACCTCAGCGCTCGATCCGACGCATCTCGAAGTGGTCAACGACAGCGCCCAGCACGCCGGGCATATGGGCGATGACGGCACGGGCGAATCGCACTTCACCGTGATCGTCGAAAGCCCCGCGTTCGAGGGGCTGAATCGCGTCCAGCGCCAGCGGCTGGTGAACCAGGCGCTCGCCGATCTGTTGTCCTCGCGCATCCATGCGCTGGCCATCCGGGCACGCGCGCCGGGAGAATAACATGGCATACAGGCTCTGGTACTGGCCCTCGATCCAGGGGCGTGGCGAATTCGTGCGGCTGCCGCTGGAAGCGGCGGGCATCGCCTATGAGGATTGCGCGCGCGATCAAGCCGCGAAGGCGCTGATGGCGAAC
>Ga0247737_1001254_pt1 | contig 10903 bp, 4 predicted proteins | sample UWRJL028104C2_FD_180937 | JGI IMG/M metagenome (GOLD analysis project Ga0247737, IMG submission 180937) | Plant litter microbial communities from Arlington Agricultural Research Station in Wisconsin, United States - UWRJ-L028-104C-2 | ecosystem: Environmental > Terrestrial > Plant litter >...
TGGGGCTGGGTGAAGGCCGGGAGGTTCTGCTCGCCATAGCTGATATCGGCCCAATAGCGCCGCCCCTCGACATTGTCGGGATCTACCCTGAGCAGATCGGAGATATCGGCATAGAGGCGTCGATAAAGGCCAGCGCGCCTGGACGAGGTATGTTCCTCGACCAGGAAACCCCAATTGTCCTTCACCTGGTTGAAGCGATCGGCGACATGCTCGGGCAGCGCCGCGGCGCGATCCTTGAACACCAGCCGAATTTGCATCCCGTCCAGCGAACCGGCGCCGAAATCGGGCGCGGCCGAGGCAATGCTCAGGAACAGGCTATCGTCGGTAAGGATTCGATCGCGCAGGTCGAGCCAGACCGTCCGTTTCTGCCCTGGCCGCACCGAGAAGGAAACGTCGATCATGTCACGGCCCGGCCAGATCGGATCCTTCACCCGGATGTTGAGCGGGATCAGCCCATCCGCGCCCGGCGTCGCCTTCAGCGCCGGGATGTCGAGCGCGATTCCGTCGAGCCCGTCATGGACATTCTCCCAGCCATAATTCCACGAGCGCGCGGATGGCTTGCCGGGAAAGGCCTCGCCGAAGCCGGACGGGATGAGGACATGGACGATCGGGACGGCATCGGCGCGATGCTCTACCGCCGTCGTGGCCGCGGCATTGCCGGCGCCGGCAGCGGCACGCGCGCCCGCCGGCAGGGCGACGACCGTGGTGCGTTCGTCGGGCGCGTAACGCCCGGCGATATAGTCGTTGAGCGATGCGAGGGTCGCGAAAGCCGGTGCCGCATTGGCCTGCACCGTGTAGCTCAGCTTGAAGCTGCCCTCGGGCTCTGCCGCATCGGTCACGTCATAGGCCCAGATTTCCTGGATCGGCGTTTCCTGTGCCGTGTTGGCGAAGCGCAGCTTGCCCCCGACCTTTCGCCCGAAGCCGTCGACGCTGCGCACCTCTCCCTGCGGCCGCCGTGCGAGCGTGGTCCAGGAACCGCCATCCGTCGACCAGCTCAGCGCGCCATAGGCAGCTCCACGGATCTCGACGCGATTGAACGACACCCCCGCCGGCACGGCCAGATCATAGGCCTTGCCGCCATCCACATAGGTGTTCCAGTCGGGCAGGATGAAATAGTCGTCGCGCCCGACCAACCGCGAGCGGTTGTAAACGCCGGGCCAGGTCGTCTCCGGGATTCCGTCCACGCCCTTCCAGTTCCATTGTTTCAGGTCCTTCGCATCGGCGAACTCGACCTTTCGGACACTGGTGGTCTCGCTGGTCAGCGCCAGCGGTGACGCGGTGTCCCAGCCGAAGCGATGGAGCCAGGCGGTGCGGCGCGATGCTTCGGAAGGCGCGGGCGCGGCGGCCGGCTCCCGATTGTCAGCCAGTGACGCCACATCGGCAGCGCCCAGCATATGGTCATAGACGCGGATCTCGTCGACGTCGCTGCCGCGCATGAAATTGTAGCGGCTTTGCACTTGATGCGGCGACAGGACGCGCCCGGCGAGGCCGAACTGGTCGAGCCCGGAATCGAGATCGGCCTTGCCGTCCTTGCGCGCGACTTCCTTTCCGTCGACGAACAGCCGCACGCCGACGCCCTCGTCCCAGGAAAAGGCGATATGCTCCCACTGGTCCGCCGCCGGAAGCTGGTCGATGCGGAACGACACCCGGCTCCGCGCCAGATTTGCGTCAGTGACGAAGGCATCGAAACCGTGCCCGTTCCAGTCGATCCGCAGGAACGCCATATCCCAGCTCGAATGATCCGCGAAGCCGACGCGGAAGATCGCAAACGGCGCACCGCCCACCGGCGTGCGCGGCCGCCAGAAGAAGGAGAGTGTGCCCCGCTGCGCCAGGATGTTGCCCGGCGCCCGCCAGGCGACATAGCCGTCATCCTCCCATTGGATCGCCCCGCCGGTCTTGCCAGTCGGCACGATCGAGACGTTGCTCTGGAAATTGGGTTCGGCCTCGCCCCCGGCGTGCTCGGCGATCAGCCCATTGTCGGCGGAGGCGCGGAACAGCAGACCAGTTGGGTCGGACGCTCCCTGGGCATGCGCGCTGCCCGCGGCCAGCGCGATCCCCAAGGCGATCCAGGATGTACGAAGGCCCAATCTCACGCGCGCTCTCCCGTGGAGGCGGTTACGTGCGCCTTCCTTTCGACACTATGGCAGCCAATGACACCGGTATCAACGTACGTTCGGCCTGTGAAAGCCCGACCGACCAAATAGGCGCCGTCTGATTGCCGAGAAAACGTGTTGGCGCTGCCTCCCTTTATCAGTGTCTGCGACAGACATCGGCTTGTCGATGATGGAGATCGGATAACGCGGGAGCGAGATGCGTTGAACCTACGCGTGCGTCAGCGCTAATGATGGGACGAACGGTAGGAGATATGGGACACCATGTGTCTCATATCTCCCTGAGGATCCGGACCGTCCAGGCGGACATGATTTTCAATTCATTCCAGATACTTAACTACTGATCGATGTCAGCCCCGAAGCGGCGACGGGACATGGCCCGCCGCCCTTCAGAACTTGGCGCCTGCCCTCACGCCGATTGTGCGCGGATTGATCGGCACGATATAAGGCCGCTGCGAGCAACTCCCGCACTCCTGAAAGCGCGACAGCTGGCCGCGTTCGTCGAACGCGTTTTGCACGAAGAGTTCGAACGTGTAGTTCGTGAACTCGGCGCCGATCGCGAAGTTCGCGGTCGTATAGGCCGGCAAGCGTCCCTGCAGCGCCGCCGGATTGACGATCGCGCCGGTCCCGGCCTGAACGACCGCCGTGCGGATATCCGACGAGGCCGAACTCTGATGCGCGACCACGCCCTGAAGATACGGCTTCAGTGTGCCGAGATCGAAGGTGTAGCGCGCCGTCGCGTTGGCCTTGAATCGCGGTGTCACTGGAAGCCTGGTGCCGGCCGGTGCCGATACGAAATTGGTCTGCCCACCCGGCCCAGGCAGGGTGCAGGCGAAGCTGGGGTCGTCATACAGGCACAGGTTATTCTTGGTCTTTGCGTCGGTGTACGATCCCGCCGCCGTCAGCACGAGTGGGCCGAGGTTGAGATTGGCATCCATTTCCACGCCGCGGATACGCGCATCCGGGCCGTTGTGAATCTCGGTGAAGCTGTTCTGGCCGAGGAAGGCGAACTGGAATGCCTTCCACTCCTGCTGATAGATCGCGCCGTTGAGGCGGAGCTTGCCGCCGGCCAGCGTCGTCTTCCATCCGATTTCGTAATTGGTCAGGAAGTCAGCGGCATAGGGCGGGATAGTGCCACGGCGATTGATTCCACCCGGCCGGAAACCGCGCGACCAGGTGCCGTACAGCAGCACATCCTCGACCGGCTTCCAGGTCAGGTTGAGCTTGTGCGTGAAACCCTGCCCCTGGGTATTGACCGGCTGAAGCCCGCGTCCGGCGGCGTATACCGCCAGGTTGGTACAGGGGCTACCCGCGACGGCCGCCGGCAGCAGCGTCAGCGAGTTGCTATAGGTATCGGTGTCTCGGTCGTAGAGCCGCTGGCCAGAGGTCGTGAAGCACTGCGCGACACCGGTGCGGTTGCTGCCCGCGGCATTGGGCGGGCTATCCGAGAAGCCATTGCCCGGATTGCGCCCGAACCCGAAGAACCCGATCAGCGAGTTGTCATAAATATAGGCGCGACCGCCGGCGGTCAGAGTCAGGTTCGGCAGGATGTCGAACGCTGCCTCCCCGAACATCGCATAATCCTTGTCGACGCGGTGCTGCTGCGTGAGCCAGAGCGTGCCGGGGGATCCGTTGACCGACAGTTCGGGCGCGAGACCCGGAACCTGATAGTCTTGATGGATCTCGTTGCTCTGGCGCTGATAGAAGGCGCCCGCCACGACGCGGAACCGCTCGCCCTGCGGCGAGGCGACGCGGAATTCCTGACTCAGTTTCTTGAAGTGGTCGCTGCCGATCACATTCTGGCGCGGATCGATCGTGTTGCCGGCCGCGTCGTGAAAATAGAAATAGCTGCTCAGGCCGCCATAGGACGAATAGAGATTGTCATATGCCTCGGCGTAATCGGTGTAATCGTTGGAGGAGAAGGTCTTCCGGTCGAGATAGGCGCCGGCATAGGTCAGGTCCCAATTGCCGAGCTTGCCTTCGATCGTCAGCGCCGCCTGGATGAAGCGATCCCGGCGATATTCCGGGAAGAAATGCTGCACCTTCAGATCGCCGAGGCGCGGATCATAGCCATAGCTGCCGTGCGACCGCGTATCCTGGTAGATTACGGTCGGCGTGACCGTCCAGTTCTCGTCCAGATCGATCTTCAGCGCGGCGCGGCCACCCCAGAGCTCGGTATCGTTATAATCCTTCTTCACGAACTTCGAATTGTTGACCGTGATGCCGCCATTGGTCGCGGTGCAGCCCAGCGGATTGGTCTCGGGCAGGAAGCTACGGCAACCGGGCACATTGTCGATATAGCCCGCGTCCTTCTGGTAGAAGCCGACCGCGCGGAACGCGATATCCTGCGAGATCGGGATGTTGAGCATCCCCTCCAGCTTGCCGCCCACGCCGCCCTTGTTGACGGTGTTCACCTCGCCATCGACGCGGCCGTAGAAGCCGCTCGTGTCGGGCTTGTTGGTGATGATGCGGATCGTGCCGGCCTCGGACGAGGCGCCGTAAAGCGTGCCCTGTGGGCCGGCGAGGCTTTCGATACGGGCGATGTCGTAGACATGCACGTCGAGATTGCCGCCGATCGTCGTGACCGGCTGCTCGTCGAGATAGACACCGACCGACGGCAGCGAGCCCGAATGGTTGCCGTCGCCACCCGAGGCAACGCCGCGCATATAGACGACATTGGTCCCCGGCGTTCCGCCCAGCGCCTGGAACGACACCGACGGCAGCAACTGCGAATATTCGGCGAAGTTGGCGATGTTGAGCTGGTCCAGCTTCTTGGTGCCGATCGCCTGGATGCTGATCGGCACGTTCTGGATGTTCTCCTCGCGCTTCTGCGCCGTGACGATGATGTCGTCCTGGCCGTAGGAAGCAGTGTCTTGAGCCTCGACCGGCGTGGACTGAGCCAGAGCTGGAGTCGCCAGGCTCGTGCAGCAGAGCAGAGCGGTGACAGCGAGTTTACGCTTGGTGACGAACATCGTGTAGCCCCCGATGATATGTTTGTGCGGCGATGCTGTTCGCAGTCGCAACATACGTCAATCGGGCGCAGCACGCGAAATCATTTCGCCGCCGCATCGTGACAGTTTTGCAACGTTCAGATATAGCCCGGGGCCTCCGGATACGCGTCCAGGACATCGCCCAGCGCGGCCTTGAGCGGGTCGAGCAACGGCTCGAACGGCTTCCAGCTTTCGGTGCCCTCGCGGAAGATCGGCTGGCGCACCTGTTCCGAGCTGGCGGTACGCACGGCGCGCTCGGTCTTGTGGAAATCGAGGCATGCCGCATCGAACTCCAGGCCGCACGCCGCGAGCAAGGCGCGAACCTCAGCCTCGGTATCGTCGACCATGCGCTCGTAGATCACACGGTAGACCAGCCCCGGCCGCACGGTGTCGACATGCGCCATCAGCCGCACATAATCGCGGTAATAACGGCCCATATCCTCCAGCGAATAGCTGAACGCCTGCCCGCGCGCGAAATGCTGCTTGAAGTTGGAAAAGCAGCAGCCGAGCGGATGCCGCCGCGCGTCGATGATCTTCGCATTGGGCAGGATCAGGTGAATGAACGGCAGATGCGCCCAGTTGTTGGGCAGCTTGTCGATGAAATAAGGGCGCGCGGTGCGCCGCTGCACGCTGGCGCGGCGCAGATATTCGCCGCCCAGCGCCTGCAGCCGCTCCGGGGGCAACGCTTCGAGCCGCTCGGGATAATTGGCCACGGCAAGCGCCAATGCGGGGATGTCGGGCAGTTCCGACGTGCCCTCGACCAGCGGGTGGCTCGACAGGATCTGCTCGACCAGAGTCGATCCGGCGCGCGGCATGCCTAGGATGAAGATCGGGTCGGGCGCGGCGTAGCCCTGCCCTGCCCGCGCGTCGAAGAAAGCGGGCGTGCACAGCTTTATGCTGCGGTCGACAAAGGTCGTGGTCTCGTCGGCGTCGTAGTCGATCTTCGTGCGCCGGAGCGCATTGCCGGCGGCATAGTGCGCGAACGCGGCCTCGGCCTGTTTGCGGTCCTCGAACGCCTTGCCGAGCGCGAAGTCGAGGTGGAACCGGTCTTCGTCGGAAATGTCGCCGCGAGCGAGCGCGGCCTGCATCGCCGCGATATCGGCCGCGTCGAACTTCACCGTCTTGAGATTGGCGAGGCTCCACCATGCTTCGCCCAGTTCGGGCGTCAGCGCAATCGCCTGGCGATAGGCGGCGATACCGTCCGCCTGGCGACCGACCGTCTTGAGCATATGGCCATAGCTCATCCAGACCTTGGGCTGCTTGTGCGCGCTCCTCAGCACTGCTTCGTACAGCTCGATCGCTTCGTCGAACCCGCCGATCCGCCCGAGCGCCGCCGCCTTGAGATTGGCATGGCCGGGATTGTCGGGTTCGTCATCGAGCACGAGATCAAGCTCGGCGATCGCCTCGGTAGGGCGGTTCTGCCGGTAGAGCGCGATGGCAAGGTTCGCGCGTGCCGCAGTGAACTCAGGCGACAACTCCAGCGCGCGGCGCAGGAGTGTCTCGGCGTCCTTGTAGCGGCCGATGCGCCCGGCCAGTTCCGCCAGCATACGGATCGCGGCGACATCGAACGGGTCTTCCTTCAGATGCGCGCGCAGCAGCGGTTCGGCGACCGACAGCGCATTGTCGTGTAGCGCGAGCGCGGCATCGATCAGCCGGGGCGGCCAGCGGCTGCTCTCGGGCTGCCAGGCGGATTGCGAGGGGGGAATGCTTGCCATGAGGTGGCCCCAAGAAACATGGTGCGCGCCGCCGATCAAGCCGTAGAGTGCGTTATCGGGGAGATCGCCTATGTCCACATCGCCGTCACGTGCTGCCCTGGGCTTCTGGACCTGCCTGGCGCTGGTGGTCGGCAACATGATCGGATCGGGCGTCTATATGCTCCCGGCGACGCTCGCGCCGCTCGGCTGGAACGGCATGATCGGCTGGTTCGTCACGATCGGCGGCGCCTTGTGCCTTGCCTTCGTCTTCGCCCGTCTCGGCGCCAAACTGCCCTGCGCCGGTGGTCCCTATGCCTTTACCCGTGCCGCCTTCGGCCCGGGCGCCGGCTTTGCTGTCGCCTGGAGCTATTGGGTGCTGATCTGGTGCGGCAATGCCGCGGTCGCGGTGGCGGTGGTCAGCGCGCTCAGCCTGATCTTCCCCGCGCTCGGATCGACGCCGGGCCTGCCCGCCATTGCGGCACTGGTCGCGATCTGGGGGCTGATCGCGGTCAACATTCGCGGTGTGGCATTGGCCGGCAAGGTCCAGTTCGTCACCACGGTGCTGAAGCTGCTGCCGCTGATCGGGGTGATCCTGCTCGCCGTCTGGCTGTTGCTGCGCGACGGCAGCGGCGCCATCGCGCCCTATACGCCGGTGCCGCTTGGCGTCGGCTCCATCGCCGGCGCCGCCGCGATCACCTTCTGGGGCTTTCTTGGCGTGGAATCGGCAACGGTCCCGGCCGACAAGGTCGCGAATGCCGCGTCCATCGTGCCGCGCGTAACCCTGATCGGCACGGTGCTGACCGGGGTGGTCTATGTGCTGGTCTCCGCCGCGACGATGTTCCTGATGCCGGCCGCGATCACCGCCGCCTCCCCTTCCCCGATCGCCGAATTCCTCGGCCGAGGCTTCGGATCGGGCACGGCCGACGTCGTCGCCCTGTTCGCGGCGATCAGCGCGTTCGGTGCGCTCAACGGCTTCATCCTGCTGCAGGGCGAGGTGCCCTGGGCGATGGCGCGCGGGGGTGTGTTTCCCGCCTGGCTGGCCAAGGAAAGCAGCCGCGGCACGCCGGCTCGCGCCCACCTCGTCTCGGGCGTGCTGGTCACCATCGTGACCCTGATGAACTATACGAGCTCGATGGGGCAGCTCTTCCAGGATATCGCCTCGATCTCCCTTGCCTCGGGTATGCTCGCCTATCTCGCCTGCGCGCTTGCGGCGATCAGGCTGCTGCCCGACGACCTTCCGCTGAAGGTCGCCGCTGCGGTCGCCGCGGCCTTCGTCGTCTGGATGGTTTACGGCCTCGGGGTGAAAGCGGATCTCTGGGGTCTGGTGCTGCTGCTGCTCGGTCTTCCGGTCTATTGGTCGGTCAGGCGCGAGCGCCTTATTTCCAGCGCCGCCACCGCCCCATGATGCCGCGATCGGCGATGATCTCGTGCGCCGCATTATGCCCAGGCGCGCCGGTCACGCCGCCGCCCGGATGGGCGCCCGCGCCGCACATATAAAGGCCCTTGATCGGTGCCCGGTAATCGCCGTGACCCAACACCGGCCGCGCTGCCCAGAGCTGATCGAGCGACATGTGGCCGTGCATGATGTCGCCATCGATCAACCCGAACTTGCGTTCCAGATCGAGCGGCGAATGAATCTGCCGCGCGATTACCGCGCCCTTGAAGTTCGGCGCATGCCTGGTGACCGTATCGATGATGAGATCGGCTGCCTTTTCGCGCTCGTCGTCCCACGAGCGCCCGTCCGGCAGAACCGGTGCGAATTGCTGGCAGAACAGGCTGGCGATATGCATACCAGGGGGCGCCAGGCTGTCGTCGATGGAGGTGGGCAGCTTCATCTCGACGATCGGCTCGTCCGACCAGCCCTTGGCCTTCGCGGACGTGAACGCCTTGTCCATATAATCGAGGGTGGGCGAGATGATGATGCCGCAGGTGTGATGCTCGGCGACCTGCTTGCCCGGCAGGACCGAGAAATCGGGCAGTTCGGAAAGAGCGACGTTCATTCGGAACGTGCCCGACCCGGTCTTGAAGTTATCCATGCGCCTGGCGAACTCGGGCGTCATGTCGCTTCGATCGACCAACTGGCGATAAAGCAGCGCCGGCCCGACATTGGCGGCGACCACGTCCGCAGCGATCTCCTCGCCGCTTTCCAGCCTGACGCCGGTGACCCGGTTGCCGTCGACCAGCACCTTCGCGACCGGTGCTTCGAGGCTGATCTCGACGCCCATGTCGGTGCAGGCTTCGGCCATGAACTGGGTGATCGCGCCCATGCCGCCGACGCTATGGCCCCAGGCGCCCTTTTTGCCGTTCACTTCGCCGAAGACATGGTGAAGCAGCACATAGGCAGAGCCCGGCGTGTCGACGCTGGCATAATTGCCGACAACCGCGTCGAAGCCGAACGCGGCCTTGACGTATTCGTCCTCGTACCAGCTATCGAGGAAATCGCGCGCCGACTTGACGAACAGATCCATCACGTCGCGCTGCGCCTCGATCGACATGCCCGCCAAGCGCTTGCCCTGCGCCGCCGCAGCGATCAGCGCACGGATGCCGCCGCCGGCGTTGGGCGGGGTCTTGAGCGCCATGTCGCGCAGCACCTCGGCGACGCGCTCCAGCGCTTCCTCATATTTCGGGAAGGTGTCTGCGTCCTTCTGCGAATAGCGCGCGAACTCGGCGCGGGTGCGATCCTCGCCACCGCCGAGCTTGAGATAGCCCTTCTCGTTCGGGAAGAAGTTGGAGATCGTCCGCTCGATGATCCGCCAGCCGCGCTCGTGCAGGCGCATGTCCTTGATCACCTTGGGGCGGAGCAGGCTGACCGTGTAACTCGCGGTCGAGTTGCGGAAGCCGGGGTGGAACTCCTCGGTCACGGCCGCGCCGCCGACGATTTCGCGGCGTTCGAGCACGCGGACCTTGAGGCCGGCGCGGGCGAGATAGAAAGCACAGACCAGCCCGTTATGGCCGCCGCCGATGATGAGCGCGTCGTATTTTTTCGTCATTCCAAAACCACCCGTTCGTTTCGAGCGAAGTCGAGAAACCGCGTCTGGCGCGCCCGTGGCCGTGTCTCGACTTCGCTCGACACGAACGGCGTAGGGATCGTCAGTCCACCGGGCGCGGCCGCCGGCTCCACCCGGGCGCGGGCGCGCGGTGCAGCCGTGCCTCCGGGATCAACCCCCGGATCTTCTTGGCAAAGCTGCGCAGGCATACCTCGCTCGCGCCGATCGGGCCGACCGTGTAGCTCTGCGAGGCCATTCCCTGCTGTACGCGGGTGATCAGCCAGGTGTCCTCGGCATTCACCGTGCGGTTGATCCGCCAGTTGGCGTAGCGCACCAGTTTCATCTCGCGGCGGTCATCAGGCAGCGCGAAGGCCATTTCGCGCAGCACGCAGCTGGTCGGCGACAGCGGCAGCCACTGCATGAAGTCGACCTGGTCGGGATAGATGTCGAACGCCATGTTCGGCCACAGCTTGTAATAGAGCCACAGCTTCTGCTGCGCCTCGGGCAGATGCTCCGCGCGCGGCAGATGGGCCTGGTACAGCCGCTCCCACCGGTGGTTCGACGGCTTGTCGGCGAGGTAGCCCGACATCTTGTCGACCCAGGGCTGCGCCTCGATCGCATAGCTCTTGCCGAACAGCCGGGTCAGCCCGGCATGGGCGACCGGGATGTGCAGATTGTCGGAATAATTGTCCCCGACATTCTTCCAGTTCACCGCTCGCTCGCGCAGCCGCACCGGGCTGAGCGTGCGCATTTCCTCGAAGCGGTAAGGCGCGATCTCCGCCGCGTATGGCGCCATCATCTCGGCGACCGACGGGCCGCCGTCATCCTCGAGCCGGATGAACACGAAGCCGTTCCAGATCTCGAGATCGACCGCCGCCAGGCCGTTCTTCGCCATATCGAGCGCGGGATAGTCCGCCTTCATCGGCACGCCGGTCAGGCGGCCGTCAAGCTCATAGGCCCAGGCGTGATAGGGGCAGACCAGCTTCTTCGCGCACCCCGCCGGCCCCTCGACCAGCCGCATCGCGCGGTGGCGGCAGACATTGGCGAAGGCCCGCACCGCGCCATCCTCGCCGCGCACCGCGATGACGCTTTCGCCGATATAATCGAGCGTGTGATAGTCG
>Ga0247737_1001255_pt1 | contig 10901 bp, 16 predicted proteins | sample UWRJL028104C2_FD_180937 | JGI IMG/M metagenome (GOLD analysis project Ga0247737, IMG submission 180937) | Plant litter microbial communities from Arlington Agricultural Research Station in Wisconsin, United States - UWRJ-L028-104C-2 | ecosystem: Environmental > Terrestrial > Plant litter >...
GACTTCGCGATATACTTCATGGACTTTCTGAAGAGAAGTAAGAGCAATTCGTCCTCTGGAGCGCACGAAATAGGTCCTTGTTGACTGCATCTGATCATTTCGAATTGAAACGATGATGATATTGGGAAGGTGAACAAATTCTGTGCAAGGGTTATTATGAGCGATGCTTTTCGGACTGATGCAAGTTGAGAATAACAACCAGCCTGGGCGTCCAAAATGTCAGAAGCCGCTCGTAATTGAGATTCAAGACGATGTGATGGTGCCCCAAACGAAAGAAGAGCCTTAGCAAGCTTCAGGATGAACTTTCTCCTTTTCGTCATATCTACCAAACGACAAGTTAGAATTGAAAGCTTGATGGGCTTGTAGTACGACAGACCTTCCACGTTCCTGGTGATGGATAGAGTTCGACGAGGTTTCTTCAGAAAGGAAATTATGTTCCCTGAAGCAGTCTTTGTCCCAGATTTACCGTCTATCGGCTGAACTGGTGTTATGCAAGGACGAGGTCCATTACCATCATCTCCAGCAGAAGAGATGTCATCGTCAACGGCTTCCACTACGATAAGCAGCATAAGGGTCATATTTCGATGTGAGTGAAGAAGACGCAAATACACATACTAGGATAACTCGCTTGTCCTTCCATAGAGTTTGCCATGAGTGGAGGAAACTCGTGAAAGGAGCTCTGCAAAGTGGCAAAGTCGTTGCGGAATCGGATAAAGAGGTGCAAATAAGAAATGATGGATGGTGGACAAACATCAACATTAGAATGGAGTCCGAGCCGTACATCGAAAGTAAGCTACATTTGAATACCATCTTGCTTTTGTTTGCAGTAAAATAATAGTATATGGGATCCATGTAACGACGAGAGTAGAAAAACATTGACAACACGATATTCAAAGGATGATGATGGAGGTTTCCAGGTAAAGTAATAATGATGGGGGATGGATTTGGTGACAACGCTACCAAATTTGGGTAGCAGGCGGTAGATATTCGGTGGGAATGATGAAAGCGTCCATACCATGCTGCGAAAAAGACTGCCCGCCTAAGCTTTGATCAGAGATCCAGACCGGGAGCTGGGCAACATCAGTCTGTTCAAGGCCACGCAAAATTTGCTCTGCCTCGGTGAAATTCGGATGTGGGAGTTGTGGCGGGTAGTGTTGGGCCATCGGATTCACTGCCATATGCATAGCATGAGTGTGAGGACCTTGCAAATGCAGCTCTTGAGCAGGATACTCGTAGACAGGAGAGAATGGCTCTGCCACTCTAGTATATGGCGGAATAGGAACAGAGGCAGGGTGGCTGTTGGGAGGGTGGTCTATGATCATGGATCGCTGTGGATCACGCAAAACTTTTGGAGAGCGTGAAGATGACGAATGTGCCTTCCTGCTCTTAGACCGCTTCAACATCAATTGCAACGTCAAGGCGTATCGTTTTCCAGGAACTGCGCAAACGTCGGTAAGGAGATGCAGTTGGAAGAGAATAAAACTCACTCTCAGCCATTAATGCAGCAAGCCGTTCGACTTGCTCACGGATCTCGATAATATTGCAGTCTTCGGGGCTAGAAGGGAGAGGATGAGGCAGATGGCGAAATGGGACCGAGATTCAACTTACAAGAGACGGGATAAACGAAGCAAAAGCGACGCTGCAAAAGTGGCAGTGGCATGAGTATAGTGGACGGCTACAAAGTAAAAGGGGTCAATGTCACTAAGTGAGAAGATCAACGACACGCATCATACCATATTTCATGCCTTCCCGGTAGGCAGGGGAGTTGACAGTAATGTCCAATCCCTGTCGGGCAATATCAATGGAGCGAAGAGCTAACTCTCTCTGGACTGCTGGCATGTTCTGCACGTCTTCAGGACCATCTACGCCACGAAGGGCGGTCGCGTTATGGAATAATTCAGCATGCAAATGCTGTATCTGTAAGCTCTGACGGTAGAAAGCTGGTTTTGGCTTCAGGCACGGATTTCATAACGATCACGGCAGTACGACATACCGGCGTTCTCGTATTTCCGAGAAAAAGCCACATCCCATGAGGTATACCAGTGCTTGAAGTCGTTGTCTGCCCTGTGCAATTCATCGAAGTGCTCCGGTCGAACAGGTCCTTCAAACGGCGCAAGAGCGTTGTGGACCCGTTCACGAATCGCGATGAGTTCAACAGTCGAGACCAGTCTCATATCGTCTTCAATTGCAAGAGGGTGATTGAGAAGATATCGGCAATTTTGTATACTCTCGTCGTCTTTCAGCACAGCTGGACGTCCTGTACCGTACGAGAGCCTGAAGTAGAAGGTGAGCAGATGATAGTGAAGTAATTGAATCTCTTGGGATGAACTTACTGATGTTCAAATAGGTAGAGGCAGAACCATGTTCGAGCTGCAACGACCAAGTGCCGATCCTCATTGGGATCAGCTTTGTTCGAATTCATGCGTTTTAGTAAACGAGGCCAGGCTTTGTGCATTGCTAATCCACAAAGGTCAACTTAGAATCTAAAGGCGATGAAGTAAATAACTTACACAATTCCATGGCCATTCGAACTGCGTGACCTCCGCTCAACCAACCATTATCAGACCACCCGGACACCAAAACTAGCATTTCAATTAGCATATAGCGTTCGAATGGAGGGGGCGGAGAGTACTCATGGCTTGAACTGCCTCATTCCGCAGGACAGGAGCAAACAATGTCGCTGATGATATTTTTTGGACTTCCTCGAGACATCGACGGTGAGTTTCGGAAGGTGTCGTTGCTAGATGGGAATGGCGTTAGATGGGTGCTTGGCATCTTAAAGGAGTATCGCAAACCTCCTCCATCTCGCACACGGGCGGCGACCATGCAAATCGCATTCACGGCAAATGGCGAACGTTCGTGTAATGCATCATAGGTGTCCGAGCTAGAATCGAACACCGGCCTATATTGATAACTGAGTGAGATCTCAACCAGGCTCCTTGTCTAATTCCAACTCACAAGAAAGTTGAACAACCATGATAAAACCTGTGGAGAACGTAAGTCGCGGTAAAATTAGAATGTGTGGAGCATCATACAAGTTAAAAAGATCCCTGGCATGATCTTCGGTGATAATACTCTGAGTTACGACTGCGAATTTGTGAGTGGTGGAATAAACCGAACTAAAGTTTTGAGATTACCATCTTGGAATGTGACAGGCTGTGGTATTCTGTGTCGTATTTTTCTTCTTTTAGACGGCCTTGATTGTCGGTCGGGTGATGGTGTTCTAGTTCGGCTATTTGTTTCGCTCCCGTCACCGTTCTGAGAGCCGCGGATATAAGTGATGAGGCGCCCGTATGTGAAAAGCACCCACCTTCGATGCCCGGTCAATGGCCACGTCCGCCAAACCTCTCAAAACTTCCCATGGCGCGACAAGCCCATGAGAGGGCAGCTCACCATTATCATCGTCTTCCACGTCTGACGAATCGGCACTGGTCACATTGGACGATGCTTGTCTCTTGGATCCGGATTGGTATTTACCCGAGGATCTGGGATAGTTTGGATCGGAGGATTGGTAACGGACTGAAGAGACATTGCTCTGCTGTGAAGGTGGACCCATAATTGAAATGCTTGAGAAAGGTGGCAGAGTCGGACCCTGAGAATGCTGGCTAGGCGTATTGTAGTTGTGTCCGCCGGGATAACTCCCATACATTGGCGAGAGTTGGGACGAGTGCGGGTCATCAGGAGGTAGAGAGTGACTTGAAGAGGGATATGCATTTGACATGGTGCCTCGGTGCTGCTGTCTGGGAGGGAAGGGTGTACTTCCACTAGGAGGGGAGGCATGCTGGTTGCTCGCAGTAGGTGTCGAAATGGCAGGAGAGTTCAAGCTCGGGGATTGATGGAATGAGGAAGGGTACGTGGAAGGCGATCGTGCGGGTAGTCCCCCACCACGAACATGGTGCAACAGTTCTTGAAGAGTATTCGAGATCGTCGTTTGGGTTTGGCGTATCTCGGCTACATGAGCCTCCAAACTGCGGATACGCCTGCACACACCATGAGTAACGGAAGGGTTAGATGCTGGGGAAACGCACTCTAATCCAGCTTCGCCTGTGAGTGTTGCCTCACGCGACGGTTTTTCGAACAGACACTCAAGCCCGGTAGTCCGGCAACGTCTGCACGGCGGGTTGTCGGCCCCCTCGCACCGCATTTTTTGTTTTCTGCAAGCGTTCTAAGCAGGCATTGAGTCAAGAGCCATAGAAATTTTGCAGATATTAACTTACACATGCACCTACGTTCGGGAAGATAGGATCAAGCGGTCAGAATATCTAAATTAACAAGTAGGACTTGGACATACGAGGAACCCTGTTCAAGGTCTTGGGAACGGGCTTGATGTCGCGCTTCTCGCCCTTGTCATCATCTTCCTGCTTCTTGATGACCGCTGGCTGCTGTGGAGGGGACTGCATTGGTATCCCGCTCTCCGTTGGAGAATGTGGACGGGGGAAGATGGGTGGTGGACCTGATCAATTGGCATCCCGTGGTTTGTTTGCCCTGGATCGCATCCGTCCACCAGCCAAACATATCAAAGCAACCTGCTTATCTCCTTCCACCACAAAATGCTCATGTCCACCATTTCTCGCGTCCTCAGGTACCCATCGTTATTCAAATTTACCAATATACTTCATCCCAACCCTTTCATTTTAGCGCCTGGTTTGCGTTTTTACTGCCCTGCTACTCCACCTTCAAGGTTCTTTCGCATCAGCCTGTTTCAGAGCCAGACATCCAGAAATGGGCCATGTACTGGTCTGTGATTGGCGCGTTTGTCGCGTTTGAATATCTTGCGGAATGGTTGATCAGCTGGCAAGTCATTTTTCCGCCCCTAGCACCATGCGACCATCTGACACTAGCACTACTCCCTTCTAGGCTGCCCTTCTACTGGGAATTGAAAACCGCGTTTCTCCTCTTCCTGTCCTTACCACAAACCCAGGTGGGCGCTGTTTCACATCGCTTGCGGGATTTTGTGCTGACTAGTCTCGCTTCTGCCATAGGGGTCAACTTACATTTACACGACTTACCTTCAACCATTCTTCGCACGCAATGAGCGTGATCTTGACGCTGGCATTGTTACCATCCATCGCAATGTGCTGTCTTTCATTCAAGGGAAATTGACAGCTCTCTGGGAGTTGGTCTGGGCGTTTTCCACTAAAACACAATCTGGCCCCTCATCAGGTTCTGGTCAGAATCAGAATCCTGCTGGCGCCCCCATGGCTTGGCTGTTCTCGAACGAGGTTGTACGATCGGCCATATCAACTCTTCACCCGAGTTCGGTTCCACAACCTGCGCAGGCCGAGTCACAGCCAATAAGGTCTCGCCAGAACAGCAACGTAAGTTCGGCAAGGCCATCACCTGGACTCTACGACACCAATGCTGCACCACCTCCTTTCCCTGTTCCACAACACTTCCACCAGTCGTAGATTACCGATATTTGTCTTACGTATAATTATTGGTATCACTAAGAACTATTTAGGGTCCTAGTCTCTGTCGTCGAAACGCCGACTCAACGTCTGACGTTGTGTACTCTAGGCCGATGCCACTGTCCCCATAGAGCTGATATATCCGAGACGACCAAGTATCAGTCAGCTTGACAAACTCCTCCTCACATGCCTTCCAGACACCAATAAGCACCTTTCCAGAGCTGACTACGTTGCTTTCCTCCTTCTCTGATGGTTCAGTAAAATGCTTCTCTACTCGCTTGGCGAGAACGTCAATGAACTTCTTGATATCTTTTGAATTGTAGTCTTTCACGACTTTGCGCAGTGCCCCTTTATTGAACCCTGAATTCGAAGTGGCCTCACTAGGATTTGGACCTTTTGCCACTCGGTCCAAACCTTCAAAGAAATCCTGGGGGCAAGTCGCATCAGTATCGAGCAATCAGGGCTTGAAAGGTCCTACTATGATCTTCCCGAATGGCCTGCGGAATACAATCTTAATATATGCGGCAAGGTTGTCATCGTATATTGCTTGAGCCTTGCGGGAGGACATGTTCAGGGACGGAATGTCCAGCTGCGAGATTTCAGCGACGAAGAACTGCATGTTCTCTGTGTTTCTTGCCTTAGGAAGGACGTTTGCATTGAATGGAAGGAAGCAACTTACCTATCAGGATAACATGATAGTTAAGTTGTCCTTTGTCTTCGCCTTCGCCTTCAAGTTTCGCCATCTGCTTCAAGGAATCAAACATGGCCTGTGTTATCCTGTCATAAGCTGCATCCACACTACTTCGTATGTTTAAGCTGTCAGCCCCGACAAGTTGGCTCTCAATACGCGAAGCATAGGCGGAGAAATGCTTTACGAAGTGGGCGACTCCTTTCCGCTTCTTGCTTGTAAGCTTCGTTTGTTCAATCCCCTTCAATTGATCGCTCTAAGGGGAGCTAACCTCAGTCAGTCGTTTACGTGGCGTGATTGATATCACTCACAATATGGCGGTCAAACGCGATCTTTAAGCGAGTGTGCTGCTTCTCGAGAAGATTCATAACAAAGGGATTGCCTTTCTCTTCGGCTTCTACTAGAAACCGTTCCAAAAATGCTAGAATGCCGACCAACTCCCTTGTGGTGAACCGGTCAGTAAGGTTTGAGATCACCGGGCAGAAGAGAATTTACATGCTGTCCCTGGCAAGCGCAGCATCAAGCCACGACTTGAGTTCAGCGGGAAGGAAACCGAATATTAGGTCTAGAGCTCCTCGTATGAGTTTGAGTGTCATTTGACTGAGACCAGCAGATCTCGCGGCTTGTCTGCGGAAATAGTTATCAAGGCCCATGAAGTCCGCGAAAGTCAACCCGGCGTCATTGATTTGCAAAAAGTCGGTGATGAAATCGTCTTCACGGTAAATCAAATTGGCGATCTGTTCCAGAAAGAGACCGAAAACCTTGTCGAAGTCGATTAGAAAGAGAAGTGCTGGCCATAGGGATTTATCTCACCTCGGCAGCTCTCTGGTCACCGTCGACCTGCTTGTCCCTATCTCTTTGTCGGCCATCCATCGGTGACCGGATTATTGTGCCTGCTCTTCGCATGCTCGCAGTCCCCCTTGCTAGTGGCGAAGTTAGGGCACCTATACGTAGTTTGACGGTCAAAGACAATCCAACGCTGTCTGGGCATCAACTCACCTTGCTCTCCGTCGTCTTCTGCTGACTTCTTCACGAGGTCCAGATGTGCGGCAAGAAGGGCTTTAATTTGAGCGCCATGCAGGTCGCTGGCTGCGGAGAAGTAGGTCTAGACATAATAATTTAGTACAAGAGATACAGGCGAAAGAAGAAAAAAATTACGCACTGCACATAGTTTACTATATACTGGTTCATCCATCTCACGTAAATAAAGCAATAACCCTGAGTATCGCCCAAGGTATGCTTCAAGGTCGGCATGTGGAGCGGCGATGGGTCTTGAAGCCAGGCCTTTGAGCAAACCAGACGTATCACCAAGAAGCATTCTAGACTGAGTCCTGGTAAGTGATAACATCAAGAAACTAGGGAAAAGAGGGCATTACTTGCGCGATGAACATAATTGATAGATAGTCGAACATCCTCTTGCAAAACTGCTTGTTATGCGTCTGGTATTCTTGCAGTCTCTCCATAGTGGCAGCCATGTCTGGAGAGATTATGAGCACGGACTACCTGGAAATTGTAACGAGCGCACCTGTATCTCGCCCTGCTTGCAATGCCTTGTATAATTGGGCGGCAGCTTCCTCTAGGCGTTGTATGCTCTCAGCTCTCTCAAGACCAGACACTTGTGTGAGTGTCATCAGAGCGTCTTGGTCCACGTGAACTGTACGCAGAAGATTCTGCAGTTCTGCCAGCAGTGCCCTCTGGTTTTGAGTTTGAACTTGGAGACCGCGATTTTGTGATTGGATATACATGATATCGTCACTGACTGCCTAAAATGATGCGTTCAGAAGCTGGTAGGGTGTCTCTAATGGTCTAATGATGACATACGTTAAGATGAATCTTGTAGGACGAAATGAGACTGTCAGTGTTGTCCAATTCTGCAACGGCGTCGTCTATGAATTTCATGACAGCTTCCAGACGATCGTCAGATTCGAGAAAGGAGTGAATATTTGCCTGAATGCGTTGAGTTCATTGTTTGCAAATACTGACAATACACTCACTCTTTCCAAAGCTGTCAATTCGTCCAATAGCCTAGCTTCAATCAAATCCACAGCGCCTTTAGTCATCTTCCTTCCAATGACGTCGTCACTAGCCCACTCATACCCCTCTAGCATTTCTTCTACATTAGAAAGCGTCGCTTGAGCATTCTCTTCTTCTCCTTCCACCTCAACCTGGACCTCAGTGCCGAGAATGAGGCGGTCCAGCATTGCCTGGTTTGATGGATCGAAGTATGAGACACGAGCCTTTTGATCTCGCCGTGTAATATTGGCATCTGGCTGTTGTTGGGAGTTGTTCTCAGATCGCGAGGGCACCATCCTAGATCTCGCGGAAGGTGTTGGCGAAGCATTGTTTGTTCGGTTTGGAACCCGTGCTCTTTCTTGAGATACTCTGAATGCAGATGAGAAACGCTATATAGGCGTTGAGCAAAAGACATACAGTGACGAGGTCGTGTCTGCATTGATAGAAGGTGCGCGGTTAGAGTAATCTGTGGCGTTTGAAGGCCTCCGAGGTTGAAGTTGGGGTTGGCGGGGTGGAAGAGGGGCGGCAGGTGGTGGTACGACAATAGACGGAGGTCGTCGTTCGCGCACAGAACCGGCTGGAGATGGAGCGCGTGGAGGTAAGGCACCATTGCGAACTTGGGCTAGAGGTTTCGGAGAGGGAGCTCGCTGTGGTTGCTCGGTAAAATTAGGTCGTGAGGGTTTGGCACGTACACCACGACCTGCGCTATTCGTAGGTGAAGGTGTTCGATTAGTCCGCCTCATATCCTTTGGGACAGCTTGCGTACTGGCTTTGGAAACGTCAGACATCAGACTAGAGAAAAATCGAGAACGCTACCTGTAGAGGCATCATAATCTTGTACACCTTCGAGTGTTAGAGGTGCTTGTGGGCCCGCTATCGTTCGGAACAGTTTCACTAGCGCGCTCAAAAAGTTGGCTTGTTCTTCGCGACTTTCAGTTTGCCATTTGTATGTTCTTGAAAGCGTTAAGTTGAACGCAAGAGGCTACAGGAAATCATCAACGGATCCTGATATTAGAATGACATTGCGCACATTAAGATGTTGTATCGCCCGAAGCTCGGCCAACCTCCATGTTTTACCGACAGAAAACGATCCGTTCGTGTTCAGTTTCGACTTGTGTATGAACCCAGTTCCGTTGCTGGCCTCTATGTGATAATTTAACGTCTTCGATTGGTCCTAATTGTAAGTGTAAAGATACATACGAGACAAAAGGATGTATCGCGGTTTGCGCCCTTCTGCCCCTGCCTCCTCCCATATCTTGACGTGCGAGACGTATGTTTCCTCGAGATTTCCAGCGGCGTTACGTCTCGAGAAGACAGATGCAATTATTCGTTCACGCTGATCGGACATAGGTTCCCTTGAGAGAGAACAAAAGATGCCTCAAAGGATACAAGATCCAAAGAGAGGAGTAGTATACGGTTGTCAGGTTGTTGAAAGACAGCTTTGTGGTCACGATGCTTGTTCTGAAATTGGTCGAGTACAATACCGGCAAAGACCGAGGGCGACCGGCAGCACTGACACAATTACTGTCACCATCCCTGGCCTTTGACTGTATCTTGTTCTTGTTCACCTATAATACGACGGATATCAGAACTCGGGTGCTTCCTCAGGATTCTGGTTATTCCTTCAGTATTTCTGTCTCGTATGCGCTAGCCGCCTTTCAAGCTCAACCGACGCTCGTTTTTACCATCCTTTTACGACTAATTATCCTCACGACGGCAAGCATGTCTACTTTTCAAGCACCGAGCAGCCCCCTCCACCTCCTGGCCAACGTTGTCATTGACATGGATGCTCGTTCATCTACCCGATCTGAATCACCCTCTTCAGATTCGTCAAGCGGGTCTTCTTCGCTGCTATCTGGACGATGCTCGACCCCGACCTCGTTCTCCAGCCATGTAACGCGTCTACACATTCCTTGCGCGGCTACCACGCGTTCTGCCACTCAGGCTCCCAAACCTCTGTCGCGCACCACTTCATCCAATCAACTCCCTTCTGCTGACCCCAACTTTGTGCCTTATGTTCGCCACAAGAAAAAGGGACGTAAGAACACAGAGCTGCGCATGAAATCGAGAATGCAAATGAAGACTAAACGACGCGAGCTACTGGAAAAAGCCACCAAGATTAAATCTCTCGATAATTCTCCTGTCAATGAACGACAGTTGCTCGTACTGCGCATGATCTACGATGAAATCACCATGTACCCTTGTGAATCTTGGATGGTGTTGGTCGCTATCATCATCAATCGGTGTGTTTCATCTACCATCTCCCATCGTCTAGTTGTCTGATAAACATGCAGTGCATACAAGCAGGTGAAGAATTGGTTCTCGAACGAACGCCAGAAATGTCGCAAGGGGGAGTCCATTCCCTACGAAACTGAGGACGGCGACAAGGTCCGGATGCGTACCACAGCTTTGGCTGTCTGCCAAGAATGGTCCGACACTTTTTTTGAGGAGGTTGTCATGATCTACAACTATCGCGTTCAACGAAACTCCAATAACAAGGTGCCTGTGCGACGGCCGCAACACACTACTTCCGATGACGATAATGACGACTAACTCTGGCATAATATCGGACCCACTTGAACTCTGCGTACTACTTACGACCTCACCACATGTACCATGGTGTACCATACACTCTTTGTTTGTTAACGATACCTCTCTATTATAACCTATACGTAGTATACCTTACTTTTCTTTCAATAGCTTCATAATCTTACAGGTCGACATAATTCGCATTGATCTATATTATCTACATATCTACATTTAAATCTGATGATATTGATCTGTTCTACTGA
>Ga0247737_1001257_pt1 | contig 10893 bp, 10 predicted proteins | sample UWRJL028104C2_FD_180937 | JGI IMG/M metagenome (GOLD analysis project Ga0247737, IMG submission 180937) | Plant litter microbial communities from Arlington Agricultural Research Station in Wisconsin, United States - UWRJ-L028-104C-2 | ecosystem: Environmental > Terrestrial > Plant litter >...
TCCAAAAGCGGGCCGGTTGGGATTGGGATTGGGACCGTCCCCTGGAGCAGCGTTGGTGTTGGCGAGACCTGTGGGGTCACCGGGGGGTGTTGCTTGCCAGCGAAATTGTTGAGCATTTCCTGGAAGAGGCGGATTACCTGTTGGTGCAGCTGATGCAGCTGGTGGTTGTGGCCCAGGAGGGAAGATAAGACCAGGCCCAAAGTCAAAGGACAGTGCAATGCCGTCGATAATTGGACCATGATGGATGTTTGCGTTTGCGTTCGGCTGTTGTGGAACTCCGTGAGGTGGTGGGGGTGGCGCCTGAGGTATTTGAGGACCACCCGTGGCGTTATTGTTATTAGCGTGGTCGTTAGGCATCATATGCTGGAAGAATCGGAACGGGGCATTATTGGCATTATTTTGAGCGTTGGTGTTCGTTCCAGCGCCGACCCGCGAGGGCCCACCAAACATAGCGTGCAAGAATGATTGCTGGATTGAAGGTTGTGGCCTAGGTACATGCGCAGGTGTGGGAGTCGAAGTCGAAGCAGCGGATTGAGGGTGATTACGGGGCAGAGATGCGGTAGTCGGGAACGAGATCGATGGTGTGCTGCTGCTGGCACTGCCAACACGCTGTGAAGGGTGCCTACGATCCCGATCCTCATCCTCGTCGTCGTCTACCCGGGGGCGCCTATTGCTGGCAGATACCTGTGGTGTAGCAGAGGGTGGTGGTGTACGAGACAGGGAGGGGCTCGCAGCCATCCAAGGAGGCAGAACAAGTTGTGGAGCGATCACTACTGTATCGCCGTCATAGTCTCCGCCAGTAAGCATCTCAACTTCATGTGCGTCTCTATCAGACTCTGACTGGCTGTCTGATTCGTCGTAGTCATCTTCGTTCTCTGAGTCTGAAGAATCAGAAACATCCTGAAGTGCAGGCATGTCATCGAATTGTACGTCGTCCATAATGATGTCGACGACCTGTGGTCCAGTCTGCGAGTCGCCAGATGTTGGAACAAAGGGTGGCACAGGGTCCATATCGGATATGGTTATCGTTTGGCTTACTCACAGTCCACTGAGAAACGCCCAAGTCTATCGCGACGAGAATAAGCTATTGTCGTCGCCTGAGCTACTGAGCGGCTGACGACGATGGTGGTTGTGGATGAAAGACCAGTCGGAATGACAAAGGGCAATGACGGCGGTAACTTCCTGGACCTGTTGAGCCTTGTTTGCCACGTTTGGCATCCTCGGAATATGCTAGAAAGGCCCAGTCCTGTGCTAGCCACCATCGCGCGGATCGCTATCTAGGCGCTCATAGATGTGGACGGTATTTCTGAGGGTATTATCCAGGAGTATATCAACATCATCTCACAGTCCCAACTTCTTTGACAGAAGTGCATCGAGGCAGCCCTCTTGACGTGGGTTTGCTTCTCTGGAACTATATTATACCTGTCGCACGGGCGCCTTGAGACGGTAAGTCGTTGTCAACTCTGAACGCCAACGGAAACCAGATATCTTGAGAAGGCATTGTTTAATAGCACGATTCGTTATCTACCTTCTGCATATAATGTCCGCAGCACACCGCATCTTGGAATGAATTCAAAGTAAGTCATTCGTGGATTCTCAGGATGTTCCTCGCGGGATACTATGATTCATCGCCAACCTCGCCGATATCTTCGTCCCATGCCTGGAGTCGAAGATCGCAAATGGGCAGTCTGACACATGCAATATCGTCGAGTCCCAACTCACCTCAGGTTTTTCCCGGATGAACTTTTTCATCAGATCTTTGCACTCTTCGTCATCCACCACAATCACTTCGACTCCATGATCCCGCAGCAAACTTTCTCCTCCCATGTATGTTTTGTTCTCCCCAATAACTACACGTGGAATTCTATACAGCAAGATCGCTCCTGTGCACATGCTGCATGGGCTGTGCTCAAGATGTCAGACTCATCATTTGCAGGAAATTAACTAGACGTACCTCAGTGTCGTGTACTGCCATAACAGATCCAGTTGAGTCTCAAAATCTCTCACTAAAGTTGCACAGTTGACTTCACTATCGTTGCCTTCCGATACACATCTGCCTTTAACCGTCCCGCATTCTCTAGTGCTACCATCTCTCCGTGTAATATCGGTGAGCCTTTCTGAATTCGTTCGTTGTGTCCCGAACCAAGAACTTTGAATGAATTTGGCGTGTTTGTGTCAGAAATAAGGAGGACAGAGCCAATGGGGACGCCTCCCTCGTCGTAGCTTTTCTTGGCTTGTTCTAGTGCTAGGCGCAGACCCTCGGTGTCCATTTCATATGACAGATAATTCGAATGGACTAGATTGAAGGAGTTTCGAATTTTGAAGGCAGTACGGCACGTGCGCAGATTTGGTGCTGACGTCACCTCATTAAAGCGCGTCGACGCGTCTCAATCTCCTATTCTGGGTTTCATAATTATGTCCTTCATAATTCTATTAGTTGCCATCCTTTTCATCTCATCACTTATATTTGATTATAATCATAAACCAGGCGTTCTTATTTAAATCAGAGTTCTGGTTCTTGAACATGGTGGAGAAATTGTTTCGTCTTCCGACCCACAGATTACTCGAAGAAGGAAATCTAGACAGGCGATGTTCGCGGGAGAGTAGAAGGATAGTTTATGAAATCCCTAATCTTAGCATTTGTGTTACACTCAAATTTAGGATTCATCTCCTCGTACATGCTAATGGGATAACAATCTTCACCCTAATTTCACGACGTCAATAAGAAAGTACCTCCACAAATCCTAGAAAACTCCTCCACTTCTTTTCTCAGATAAAAAAAAAAAAGAAGTCTATCAGAGGATTCCAAATCATCACCATTATTGGACATAGGCGCAGACACACATAACCTTTGACCACTTCAACGTTCGCAAACAGGCTTTTCATTAGCACATCTAGAGGAAACCTCCCCTGAGTCACGCATTAACCCAAACGGTAGATTTGGGAAGGAACAAAGTTGCTGTTGGAAGCTCAAGGTCGTGCCTCATGCAGTGTTACCAAAAGACTAGCCCTTGTTACCCTTATGAGATACAAAGAAATGTCAAGGAAACATGCTTGGATCTCGAGTTTACGGTACAGAAGCACTGAACGTGCGGACCTATTCGCTCTACATCTACAAGTGGTTCGGCGTCATTATTTCGAAAGACACGTTCAATCGAGTAGATAAGTTGATATTGGAAGAGAGCCTGGGAGTTGTGCCGGCATGGATGTTTCATGATGACTCAATGACCGCCAGACAGTAACCCTAACGCCTGATGTTTGTCTGTTGAACTTCCCTTGTAAAGAAGAAAGTTCAACGTTCATCTCCGATAATGTCAGAGTCATTATTCACGGTAACGTCAATCAGAACAAAATACGCGATGAAAAACACGCGACGCGTCTCCACGTGATCAGCGTGTGGCATGGAAAAATTGAGATCTCTTTATCCTGATCAAACAAGGGTCTTTCTTGAACTACGATCAACGGTATATATACCCTTCGATAATCTGTGCACCCCAGAAGCTAATCCCTGTCTGCCCCACCCACAGATCGCCTCGTTGTCCTTGCAAAATGGACCTCCAAACTCTATCCAACCTCTTCGCAACGACTTACAACCCCGATCCTAATGTGCGCAAAGCCGCTGAACTCCAGATTCGTAAGGTGAATTTCCCGTTCCTAGATCGCGCTCGTGTTGCTACTAGATTCGTGAAAGCATGCGTCGAGATAGCAGCGCACTTGTGATCCATTCCAGCTGCTGACGCTATTTGTTTGAAATTCAGATTGGCAATGAGGATGGGATGATCTCGTCCATTTTGCGAATTATAGCTGCCGATACCATCGACCTGTACGTGTTTTGACGCGTCTTTTTCCACTCTTTCGCTCAAGTCAGAAATACACAGTGCAACACGTCAAGCCTGCTCAGTCTGGCTCAAGAATCGCGTCCATGGTTCTTACTCGGTTGAAACGCCACGGAGGTCAGACCAAGCGGTCATCTCCGCTTCTGAGCGCGAAGCTTTGCGTATCAATGTCCTGCCACTTCTCGCTGCGTCCTCATCAAGGAGTATATCTCTCCAGCTCGCAAACACTCTCAAGTCGATCGTTGCCCACGATTTCCCTGTCAGATGGCCCACTTTGGTGGACGAGATCAAAAAGCTCCTAACGAGCAATAACGTCGGAGACGTCCATGCAGGTTGCGTTGCTACTTTGGAGGCTGTCAGAGCATTCCGTTTCCGCCAGAAAACAGACATACTCCCTACCATTGTTGCACAGCTCTTCCCGACTCTCGTCAACATTGCGACCCAGATGGTCCGCCAACCCCCGAGCGCGGCACAGGAGATCCCTACAATGCTCCATCTCATTCTCAAAGCCTACCGCACCACAATTGTTATCAACTTGAGTCAACACCAACAGAGCGCCGAGAGTTTGGTTCCGTGGGGCCAGCTTCTATTTGCGGTCGTCAACTTGCGTCTGCCAAAGGAGGCTGTGCCTGAAGACCTCGATGATAGAGAGAAGTGCGAGTGGTGGAAGGCAAAGAAATGGGCATATGCGGTTTTGGGCAGGCTGTTCCACCGATACGGGAATCCCTCGCAGATGCCTTCGACGCTTCAAGAGGAATATCTCGATTTTGGAAAGCACTTTGTGACGGCGTTTGCTCCAGAGATTCTCAACATTTATCTTCAACAAGTCGATTTCTATGTGTCAAACCAAGAGTGGCTTTCCAGCAAGTGCCAGTATCAGATCTTCCAATACTTCACTGAATGGTATGGGCTTCACCTTGATCGCCAAATCTCTCACTAACGGTGGTATAGTGTCAAGCCAAAAGCTACCTGGGTGCTCCTCAAGCCCCACTTTGATAAGCTTGTTTCGAGATTTGTCTTCCCTCAGCTATCATTTAACGAGTCCCGCCGAGCATTGTGGGATAGCGACCCCGTCGACTATGTTCGCGTTTCAGCGGGTCAGTGTCATTCATGCTCTTGACACCTCCCAACCTGACCAAAATCCTCCTGGCAGACGAGTACGAATCCTTCACAACACCGGTAGCTGCTGCTACCACTTTCCTTCTTGCCCTGGCGACCAACCGCACGAAAGTCACCTTCCTCCCCATCCTTGGTTTCATCAACAGCATTCTGGGGTCAGGTGGAGCACCAGAGCAGAGATTTGGCGCGTTGAACATGACAGCAGCGCTCGGAAAGCAGATCATGCAACACCCTGAGGCGAAGAAGAACATGCAACAGTTTATGCTCCAGTACGTTAGTCCGGAACTGGAGAGTCCCCAACCGTTCTTGAGGGCTATCGTGCGTCCAAATTGCTTTTGTGATTTCGTGATGAGCTTTATGACTGACAAAACCTCTCCAGTCTCTTGAAATTTTAGGAACAGTAACGAGGCACGGGCTCGTGTGGTCATCAGAGGAGGTTTTAAGCAAGCACTTCCAGGCTGTGTTCCGTGCTTTGGATGATGAGGAGTTCCCTGTCAAGGTTCAAGCCGCATTGGCACTCACTGAGATGATCATTGTGTTTGACTCCGGTTCGTATCTATCTTTTCTATCTCATGTGTGCTGCTCATATAATTTGCGTAGTTCGCACTACTGTCGCGCCCCAAGTTGGCAAAGTCATTCAAGGTGCGATGACGCCCAATCTTGCTGTTCTGTCTCTAACGCACAATACTCCTGTAGATTTACTCAAGATGTCAGACGAGACCGACTTGGATATCCTAAACAACAGCATGGAGACTATGGTTGAACAGTTTCAGACGGAGCTCTTACCTGTTGCAGCTATGCTTACTGCTCGTCTGGTGGGTCGCTCGTGTTTTCAACGACTTAGAGTACCATGTTTACGTTTTTGTTTCGGTAGTGCGAGTCTTATATGCGCCTCGCCAGAGAGAGCGCCATCCACGACCACCTTGAGGATAACGCCGACTTGGAGGCCATCCTTACCGACGTAGAGGACGACAAGACCTTCGCTGCGATGGGTGTCTCCAAAACTATTAGCACTGTCAGTCTCTAGCTCTCTTCTTGTTAAGGGATAGCCCCTCACAGTCTCATCCCACAGATCATCTCCTCGATTGACACCGCACCTGAGATACTGGCTCAAATTCAGGAAATTGTAATTCCTATCATCGTCTTTACTTTCGAGAATAGGCTGCTAGGTGTGCCCTCCTTCACCGGCCTCTTAGATGATCTTCTCAACTGACCAATGATTGTTTAAGACCTCTTTGATAATATGTACGATCTTGTTGACGCCTTGACCTACAAGCTACGCGCTATTTCGCCCAATATGTGGCCTGTCTTCGAGTTGACATACAAACTCTTCAAACATGATGCGATAGATTTCCTTGAGGGTTTGTCGTCAATTTACTCAACTCTTTTTTCTCTAACGATCCGCCGAACTTTCTCAGAGATGTTGCCATCGTTGGATAATTTTGTCTCCTATGGTGCTGATGTTATCAAAGCACGCTCGAACTACAAGCAAATGCTAGTTGACATCTACACCACATCAATCACAACTGAGCAACTTGGGGAGAACGATCGTGTCAATGGCTCGAAGCTGGCCGAGTCTCTGCTGCTCAATCTGCGTGGTGGTATTGATGATGTACGCATAAGTTCATCACGAACGAAACGTAATATCACTAACTCTTTTACGCCTACAGTTCCTCCAACCCATCATTACTACTGCTCTCAACCTCCTTGACAATACAGAGACAGCCGCACTTCGTCTTGCTAACTTAGAAGTGCTCATTAACTGCGTGCTATATAACCCATCTGCGGCGCTGCATCTCATGGAGGCTCACAAACAAGGGATGGCGCGAGCTTTCTTCGACCACTGGTTCGTTGCTATCAACAACGACAGCCGCCTTCCCCGGTTACACGATAAGAAGCTAAGCGTGCTCGCATTGTGTGCGCTTATGGAAATGGCCCCAGAAGCCGTGCCTGAACCCTTGCGCGATGGATGGTTTGGAATTGTTGGTGGAGCTTTGAGGATATTCAAGACCCTTCCAAAAGCAATAGAGGGTACGTTCAAGCAGGACATACTTGCTTCAGTCCCACTGACAGTTATGCATCTAGACCGCAAGAAGCTTGAACAAAGCTTGGAAGGAGAGGATGAATCAGAGGACGACGTGGACGAACAGGGGCTAAATCTTGAGGGTGATGACGGTAGGCTTTAGGTTGCCACTGAGTGTTCTCCTTCTGATTATGGTTCGGGATGTTCAGAGGACGTATGGGATGAAGATTCTGCTTACATGGAGATGCTCGCGAGAGAGGTATTACCACACGCTTCCATCGAGATGTTTACATCTTCTGAGTTCTCTTATCACAGGGTGCACGCCTTCGAGAACAGGCAGAAGGTCATGTACGCCCAGACGAAGATGGAGAAGAGTCTGAGGATGAAGATATCGAAGAAGAATTGGGATACATTAGTCCTCTGGATAGTGCCAAACCCTACACATCGTTTAAGCAAGCTCTCACCAGTGAGTTCTGTTCATCTTGTTCTGACATACGCCTTGGGGCCATTGTTCATTGGTGCCTTCTTATTCTAGCCTTCCAAATGCAAAACCCCGTAGGCTACCAGGCAGCTACAACGGCTCTTGACGTAGAGCAACAGACACTGCTTATGGAGATCATGCGGATAGCCGAGCAGGAGCAACCCTAATCTTAGACCAGTGTTGAGTCTTGCCATATGTTCCCATGTTTTTCATTCACCTTCTCCTGTACGTACGACACGAGCTCATGACGCTTTCGGCTTTGTTTAAGATGTCAATTTGTGCGCTTTTCGGGTGTACTCCTTTCATATAATAATATTACCAACGGAAATCACGATTTTACTAATTCTTCCCTCCCTGTTTACCATTCCACCGCGCCCAACAGGGAACTCGCGTGTGTAGGCTCAATTCCTTCTCAGGTGTTCTTCGTAGAGCGAACTTGGCCGCATCACGGCAGCACAGATGTCGGTCGCACACATTGGGCCATCCAAGTCGAATATAGATCGCGATAACCACTTGTCATGAACCATCCCCACGGCACATACCTTTCCTGTTCGATCTACCACTGACCTGAATGCGTTCAACCGAACGGAACTTCCCGTCGCTCAGTCACGGTTATCTACAGACTTTGAAATTCGCGGACTTCGTGAATCGCAGCCCTTCTCGAGAATACGAACAATCAATCTGCTTATATTCGCACTGGATATGGATTGCTCATGGGATGCACTGGAACTTATTTTAACTCACACTCACACCCAAATCTATGGGTAAAGCCCATGGCACTGATCATGAGAGTGCGCAGCGGGGAAAGTGTTTTTGTACCCCGGTTTGCGCCCTCATCCTCGATTGCATTCGGCAAGTGGCCTGGCTATTGTGCGACTTTCTTTCTTGTGATCCGGACCTTAAGTCTAGTCAAGTCCTTCCGCCGCCGCCGGCCCAGGACGACGAAGGCACTATACACTTCAGGGTTCAAAAACACGGGCTGCTCATGACCATGCACACTGTCTTGAAATTTTTACTTTCCCCAATCACACCTTGTACGGTGACGGTTATAGGAACATAATTTCCTTCGAACTTATGGTCTTCCGAGGTCTTCCGGCGGTTTTCCCTACCCTGATTAACCCCACCGTTTGAACGAATACCCTAAAGTGGCATCCAGGCGAGTGGCCTACTATGCTGAAGCGCACTGAAGGGCAATCCCCGTCGCCATTTCTGGCACCCTGGGTCATAACCGGTTTCGGGATGCTCTTTTCCCTCCTGAATGCACCTTGGGCTTTCAAATCATACAGTCTGAACCTCATTTCCTCGTGTTCAATGTGACTGATTTCTCGGAGGCAGGGCTTCGGAACCCCTCGGAGCCCACCATCCAGTGGTATCGCAATCCCTTCGTCCAAGACGCGCTTGGACGAGAAGGAAACCTTGGGTTGTAAGCTTGATGTAAGAATTCAGGAACAAGCAGAAGATATCCGAAATTACATCCTCCAGGACCCGTGAGCGTCTCCCGCACACCTAGTTCCTAACGCGTTGCGGAACTCGATTGCATAGCTGCAGCCTGCAGCCATATACGAAATGAAGCTTCCTCGAAGCGATAGGTTCAGGAACGAGGGGATGCGAGGCATAGAACTTCATTTGTTGTGAACGAATACTTATGTACATTCACTAAAGCTTTTATCTGAGGAATAACGCAAATGAGTATTGTCGCGATGGCAAAAGCCAGTGTAAGCAGAGGATGCTTACTCACCGAAGACGCTATGTTGTTGGGAAATGCCACCGTCCAATTGGTTGTCACCCTTGACCTCATGCATACATAATTAAGAGATCATATATCGCATTTAGGGTCTGTCACCCTAGAATTTCAATGTAGAACCCATTGACTGAAAGTACAGGCGAGGGTAAAATGGAACCCCTTGAAGCAGTCAATGGACTAAAAGGTAGACGTTTTCACGGTCTTCAAGGTTCAATCAATAGCGTTCGAATCCAGACAAAGATTGAATGTATAGTGCCCACAGTTCGCCATCCATCATTCAATTTTAACTTTCGAAGAAAAGTTGTGCGCGTCCCAAGAGTAGAACCCAGATACCCATCTCTACATTTTCGCCAGTGTCTTTCCCGCAGCATGCAGCGAAGACTTCACACGATTAAAGTGCGGTTCCGTTTGACCAGCCGATAATCAGCCGCACTAGGGATTGCATACAGCAGAATCATTCAATCGAGTTCACGAGGATACCAACAGCAGTACCTCAAACGCGTGTATTTCTCGTCCTCGCAGCCCTACCACCAGCAGTCAGTGCTTGGGTCTGGCCATGGTTCTGAATCACTGAGGTATGGTCATCTCCACGGTTTGCCTGATGACGGTCTTCGCGATAATGCCTCCCTCTGCCTTTCGTGCCATCCTTCTGCGATGTATCCTTGACAGTACCAACGTTTGGTGCATCTTTGTGGCTCTGCACATCCTTCTCTGATTCACCAAAGGATTTCCAACCCTGGAATTTCCTACGGGAAGCAGAGCTCCCGCTTTCTGCATACTCTGTCCTCGTGACGGCTCGGCGGGCGAATTCTCCTCCCTCCGCTGAAGCCGAGCTAGTGTTCGGCCCAGTACTCGAAGTCGTGAAGGCATACGCAGATTTATACGCTTCCGTGATTGGACTTGCGGTTTGGGTGAGGAACAGGAGAACCAGAACCAGGAAAGGAAAAGGAAGACACGAGGGCGAAAAGAAATGAAGCAGAGACGAGAAGGTGTGCGAAGCAGGGGATCAATTATTTTTAGGACAGGATTCACGCATAGAGAGCATAGGTGAGAACACGCACTCGTCACATTCGTAGATCACAACTTCGTAATCTATGGGTGCCAGCATTTGAAGCTCAGCCAATCTACAATCACGAATGGTCAATAAAAAATGAAAGCACATGGGAAATCGAAAAGTAAGGAACTCACAGGCGCTTTCGAAAGCCAGGCAACTTGACATTTCCCCCCATCAAGCCAATATTCTCCCAGAACATGCCTTGCAAATCAGCAGGCAGTTGTGATATCGAAAAGGCGACGGTCGAAGCCAATCCAGCCTGGCTTAGTCCTGGAAATATGTATTACACGATGAGCTTCAGGCGGTCTTCCAGAATCAATTGAACCATGCCCAATGTGAGAGGGGTAAATACCACGACGATATCCTAACCTCAGCTGACAGGAGAAAAAGCCCCGTGCATTGTGGTGCGTGTAGCAGAGAAACGGTTGCAATGCACAGTACATCAACCTTAGCTATGGGAGTACTCACCAACATCGTCTGGCCTAAACAAAAGTTCCGGGACAGTAAATCTCTCGTTACTCATAACGAGAAGCTGATCTGTCTCGGTGATAATGTCGTCCGGGTGGCGCACCCGTCCTCTCCGATTTGTGGATAAGTCTGGAAGGACGTATTCTTGGACGATGGTGTTATGTTTCG
>Ga0247737_1001259_pt1 | contig 10887 bp, 10 predicted proteins | sample UWRJL028104C2_FD_180937 | JGI IMG/M metagenome (GOLD analysis project Ga0247737, IMG submission 180937) | Plant litter microbial communities from Arlington Agricultural Research Station in Wisconsin, United States - UWRJ-L028-104C-2 | ecosystem: Environmental > Terrestrial > Plant litter >...
CGCTTGAAGGCCTGACCTTCGACGGCATGACCGTCATGTCCGGCGGCTTCGGCCTGTGCGGCATCCCCGAGAACCTGATCGCGGGCCTCCGCGACAGCGGCGTGAAGGACCTGACCGTCATCTCCAACAACGCGGGCGTCGACGGCTTCGGCCTCGGCCAGCTTCTGGAGACGCGGCAAATCGCGAAAATGATCTCGTCCTACGTCGGCGAGAACAAGGAGTTCGAGCGCCAGTACCTGGCCGGTGAGCTGCAGCTCGAGTTCAACCCGCAGGGCACCCTGGCCGAGCGCATCCGCGCGGGCGGCGCCGGCATCCCGGCCTTCTTCACCGCCACCGGCGTCGGCACCCTGGTCGCCGAGGGCAAGGAGGTCCGCAACTTCGACGGCCGCGACTACGTCATGGAGACCGGCCTCGTCGCCGACCTGGCCATCGTCAAGGCGTGGAAGGCCGATGAGCGCGGCAACCTCGTCTTCCGCAAGACGGCCCGCAACTTCAACCCGATGATGGCCACGGCCGGCAAGGTCACCGTCGTCGAGGTCGAGGAAATCGTCCCCGTCGGCTCGCTCGACCCCGACAACATCCACACCCCCGGCGTTTACGTCGACCGCGTCTTCAAGGGCGTGTTCGAGAAACGCATCGAACAGCGCACCATCCGCCAGCACGCCGATGCCTGACGCGAACGCACGCGCCGAACGCGGCGCGGCCTATATGGCGACACTGGATCCGGGGCTCGAAGGGGCCCTGCGCAAGGGCATAGCCCCGATCGCCCCCGACTTCGCCGACATGATGGTGGAGTTCGGCTACGGCGAAATGATGAGCCGCCCCGGCCTCGATCCGAAGAGCCGCCAGTTCGTCACCCTCGGCGCCCTGGCCGCCCTCGGCCACCCGGTCGACCAGCTCAAGGGCCACATCAACGGCGCCCTTTCGGTCGGGATCACCCCCGCCGAGATCGTCGAGGCCCTGATGCAGATCGCCATCTACGCGGGCTTCCCCGCCGCCACCAATGCCCTGCGCGTCGCCAAACGCGTCTTCGCCGACCGGGGCGTCAGCCCCCTGCCCGATACCGGAGAAAACTGATGCCCCGCACCCGCGAACAACTCGCCGAACGCGCCGCCAAGGAGCTTCAGGACGGCTTCTACGTGAACCTGGGCATCGGCATCCCGACCCTGGTCGCCAACTACATTCCGGCCGGGATGGAGGTCACCCTCCAGTCCGAGAACGGCATGCTCGGCATGGGCCCCTTCCCCTATGACGAGGACGTCGACCCCGACCTGATCAACGCCGGCAAGCAGACGATCACCGAAATCCCGGAGAGCGCCTATTTCTCCTCGGCCGACAGCTTCGCCATGATCCGCGGCGGCCACATCAACCTGTCGATCCTGGGAGCCATGGAAGTGGCTGAGAACGGCGACATCGCCAACTGGATGATCCCGGGCAAGCTGGTGAAGGGCATGGGCGGCGCCATGGATCTGGTCGCGGGCGTGAAACGCGTCGTGGTCGTCATGGACCACGCTAACAAGCACGGCCAGTCCAAGGTGCTGAAGGCCTGCTCCCTGCCCCTGACCGGCACGGGCGTCGTAAGCCGCATCATCACCGACCTCGCGGTCTTCGACGTCAAACCGGACGGCGCGGGCCTGGAACTGATCGAACTGGCCGAAGGCGTGACGCTGGACGAGGTCGCCGCCAAGACCGAGGCGACCTACACGGTTTCCCAATCCCTGAAAGCTGCGGCATAGTTAAATCCGAACCGGCCTGAGGGGGCTGGAGCGGAGGGTGACATGGGTATCGCGGGGTCGATCACGCCAACGGGCGGCGCGCCGAAGCCGGATCCCGCGCGCGTGGCCGCCATCCGCTACACCATCGTCGACGAGCCCGAGACCTGCGCCGCGTTCGGCGAGACCGCCCGCGCATCCCTCGCCTCCCTGAACGACCGAACCTTGGCCGAGACGCGCAACGGCGATCTCGGCGAATGCGGCCTGTTGCTCGACCACGTCCGCGACCGCGTCGCCGGCCTCGATCCCGCCCGCCTGGAGCCGCGTAGCGGCCTCGCCGGTCTGTTCGACAGCCGGGGCAAGCGTCTCAAGACGTTCCGCGCCGCCTATGCCTCCGCCGCCGCCGCGGTCACCCAGTCCGCCGTCGACATCAACGACCGGGCCGGCGCGCTCGCCCGCAAGGGGACGGCTCTGGAGACGCTCTGGTCCGAAACCCGCGACGCCATCGCCGAACTGGACGCGCATATCGCCGCCGCCCGCGGCTGGCTGGCCAACGAGGCGCGGACTTCGGTCGCTGAAGCCCTCGAGGCCGCCGGGCCGGAACCGGTCGTCGACGCCGTCGAACCGGCCGAGGTTCAGGCCGAGGCCGAGGTCGCTCAGGCCCCCGCCGACGAGTCCATCGCTGCGGAGGTCGCTGCGCCCGACACGGTCGAAAGGCCCGAGATGGAGATCGCCCTGACCGCCGTGCCGGAGACGGGCGAGGCCCTGGCCCCTGCCACGAGCGAACCGGTCGAAGGCGCGGATGGTGTCGTAGAGCTTGCGCCCGAGGCCGAAACCGAGCCTGAGCGGGCGACCGAGCCGTCCTCTGAAGCCGCGCCGGAGATCGAACCGGAACCGGTCTACCAGCCCGCGTCCGTCGTCTCCCTGCCCCATCCGCTGGAAACCCGGCTCGCCGCGCTGGAGGCCGTTCGCGCCACGGCCATCGGCCGCCTGCCCCTGTTGCGCGCGGCTCAGAACGCCGACTGCCGCGCCCCTGCGGCTCTCAAGGAAATCTGCGACGGCGTCGAGGCCTGGCGCGCCGACTGGCAGGAGGCCCTGGGGCTTGCCGGCAAGCGGCCGAAGAAGGTTCGGCCCGACCGTGTCCGCCTGACCCAAGCCGCGTCCGCCCTGACCGACAGGATCGACGCCACCGGCCGCGAGCTGTCCGCCGCACAGGGCCGCCGCGCCGAGCTTCAAGCCCGGGTCGCCCCGGCGCCGTCCGCGACTTCCTTGGCCGCCTAGTTCGTCGTCGCGTTCGCGTCGGTCCAGCCGACGATCTGTGTATTGATGTCCCGCGTCGCTACATCATAGGCGTCGACGATGGACGAGACCCGGTTCTCGCCCGCGGGCTGGCTGACCGTGAAGGTCTGTTCGGCCACGACCGTCCGTTCGGGGAAGCGCAGCAGCCGCGCCCGCGCCGTGATCACCACCGTCGGCATGCCCTCGGCGTATTCGTAACGGGTCTCGAACACCCGGACGTCGACATCGAGCAGCCGCGTCGTCGGCGTCAGCTCGCGCCGCCCGATCAGCCGCACGGCCCGCCCCTGTGACGCGAAACTGGCCTCCAGCGCGTCGCTGTAGAGCATCAGCGCCGGCGACACCCAGCGCGCGCCTCCGATGTAGGCGGCCTGGCTGCCGGTGACGCCCAGCAGCCGGTCGCCCTGCGCCGCCTGAGGCATCTCGAGCGCACGCAGCTTGACCTGGACCGGCGAGGCGACCGAGGTCGTCAGCGCTCCGTCCGCGTCGCCGAAGCGATAGAGCTGCACCGGGTCCGGCGACGACAACAGGGCGCATCCGGACAGGGAGACGGCGGCGACGGCCGCGAGGGCGAGGGTGCGGATCACGGCTGGACCTCCAGTTCCTGGGACGGCGGCCGTCCGATGAAGTCGCGTGGGCTGGCGCGGACATCGTCCACCAGTCCCTGCAGGGATTCCGTCGCCTCCTGCAGCCCCTGGATCGCTTCCAGCAACTGCGGCACGCCGGTCGTCGCGAACTCGCCGGCCGGTCCCTCGATGGCGTTGGCCGTGCGGTTGATCGAGGCGATGGCGGTGCGCGCATCGGCCGTCGCGGCGTTGATGTTCTGGATCGCCTGCTGGCCGTCGGTGTTGACCAGACGACGCGCATCGACGCCCAGGGCGCGGTATTCGGCGATGGCGCCGTTGGCGTTCTCCAGCGCCTTCTCAAGGTCTTCGAACATTCCCTTGCGAGCCTCGAGCTCGGTCGACAGGGCCTCGACGTTCTTCAGGCTGGTGGAGAAGCTGCGGATATTGTCGTCCGAGAGCACCCGGTTGATGCGGTTCAGGGCGTCCACGGTCTGGGCCAGCACCGTGCCCGAACCCGACAGCAGTTCGGCGATCGGCGACGGCTGCGACTGGATCACCGGCACGACGTTGGCCGGATACTGGCTCTTCAACAGGGCGCTGCCGTCCGTGCCGGCCGTGATCTGGATGTAGTTCAGACCCGTGATGCCCTGCGGCTCCAGCTGGGCGCGCGAGGTGACCCGCACCGGCGTCGTGCCGTTCAGACGGACTCGCGCGATGACCTGGTCGCCCTTGGCCGGGTCCAAGTTCAGGTCGGTGACCTCGCCGACGCGGATGCCGTTGAAGTGCACCTCGCCACCCTCCGACAGGCCGCGCACCGGTCCGTAGAAGACGATGTCGTAGATATCGTAGTCGCTGTTGAACTGCAGCCGAGCCAGCCAGATCGCGAACACCGCCAGCGCCGCCAGCAGGGCGACGGTGGCTATGCCCACGGCGGCGTAATGTGCGTCTCGTTCCATCGTCTGTCCCTACGCAGCCTTGGTGGCTGCGCGACCGCGCGGCCCCAGGAAGTATTCCTTGATCCACGGGTGGTCGGATTTCTCCAACTCCTGCACCGTGGCCTTTTCGATCACACGCTTGTCGGCCAGCACCGCCACCTTGTCGCAGATGGCGTACAGGCTATCGAGGTCGTGGGTGATCATGAAGACGGTCAAGCCCAGATCGTCCGACAGCTTGCGGATCAGATCGTCGAACGCCGCCGCGCCGATGGGGTCCAGCCCCGCCGTCGGCTCGTCCAGGAAGATCAGTTCGGGATCCAGCGACAGGGCGCGGGCCAGCCCCACACGCTTGCGCATCCCGCCCGACAACTCGGCAGGCTTCTGGTGATGGCTCTCGGGCTTCAGGCCGACCATGGCGATCTTCATCTCGGCCAGTTCGCGGATCGTGTCCTTGGGCAGCTTCGTGTGCTCGACCATCGGCGAGGCGACGTTCTCGAGCACGGTCAGCGAACTGAACAACGCCCCCTGCTGGAACAGGACGCCGGTGCGGCGTTCGATGTCGGCGCGCTCCGCATCGGTCGCCCCGCCCACGTCGTGGCCGAAGATCCTGACCGAGCCGCCTTCGGGCTCCTTCAGCCCGATGATGGAGTTGAGCAGCACCGTCTTGCCGGTGCCCGACCCGCCGACGACGCCCAGGACCTCGCCGCGCACGACGTCGAGGTCCAGATCCTTGTGGATCACCTGGTCGCCGAACTGGCTCAGCAGGCCGCGTACCTCGATCAGGTTCTCGGTCTTGGCGGGCGCATCGTTCGCCGGCGTGTCGCTCACGGGAGCCTTCACAGGTTCAGCTCCAGGAAGATCAGGGCGAACACGGCGTCCAGGGTGATGATGGCGAAGATCGCCTGAACCACGGCGGCGGTCACCCGGCGCCCCAGGCTCTCGACGTCGCCCGCCACCGCCATGCCCTGGCGACAGCCGATGGCGGCGATGACCACGGCAAAGACCGGCGCCTTGATCAGGCCGACCATCAGATGGGTCCCCATCATCGGGTCCTCGCTGACCCGCTGGATGAAGAAGGCCGGGCCGTAATCCAGCTGGCTCCAGGTCACCAGCAGGCCGCCGATGAAGCCCGACACCATGCCGATGAAGGTCAGCAGCGGCATCATCACCAGCATGGCCGCCAGTCGCGGGATGACCAGCGCCTGGAACGGATTGACGCCCATGACCTGCATGGCGTCGACCTCCTGGTTCATGCGCATCGAGCCGATCTCGGCCGCGAACGACGACGCCGACCGGCCGGCCAGCAGGATGGCGGTGATCAGCACGGCCAGTTCGCGCAGCACCGCCACGGCGACCAGTTGGACGGTGAACACCCCGGCCCCGAACTGGGTCAGCAGGTTGGCGCCGAGGAAGGCGATGACGGCGCCGATGAAGAAGTTGGTCACGGCCACGATGGGCAGGGCGTCGAGACCCGAACGCTCGGCCTGACTGACCCAGGCGGGCCAGCGGATCGCGCCGGGGTGGCGGACGGCCAGGCCGGTGGCCCCCATCAACCGGCCCAGGAAGGCCATCGACAACAACAGTTCGGCCGCCGCGTCGTGCACGCCGTGACCGATCTTGGCGAAGATGCGCACCAGCGCCTGCGGACGTTTCGGCGGCTCGGCGCTCTGCCGCTCCAGCGTCTCGACCATCGCATAGACGCGCCCCGCCTCGGGCCGTGCGTCGAAGGCGCCTTCCGGCATGGCGAAGTTGGAGGCCTGCACCAGGGCCAGGGCGCCGGCCGTATCGAACTTGCCCAGCTCGCTCAGATCGACGTGCTCGATGCTGACGCCTTCCAGGTGGTCGCCCAGCCGGATCGCCGCCTTGCCCAGGCCCATGGTGGTCCAGTCGCCCGTGAGCTTGAGCACGGTCGCGTCGCCCTTGGCGTCCTCGATCTGGAAGTCGGCCGTCCTCATACGCCCACCCTTAGACGAGCCCGGACGAATCGCCCATGCCCGAAAGCCGTGTCGAAACCGTATGAAAGACGGGCCGTCGTCCTTCGGCAACAGCCGTTATCCGAGGTCAGAGCAGTTCCCGCACAGCCTTCAGGTCACGGACGAAGGCCGCACGTTCGCGCACCTTGGCCTCAGCGTCCGGAATGCGCAGCAGATAGGACGGGTGGACGGTGATCATCGCCGCCGATCCGTCGGACAAAGACAGCCGCTGACCCCGCTCCTGCGTGACCGCGACCTTCCTGCCCAACACGCCCAGCGACGCCGTCCCGCCGAGCGCCAGGGTCACCTTCGGCCGCACCAGCCGCCGCTCCTGATCCAGCCACCAGCGGCAGGCGCTGACCTCGCTGGTCGTTGGCGTCTTGTGCAGTCGCCGCTTGCCGCGCGGCTCATGCTTGAAGTGTTTCACCGCATTGGTGACATAGACCTCGGCCCGGTCGATGCCCGCCTCCTCCAGCGCCGCATCCAGGACCTGCCCCGCCGGTCCCACGAACGGCCGCCCGGCCAGATCCTCCTGATCTCCCGGCTGCTCGCCAACGATCATCAGTTTCGCGGCCTTGGGTCCCTCGCCGCACACGCCCTGCGTCGCATCGCGATACAGCGGACAGCGCCGACAGGCCTGCACCCCGTGCCGCAACTCCTCCAGATCGGAAGCGACGAACCCCTCCTCCCACGACCCGTCGCGGACGCTGCGGGCGATGGCCTTGGCCAAGCGGGCGTTGGGTTCGGAGGGCTGACTGGCGACCATGACCTCGGTCCGAGCGCGCGACGCCGCGACCAGTTCCGGGATCAGCGCCGCCTCGGGCAGGTTCTTCCAGTACCGCTTGGGCATCTCGCCCTGCATCGTCTGAACCTTCAGCCGCGCAGGGTTGAAGGTGGACGCATAGTAGGTCTTCCAGAACTCCTCGATCTCGTCGTCCTGCGGCGCATCGGCGGCGCTGGCGGGCGGGCCGAAGGACAGCGCTTCACCATCCCAGAAGCACGACCCGTCCGGCGTCAGGATCGACCACCGCATCGTCGTGAACCGTCGCACGAAGAACCCGGCCGTCTTCTCCAGCACCCGATGCGCCGGCTCGAACCAGGCAACGAACGCCTCGCCATCTTCATCCTGAACGGCGCGAAACCGGACGAAGGCCTTCATCTTGTGCGAGGCCCGGCTGACGTTCTTCGCCCGCTCCATCGCATCGGCGACATCCCGATCCGACACCACCTTCAACAGGTCCGGCTCGTCCCTCAGCCGCCACAGCAGCCGGTACATCAGGTCGAACCGGTCGGCAGACCGATGCAGGATCACCTCCTGCGCCACATCCACGAAAGCGCGCGGCACGGTGAACTGCTGCTCCTTCTCTTTCCGCTCATCCCCGCGAAAGCGGGGACCCAGTTCTATGGGCGCACTGCAATCTGTGAATGCCCCACCGCCCTCGATCCCAGACATCGTGCCCCGCGAAAGCACTGGGTCCCCGCTTTCGCGGGGATGAGCGGAATCAAATAGCGATCCGGTCTGCGAGTTCCCCGCCACCACGAACCGCGCATCCGCCGGCTCCACACCCGCCAGCCGGAACGCCCGCGCGGCCTTGCGCCACCCGTCGAAATCCGTCTCGTGCGCCAGCTCCGCCGTCGGCATCAGAACAGGCTCAGTTGCTCGGCCTTCGGCTGCCCCACCAGCCGATCCCGCAGATCCGCCGCATCCGTCAACCCGCCCGGCGTCCAGTCCAGCGCCGTGATGAAGGGCCGCACCTTGTCGATCCCCCGGCACAGGCGTGCGATGTCCTCCAGCCGCAACGTCCGATACCGACGCACCGAGATCATCCGGTCGACCGACTTCACTCCCAGGCCCGGCACCCGCAGCAGCATCTCGCGCGGCGCGGTGTTCACATCGACCGGAAACTGCGCCCTCTGGTTCAGCGCCCAGGCCCGCTTCGGATCGATGGCCAGATCCAGCATCCCGCCCGTCGAGGCCTCGGAAATCTCCGGCGCCGAAAACCCGTAGAACCGCATCAGCCAGTCCGCCTGATACAGCCGGTGCTCCCGCATCAGCGGCGGCTTCGACAGCGGCAGCGCCGAGCTGGAATCCGGGATCGGCGAAAACGCCGAATAATAGACCCGTTTCAACCCGTACCCGCCGTAGAGCGACGCCGACCGATCCAGAATTTCAGTGTCCGGCGCTCCATCTGCGCCAACAATCAACTGCGTCGACTGCCCTGCAGGTGCGAACTTCTGCGGACGGAATTTGTCCTTCTTCTGAGGCCTGGCCGCCTCGACCTTCAGCCGGACATTGGCCATTGCCTGCTTGATGACGCCGACATCCTTCTGCGGCGCGAACCGCCCCATCGCCTCGTCGCGCGGCAACTCGATATTGGCCGACAGCCGGTCGGCATAGAGCCCCGCCTCCTCGACCAGTTTCGGATCGGCCTCGGGGATCAGCTTCAGGTGGATGTAGCCGCGAAAGTCGTGCTCTTCCCTCAGCTTCTTGGCCACCAACACCAGCTGTTCCATCGTGTAGTCGCCGCTGCGGATGATCCCCGACGACAGGAACAGACCCTCGATATAGTTCCGGCGATAGAAGTTGAGCGTCAGCTCGACCACCTCGTCCACGCTGAACCGCGCCCGCTGCACATTCGAGGACACCCGGTTGATGCAGTAGACGCAGTCATAAATGCAGAAGTTGGTCAGCAGGATCTTGAGCAGGCTCACGCACCGCCCGTCCGGCGTATAGGCGTGGCAGATCCCCATCCCCTCGGTGGACCCGATCCCCTTGCCGCCCCGGCTGTCGCGTTTCGACGTGCCGGATGACGAACACGACGCATCGTATTTCGCCGCGTCGGCCAGCACCGACAGCTTCTTCCTGAGATCCAGCTGCGCCATTGTTCCTATTATGTTCTCTTGCGAGAACCGGGTCCAGCGCAGCCGTGGAAGAGTCGGGTTGGTGACTTATCTCAGGTAATTGAGCAGCGAGACGTCCCGGAGCTGCGCCACGACCTGGGCCGAGGCCTGCACCGCCACCTGCGACAACTGCAGTTCCGTCACGGCCTTCAGCGGGTCAACATCCGTCCGGCCGGACACCAGCTTCTCAAGCGACAGCTGCTGCGCCTCGTGGCTGGTGGTGATCTGATCCAGACGGTTGGCCAGGGCCCCGTTCCGCGCGGCCGCGTCGACCGTCGCCGTTGAGGCGTTGTCCAGCCGCTTCAATTGGGCGGTCAGGAAGGTCTTCTGCGCCTCGGTCGGTTTGCCGGTCAGAGGCCCCGTCGCCGGGTTGTCGTTGTAGGCCTTGATGTCGCGGAAGATCTGGAAAATGTGGCTCTGGGTCACTCCGTCGGCCTCGGTGAACTTGAAGCCGTCCGCCAGATAACCCGTCTCGACCGAGGTGTTCTCCGCGATCCGCGAGACCGGCTTGATCTGGTCGTTGCCGAGCGTCGAGGCGACGGTCGGCGCGGCGACCAGTTCGGTCAGGTTCGACACGGAAACGGGCGCGTTGGTCGTGTCCGCGCCGGCGAACAGATAACCGCCCTGGTGGCGATAGTTCAGTCCGTTGGACACCGACTGAAACTGGCCTTCAAGATCCAGCATCAGGGTGGCCATCGAATCCGAAGCCAGGACGCCGCCGATCGCCTCGCGCGCCGCGCCCAGGGCGTCGTTGACCTGATTGATGGCCAGGTCCTGGGCGTCCAGCCGCGCGGCGACGGCTTCGCCGGTGTTCAGGAAACCCTGCACGCGCGACGCCGCGCCCTTCAGCGCCGTCAGTGTCTCCGACCCACGGCCATAGCCGGCCATGTCGGTGGCGTTCTTGCGGGTCTGGACCCGCTCGCCGGCCTCGTTCTGCGCCTGCTGCGCCTGCATCAGGTTGAGCAAGGCGGACTGATAGTTTCCGTTGGTCGAGACGCGGCTCATCAGATCATCCCCAGAAGCGTATCGTACATGTCCTTGGCGGCCTGGATCATCCGGGCCGAGGCGTTGAAGGCCTGCTGATAGGTCGTCATCAGCACCAGCTCCTCATCCAGGTTCACGCCTTCATAATTCTGCTGCCGCGCATCGGCCTCGGTCGACAGCGCCTGGGCGCTGGCCTGGCGCGACTTGGCCGCCTGGGCCTTGCCGCCGATCTCGCCCGACAGTTCGGACGCATAGCGCGACACCGACAGGCTGCCGCCCGGACTGCCCCCGGCGGCGGAAAACTTCGCCGTCTTCTCGCCCGCGTCGGCCAGCAACAGGGCTCCGCGTCCGTCGCCGGCGCTCAGCGCCGCCGTCCCCGTCGCCGCCGAAAGGTTCAACTGCCCCAGCGCCAGTTTCGATGGGCTCTGCTGGATATCGGTCCGCACCTTGAAGCCGTCCGCGCGCGAGGCCCGCACCCCGCCGCCCAGACCGAACAGTTCGGTCGCCGAGACGCCGGACG
>Ga0247737_1001260_pt1 | contig 10884 bp, 8 predicted proteins | sample UWRJL028104C2_FD_180937 | JGI IMG/M metagenome (GOLD analysis project Ga0247737, IMG submission 180937) | Plant litter microbial communities from Arlington Agricultural Research Station in Wisconsin, United States - UWRJ-L028-104C-2 | ecosystem: Environmental > Terrestrial > Plant litter >...
TATTGCGCTGGGCTCGGGGCTGCTCGGTGCATCGATCATCTTCAAGACCACCCAATGGGGCTATCCCGGTTGTGACGGCTTTACCGCGACGGCGTGGCGCGGGGCGGTCATCGCCGCGTTCGGGCCGATGATGATGGCGCTTGCTGCGCGCGATTTCACAAAGCCGGCCGTGCGTGCACTGCTGGCGCTGCTGGTTGCCGGCGTGGTCGGCGGCGGGGTGATCGCAGTCGCGCCGCAATGCCTGCGGCCCTATGCCTTGGTCGATCCGATGCTGGCCCGGTTGTGGTTGGGCAAGGTCGGCGAAGCGCAACCGTTGTTCGATGCGCCGCTGGGCGTGGCGATCGGCTATGCCGGTGTGATGGTAGCCGGCATCGCCGCGACCGTCTGGCGGCTCCATGCGACGCGCGACACGCGCTGGATCGCGTTGCTCATCGTCCAACTCGCGGCCTTTGGCCTGACCTGTTTCCAGCTGCGCGGCGCCTATGTCGGCGCGATCCTCGCCGCACCGGCGCTGGCCACGGTGATCGCCGCGGCCAGGACGCGCGGCACCGCGTGGCTGGCCGGCGCCTGGCTTGCCTCGGCGGGAATGCTTTACCCGCTCGCGGCCGATGCCTTGACCCCGCGCCCGACGGCACGGATCAGTTCGCCTGTCGCGGGAAGCTGCACCTCGCCCGACGCGCTGGCGACACTCGCCACGCTTCCGCCGGGGAGGTTGCTCGCCTCGCTCGATCTCGGCGCCTATGCGCTGGCGGCGACCCGGCTCGACGTGGTCGGTGCACCCTATCACCGCAACAATGCGGGCAATCTTGCCGTCTATCGCTTTTTCCTGGGCACGCCCGAGGATTCAGTGGCGATCGCTCGCCAGTGGCGGGTCAGCTATGTCGCGCTCTGCCCCGACAGTTTCACGGAATTGGGCGACGACGCGGCGGGCGGGCTGCAACTGGTCAACCAGCTTCGCGCCGGCCGGCCTCCAGCCTGGCTCCGGCCCGTCGCGGTCGCCCCTACCGGGCTTGCGTTATACCGCGTCGAACCCGGCTTGTTTACGGAGCCCGCAACGCGGTAAGGCCCTCCCATGCCGGGGGATATCGACAGACTTCATTGGTGGCAGACACGCTGGTTCGTTGCGCTGGCGGCGTTCGTTGCGATCATTCCGCTGCTCAAGCCCGAAATCCCACCGCTGGTGGATCTCCCGGGGCATCTCGGGCGCTACCGCGTCCAGCTCGACATGCATCAGGTGCCGTGGCTGGGCGACTGGTATAATTTCAGCTGGCAGCTGATCGGCAATCTCGGGATCGACATATTGATCATCCCGCTGGCCAAGCTGGTCGGGTTGGAAATGGCGGTGAAGCTGATCGTCATCACCATCCCGGCGCTGACGGTGACGGGTTTCCTGTGGATCGCGCGCGAAGTGCATGGGCGCATCCCGGCGACAGCGCTGTTCGCCCTGCCGATCGCGTACAGCTATCCCTTCCATTTCGGCTTCGTGAATTTCGCGCTGGCGATGGCGCTGGCGCTCAACATGTTCGCCTTGTGGCTGCGGCTGGCCCGGCTTGGTCGATTCCGGCTGCGTGCCGCCATCTTCGTGCCCCTCTCCTGCGCTCTGTGGATCTGCCATACTTTCGGTTGGGGCGTGCTCGGCGTGCTCGCCTTTTCGGCGGAAATGGTGCGCCAGCACGACAAGGGCCATCGCTGGCTCAATGCCTGGGTGCGGGCAGGTCTCGGTTGCCTGCCGCTCGCCCTGCCGATGGTGCTGATGGTGATGTGGCGCAGCGGGCATCATGTCGGCGGCGAAACCGGCGACTGGTTCAACTGGCGCGCCAAGATCATGTGGCTGACCATGGTCCTGAAGGATCGCTGGCAGCTGTTCGACATCGCTTCGGGCGCGATCCTCTACCTGATCCTGTTCAAGGGGTTTCGCGACCCGACGATCGAATATTCGCGCAATCTTGGCCTGTCGGCCTTGTTCCTCCTGGCGGTGTTCATCCTGCTGCCGCGGATCGTGTTCGGATCCGCCTATGCCGATATGCGGCTCGCGCCATTCATGATCGGCATTGCGCTGATCGCGCTGCGCCCGCGCCGGGGCGTGCCGATCCGCCATGCCGCGACCCTCGCGCTGCTCGGCCTCAGCTTCTTCCTCGTCCGCATGGGCGCGACGACGGTGAGTTTCTGGATGTTCGACCGGACCTATGAGCGCGAACTGAAGGCGCTCGACCATATCCCGGTCGGCGCCAAGATGGTCAGCTTCGTCGGTACCGAATGCCGGCCGTCCTGGTTCATGACCCGGCTCGAGCATTTGCCGGCGATCGCGCTGGTGCGGAAGCTGGCCTATACGAACGACCAATGGTCGATGGCGGGAGCGCAGTTGCTCACCACGCGCTACGCGCCGGCGCGCAATTTCGCGCATGACGCGTCGCAAATCGTCACCGAGAAATATTGCCGGGGCGAATGGTGGCGGACCATCTCGCTGTCGCTCGCGCGCTTCCCGCGCAACGCCTTCGACTATGTCTGGCTGATCCAGCCGCCGCCCTATGATGCGAAATACAATGCCGGCTTGGTGGAGGTCTGGCGCGACGGCACGAGCGTATTGTTCCGTGTCGACCACAGCGTCACCCCGCCGCCGGTACCGTTGTTCCCGGAGGAGATTCGCGCGCTGGAAATCCGTGCGCGGCGGCAAGCCCTTGAACGGCTCAAGGCCCTCGACGAAACGGCGTCGCCTCTCCTAGCCACTCCCGGTCCGACGCCACTGCCTGCCGCTCCTGCTCAAGGAAATGAGCGACCGCCTTCCTGAAGCCGGGATCGGGAAGGTAATGGGCTGACCAGGTCGGCTCGGGTATATAGCCGCGCGCCAGCTTGTGCTCGCCCTGCGCACCGGCTTCGACCGTTTTGAGCCCGAGCGCGATCGCGGCGTCGATCGCCTGATAATAACAAAGCTCGAAATGGAGAAACGGCACTTCCTCGGTGCAGCCCCAGTAGCGGCCATAGAGCGTGTCGGCGCCGATCAGATTGAGCGCGCCCGCGATGGGGCGGCCGTTCCGTTCGGCAAGGATCAGCAGGACCTTGTCGGCCATGCGCTCGCCGAGCAGCGAGAAGAAAGCGCGGGTCAGATAGGGCCGGCCCCATTTGCGCGAGCCGGTGTCCTGATAAAAGATCCAGAAGGCATCCCAATCGGCCTCGGTGATGGCGCTGCCGGTCACGTGGCGGATGGTCAGGCCTTCGACCGCATTGCTGCGCTCCTTGCGGATCGCCTTGCGCTTGCGACTGGCTAGCTCGCCAAGGAAGTCGTCGAAGCCGGCAAAACCCTGATTGTGCCAGTGGAACTGTGTGCCCGCCCGGATCAGCCATCCGGCAGCCTCGAACAGCGGAAGCTGATCGGGCGCGAGGAAGGTGACATGGGCCGAGGACAGGCTGTGCTGGTCGGTCACCGCCTCGATCGAGGCGATCAGCGCGGGTGCCAGCGCCTCGTCGCGCAGCAGCAGGCGCGGGCCCGGCGCGGGGGTGAAGGGCACCGCCACCTGCAGTTTCGGATAATAGCGTCCGCCCGCCCGTTCCCACGCATCGGCCCAGGCATGATCGAAGACATATTCGCCCTGACTATGGCCCTTGCCATATGCCGGGGCGATCGCGGCCGGTTTGCCGTCCGCGCCATCGATGACGATCGGGATTGGCTGCCAGCCCGTTTCCGCGACGGCGCTTCCCGACTCTTCGAGGATCGACAGGAAGTCATGGGTCACGAAGGGATTGGCAGTGCCGGAGCACGCATTCCAGTCCTCAGCCCGGATTGAGGATACGCCGTTGGCGATTCGGGCGGTAACGGCGGGCTTGCTCACCCGCCCTAACTAGGCGTGGGCTCTCCGCTTTCCAACCGCGGTGCGATCATGCCGCAGACGAGCAGCAGCAGGAACGGCGTGACGAACTCGCGGTGGCGTTCGCCGAATTCGAACCATACGCCGAACAGCATCAACTGGACGCCGCACGCGGCGATCAGCAGCAACAGGGTGGGGGTTCCCGGCATGCGACGGATGCGTACCGCTATCGCGGATGTCACCAGCAGCGCGACATGGGTGAGATAGGACATGGGCAGCAGCGCCGCGGCGAAGGCGGCGGGCAAGGGAGGCTGCATCGCCACCAGCCGGGTGATCCCGAACGAGGCAACGCCGCAGGCGCGGAGGAACTTGGTGATGGTCAGCCGGATGAAGGCGCCTGGATTGGCCTTGATCCATTCGACCGCGATCGCGCCGATGCGTTTGCTATAGACCATTTCCGGGAGGCCACGCAGATGCTCGGGCGGCGGCATCCAGTTGCCGGTGGCCTCCGGGTTGTTACCGATCCAGAGGCTTGCGCCGCCGGCGCTGGTCAGCGGCATGAACACGCCGAAGATCAGCCAGTTGCGGACCCACCAGGGCAGCATGACCAGCAGGGCGATACAGGCGGCGCGCAGGCCCGCTGCCAGGATCGTGAAGAACCCGGCCTGCCCGATCAGGAACAAGCCGAACAGGGCGGCGAGCGGCGCTTGGCCCGGCTGAGTCAAGGCAAGCAGGGCAGCGGGCACGCCGATCTTGACTGCATCGCGCCAGACCCGGTGGTCCCGGTTCATCCAGGCGAGCGCGAGCGCCAGGATCAGGAAGGCGCACAGCCCTTCCTTCTGCGCAAGCGGCGCCGAGAACAGCACCGAGGGCCAGATGAGATAGAGCCAGGCTGCCCCGCGCCCCGCGCCTTCGTTGCCGAATCGGCGCCCGAGCTGGATCATCAGCGACGCGGCACCGAGATCGATCACCGTGCCGAGGAAAAGCACCGAGGCAGTGGAGAAACCGGCGATTGCGCCCCAGCCCGCGAGCAGGAAGGAATAGAAGGGTGGGAACAACGCCCGCCAATAGCCGCCAAAATAGGGTTCGTAGATGCCGTACTCGTCCCGGATCAGCAGGCCCTTGGCGAGCAACAAATAGGCATTGGGATCGCCGTTCGACCCGCGGTGGACCGACAGCAGCGCGAAGGCCATGCGCAGCGCGATCGCGAGGATCGCCAGCAGCGCGAGTCGCCGCCGCGACGGCATAGCGCGCAGCAGCGGCACGGCGAGGGCCGCCGCCCCGAGCCAGAGCAGGAGGATGACGATGCCGACCAGCGAGAACCCCCAACGCCCGGCCACGCCAGGGAAGGAAAACAGGCCATAAAGGCACAAGACCGCCAGCACCGCTTGCGCGCCGCTGTCAGCTAGCCGGAAGTTGGCAAACCTCCCGGCCACACCGGTCATTCGCCGAACGCGGTGGCGCGGTAGAGCAGGGTGATCGCGACGCGGCGGTTTCGCGGATCGGTCGCATTGCCCTCGATCATCGGCTCGCGGTCGGCGACGCCTTCGATCCGATTGAATCGCGCCTCAGGGATGCCGCCATTCGCCAGCCGCCGGCGCGTCGCTTCGGCGCGGCCGCTGGACAGCATCCAATTGTTCATCGCCAGCGGATCACCATAGCCCAGGCTGTCGGTATGGCCGCGGATCATGATCGGGTTGGTCATGTCCTTGATCGATTCGGCGATCAGCCCGATCAGCTTGGATGCCTCGGGGTCGAGCTGAGTCGTGCCCAGGCCGAACATCGAATAATCGGCATCATCTATCAGGTCGACGCGCAGCCCGTTCTGCGTGCGCACGAAGCGGACATGCGACGCGAGCTTGGACAGCTTGGCGCTCTTCGACATGGCGAAGGAGACCTGACGGCGCATCTTCTCGAAATTCTGCCGATCCTCGGCAGCGAGCACGGCTTTGTTCTTCAACGTGCCCTTCTGGCCAGTACCGACCTGGTCGCCGCCAAGCGCCTCGACCGGAATGGTCATCGACCGCGTGCCGGTTTGCGATGCCTTGTGCGGGTAATTGTCCTTGTCGGTGATCGACGAGCCGCCGAACATGCCGTTGGAGCCGGCGCTGTTCTGTTTCATCTGCACGAGGGTCGGCGCGAAATAATCGGCCAACGCCTTGCGCTGCTTCTCGTTGGTCGCGCCGAGCAGCCACATGAGCAGGAAGAAGGCCATCATCGCGGTCACGAAATCGGCATAGGCGACCTTCCAAGCGCCGCCGTGATGGCCGCCATGCCCTTCGACATAGATCTTCTTGTAGATGATCTTCGGCGGCTGGTTGCTGCCGTGCGGAGCACGCGCTGCCATTAGTCAGCTGCCTTCGGCAGGCGGTACCCACCCGGCCACCCATTCAGGGTACTCTCGTGGGTGGCCGGGTGTGGGAGCGGGCCGGTACCGCATCCGCGCAGCCGATCCATACCTCAACGCCCCCGGAGGCCGTCGAACACTTCGGCGAAGCCGGGCTGGTTCGAATGAGCGATGCCCGAGCGCGCCGCCTCGATCACCAGCGGCTGCGGATGGCCGTGGAGCGAGGCGATGATGATCTGCTTCACCACGTGATAGATGGCGGCGTCGGCGTCGATCACCTGCTTCAGCCGGCTGGCGAGTGGGCTGACGATGCCATAGGCCAACAGCACGCCCATGAAGGTGCCGACCAGTGCGGAGCCGATCATCGCGCCCAGGATGGCGGGCGGCTTGTCGATCGAACCCATGGTCTTCACCACGCCCAGCACGGCGGCGACGATGCCCAGAGCGGGCAGCGCGTCGGCCAGGCTCGACAGCGTCGTGTGCGGGCCTTCCACCTCGTGGTGATGAGTCTTGATCATGTTGTCCATGACGTCCTCGACCGCATGCACATCGAGCGTGCCCGACGAGACGACGACGAGGCGCAGCGTATCGGCGATCAGGTTGACCAGGGTGTGATCGGCGAGCAGGCGCGGATATTCAGCGAACAGCGCGGAGGATTTCGGGTCCTCGACATGCGGCTCGAGCGCGATCGGCCCCTCGGTACGCAGCATCTTCATCAGCTTCGACACGAGGAAGATCGTGTCGAGATAATCCTGCTTCTTGTATTTCGGACCCTTGAAGATCTTCGAGAAGCTGCCGCCGAGCGCCTTCAGCTCCTTGCCAGAATTGCCGATGATCAGCGCGCCGGCGGCGGCGCCGCCGATGATGAGCATCTCGTGCGGAATCGCTTCCATCACCGGGCCGAGTGCACCCCCGGTGATCGCGAAGCCGCCAAAGATCATGACGAGCAGGACGACGAGGCCGATCACCGGAAACATGGACTTCGCATTCCCCCTTGTTGCGTACCGCCATCCCTAGGAACGGCAGGTATCATTCCCGGTTAACCGGATTTCGTAGCTAACCGGTTACTAACCGACTCCGGATCAACGCAGATAATCGAACAGCGACAACTGGCTGAGCTTGGTGAAGCTCGCCTGCGTGGCCGACAGGATCGTCATGGTCTTCTGGAGCTCGGTGAGCGTCTCGGTGACATTGGTATCTTCAAGGGCCGAGCGGTCGATTTCGCGATTGGCGGCGGTATCGGTCATCTGGTCTGCGACCAGATCGAGCCGGGCAGCGCGCGCGCCGACCGAACCGCGCACGGTACCGACTTGAGTTAGGGAAGCGTTGATGCCGTCGGTCGCCTCGGCGACCGCGCTCGACACGTTCCCGCCCGCGTCGATCGCGGCGGCAAGCTTGGAGATGATGGCAAAGGCGTCGGTCGCGCCATTTGCGGTCTGAACGCCGCCGAACACGCGCGCGGCGGTTTCGGTCGCGATGATCGACTGATCGTCGCCGAGCGGAATGGCGGGCGGTGTGCCGGTGCCGGTGAAGCCGACCGCGCCATTGGCGCCGATAGTGACGGCGGTGTCGCCGGTCGCCGCGCCGAACAAAGGCTGGCCACGTGCGTCCTTGGTGTTGGCCAGCTTGACCAGATCGTCGAGCACGCCCTTGAGCTGAGTCGAGATGGTTGCGCGGGCGGAATCGGTCAGCGTGCCGTTGCCCGCCTGTAGTGCAAGCTCCGCAGCCTGTTGCAGGCTGTTCTCGATGGAGGTCAGCGTCGAATCGGTCTGCTGGAGCAGCGACTGGGCGAGCCCGACATTGCCTTTGGTGGCGAGGTCGTCGGCCTTGCCCTGCTTGAGCGTGGCGAGCCGCTGATAAGCGACGACATCGTCGGACGGCGCCAGCAGGCGCGTCTCGGACGAGACCTGGATCTGCAGTTTGTCGGCCTTCTGGCTGAGCTTCTGCATGAGGGTTGCCGAGCGGTCGTAAAGCTGGGCGGTGCTGATCTGCATGGGGCTGCTCAACGAATATCGAGGATGGACTGGAGCGTCTCGCGCGCGACCTGGATCACGCGGCTCGACGCCTGATAGGCTTGCTGGAAGCGCATCAGGTCGACTGCTTCGCTGTCCAGATTGACGCCCGACACGGCGTCGCGCGCGGCGACCGCGCCATCGCGGATCGCGCTCTGTGCTTCGGCAACCTGCTGGCGCGAGGAGAGTGCGGCGGCATTGTCGGCGACGAGACCGGTGGTCCTGGCTTCGAACCTGGCCGAACTGCGTAGTGCCGACAGCGCCTGGAGATTGCTGTTGTCGCGCGGGCCGCCGCCGACCGCGGCCGCGGCGATGCCGCGTGGATCAGTGAGGGTCAGCTGGATATCGGTAGGCGAATCGCCGGTGGCGAACATCGGCGCGCCAGGATTGCCATCGAGGTCCCGGCCCTGCGCCTGCACGGCATTGACGCCGTCGACGAAGCTGGTCGCGATGACGTTCAGCTGCTCGCGCGCCGCTTCGATGCGCTGGGCGCCGTCGACGATCCCCGCAAGCGCACCGCCCGACGGCACCACGGTGGCGATCTCACCGGCTCGGTGCACGGCAAAGGAGACATTGCCCGCATCGTTGCGGACATAGGTCACGGTGCCGGCATCGCTGCCGGAAACGAGCGTCGGGCCGGTTGCGCCACCGAGGCGGACGGCGGCGCGGCCGGCGACGTCGATCGAGACCGATACGTCGCTGATCGCGCTCATCTGTTCGAGCAGCTGGTCGCGCTGGTCGAGCAGTTGCGCGGCGCTGGTGGTGCCGGGCGTGACACGGCCAAGGCCGTCATTGACCTTGGCGAGCGCGACGCCGAGGCCGCTCAGCGTGGTCACCGCGTTCTCGGCGGTGCCGTCGAGATCGGCGGCGACCTGGTCGAGCGCCTTGCCGGTCGCGGCGAAGGCGTTGGCGGCCGAGGTGCCGGCTTCGAGGAAGACCGAGCGCGGCGCGCTGGCGGTCGGATCGGCGGCCATGGCCTGAGCCGAGGTGAAGAAGCTGGTCAGCCGGTCGCCGAGCTTGTTGCCGGTGAGTGCGGTCTGGATGCGGTCGAGCCAGGCGACGCCCGTCTCGCTGCGCGCGAGATCGGCGCTGGAGGCGCGGACATCGGCGGCGCGGAAGGCGTCGGCGGAGCGGACCACGCCGTCGACGACGACGCCCATGCCCGATGCGACGCGGCTGGTCGAACTGATGCCGGCGCCGGCATTGACCTCCTTGAGAGCAACGCTGCGGCGCGCATAGCCGGCGGTGCCGGCGTTGGCGATGTTTTCGGAGACGGTGGTCAGCGCGCTCTGATAGGCGCGCACGCCGCTCGCGCCGGTGGCGAGGAGGTCGCTCACGGCTTCTTATCCGAAGACGGGCCCATGGTTTCGGGCTGGAGGTTGGCCTGGGATTTGGCGAGGAAATCGGTCATGGCCTTGCCGATGCCGAGCGGGGCGTGGTCGGCCATGGATTGGGCGACCTGCTGGTCCTGCATGTCGCGGAATGTGTCTAACCCTTTGGAAGAAAAGAGTTCTTCCGCCAAATGCGCCTGGCGCATCGACTTGAGCATCATGCCGGCGAACACCGCCTCGAACTGCTTGCCCGCCTTGTCCAGATTGGCGCGCGAGGCGAGACGGCTGGTGTCGACGCTGATGCCCGTGGTCGGGGCGGGAAGGGTTGGAATCTCGCTCACAGGACGATCAACTCCGCTTTCAGCGCGCCGGCTTCCTTCAGCGCCTCGAGGATCGCGACCAGGTCGGCCGGCGAGGCGCCGATCGCGTTCACTGCCTTCACGACGTCGGCGAGCTTCGGGCCGGGCTCGAGCAGGAACATCGGGCGATGCTCCTCCTCGACCGCGACGCCGCTCTTCTGCTCGACGGCGGTCTGGCCCTGGCTGAACGGCTGGGGCTGGCTGACTCGCTGCTGCTCGTCGATGCGCACGGTGAGCTTGCCATGGCTGACCGCGGCGGGGCCGACGCGGACCGCCGCATTGATCACGACGGTGCCGGTGCGCGCGTTGACGATCACCTTGGCGGAAGGCTCGGCCGAGACGACTTCGAGATTCTCGATCTCGCTCATCAGGGTCGACCGGACATCTGCGCCGACGGGCGCGCGGACCGAGACCGAGACGGCGTCGACCGCTTGCGCCGAGCCGGCGCCGAGCCGGGTGTTGATCGCGGCGGCGACATTCTGCGCGGTGGTGAAGTCGGCGCGGGAAAGATTGTAGGTCAGCACCGGCGTGTTCTCGAAGCCGGTCTGGACCGCGCGCTCGACCGTCGCACCTTCAGGGATACGGCCGGCCGAGGGAATGTTGACGACGATCTGCGACCCGTCCTTGCCCTCGGCACCAAGCCCGCCAACGGCGAGGTTGCCCTGCGCCATCGCGTAGATCTGGCCATCGGCACCGAGCAAGGGCGTCAGGATCAGCGCACCGCCGCGCAAGCTCTTGGCCTTGCCCATCGACGCGACGGTGATGTCGAGCTTCTGGCCCGGTTTGGCGAAGGCGGGCAGGTCAGCGGTGATCATCACCACGGCGGCGTTCTTCATGCCCGGATTGGCGTTGGGCGGCAGCTGAAGGCCGAAGCGCGAGGCGACCGCCTTCATCGACTGGATGGTGTATTCGAGATTGTCGTCGCCCGTGCCGGGCAGGCCCACGACCACGCCATAGCCCGTCAGCTGGTTCGAGCGGATGCCCTGAAACCCGCCCAGGTCCTTGACCCGGTCAGCACTGGCCGGACCTGCG
>Ga0247737_1001262_pt1 | contig 10878 bp, 10 predicted proteins | sample UWRJL028104C2_FD_180937 | JGI IMG/M metagenome (GOLD analysis project Ga0247737, IMG submission 180937) | Plant litter microbial communities from Arlington Agricultural Research Station in Wisconsin, United States - UWRJ-L028-104C-2 | ecosystem: Environmental > Terrestrial > Plant litter >...
GCTTCGGCGTGTCGCGCGTGTCCGTTTCCCCGGCGGCCGGAATCTGGGATCGTCTGTCGGAGCCGGGTAGGGGCGCGGCTACTGTGGTGGCGATTGTCCTGACCGGCCTGGCCGGCAGGCACAACCGAAGGATTGGTTTTCGACCGGCCTGGCCGGTACGCACAGCCGAAGGATTGGGTTTCGCCGTGGCACTGGTGGTGCAGAAGTACGGTGGCTCGTCGGTCGCGACCGCCGAGCGCATCAAGCGCGTCGCCGAGCGGATCGTCGCAGCCCGCAAGGGCGGCGACGACGTGGTGGTCGTGGTCTCCGCGATGGGCGACACCACCGACGAGCTCATGGACCTGGCAAACCAGGTCAGCCCGCTGCCGCCCGGCCGTGAGCTCGACATGCTGCTCACCTCGGGCGAGCGCATCTCGATGGCGCTGCTCGCGATGGCGATCCACAACCTCGGCTACGAGGCTCGCTCCTACACGGGTTCGCAGGCCGGTGTGCTGACCACCTCGACCCACGGCAAGGCGCGCATCATCGACGTCACGCCGGGCCGGCTGCGCAGCGCGCTCGACGAGGGCGCGATCGCCATCGTCGCCGGCTTCCAGGGCGTCTCGCAGGACACGAAGGACATCACGACGCTCGGCCGCGGCGGCTCCGACACGACGGCCGTGGCCCTCGCGGCCGCTCTGCACGCCGATGTCTGCGAGATCTACACCGATGTGGACGGCGTCTTCACCGCCGACCCGCGGATCGTCCCCGACGCCCGGCACATCAAGCAGATCACCTACGAGGAGATGCTCGAGCTGGCCGCGGGTGGGGCGAAGGTGCTGATGTTGCGATGCGTGGAGTACGCACGCCGCTTCAAGGTGCCGATCCACGTACGCTCGTCCTACTCGAACAAGCCCGGCACCCTGGTCACCGGCTCTATGGAGGATCCTGCCGTGGAACAAGCGCTCATCACCGGAGTCGCGCACGACCGGAGCGAAGCCAAGATCACGATCGTGGGCGTGCCCGACGAGCCCGGTTCCGCCGGTCGCATCTTCGACACGGTCGCCCAGGCCGAGATCAACATCGACATGATCGTGCAGAACGTGTCGACCGAGGGCACCGGGCGCACCGACATCTCCTTCACCCTGCCGAAGGCGGACGGCCCCACCGCGATGGCCGCGCTCGACAAGATCAAGGAGCAGATCAAGTTCAAGAGCCTGCTCTTCGACGACCACGTCGGCAAGGTCTCCCTGGTCGGCGCGGGCATGCGGTCGCACCCGGGTGTCGCCGCGTCGTTCTTCGCCTGCATCGGCGAGGCCGGCGTCAACATCGAGATGATCTCCACATCCGAGATCCGGGTCTCCGTGGTCTGCCGTGACAGTGACCTGGACACCGCGGTCCGCGCCGTGCACGACCAGTTCGAGTTGGGCGGCAGCGAGCAGGCGGTGGTCTACGCGGGCACCGGCCGGTAACCCGGATCATGGCGCAGCCCACGCTCGCCGTAGTCGGGGCGACCGGATCCGTCGGAACGGTCATGCTCGAACTGCTGTCGTCCCGGCGCAACGTCTGGGGTGAAATTCGGCTGATCGCCTCGTCGCGGTCGGTCGGTAAGAAGCTGAGCTGCCGCGGTGAACAGCTCACCGTGGTCGAGCTGACCCCCGAGGCGTTCGACGGGGTCGACGTCGCGATGTTCGACGTGCCCGACGAGGTGTCGCTGGAGTGGGCGCCGGTGATCGCGGCCCGCGGCGTCACCGTGGTCGACAACTCGGCCGCGTTCCGGATGGACTCCGATGTGCCGCTGGTGGTGCCCGAGGTCAACCCTTCGGCACTTGCCCACCGCCCGCGCAACATCGTCTCGAACGCCAACTGCACGGTGCTGGCGATGATCATGGCGATCGCGCCGCTGCACCGCGAGTACGGCCTGCGTGAGCTCGTGCTGGCGTCCTATCAGGCCGCTTCCGGCGCTGGCCAGTTCGGCGTCGACACCCTGCACGACCAGCTCAGCAAGGTGGCCGGCGACCGGCTGCTGGGCTCCCGCCCGGGCAACGTGCGCCAGGCGGTCGGCGACGACATCGGCCCGTTCCCGGCGCCGCTCGCGCTCAACGTGGTGCCCTGGTCGGGCGCGCTCGAACCGCTCGGCTGGTCCTCCGAGGAGCTCAAGCTGCGCAACGAGTCCCGCAAGATCCTCGGCATCGCCGCCCTCAAGGTCTCGGCCACCTGCGTGCGGGTCCCGGTCGTGACCGCCCACTCGATCGCCGTGCACGCGGTCTTCGGCTCCGAGGTCGACGCCGAGGGCGCCCGCCAGGCCCTGCGTAACGCGCCCGGCGTGATCCTGGTCGACGACCCCGAGTCCGGCGAGTTCCCGATGCCGATCGACGCGGTCGGCACCGACCCGTCCTGGGTGGGCCGCATCCGCCGCGCGATGGACGACCCGCGCGCGCTCGACCTCTTCGTCACCGGCGACAACCGGCGTAAGGGCGCCGCCCTCAATACCCTGCAGATCGCCGAGCTGATCGCCGCCGAGCTGGCGAAGTGACCGGCGTGGTCGCGGTCGTGATCACCGCGGCCGACCGGGCCAGGCCCACCGACTTCACCCGCCGCCTGGTCACCGACCGGTTCGCGGAGTAGCCGGCTCAGCTCTCGATGTCTCGGTCGTCGGGCGACCGGCGGTCGCCCAGGATCCCGCTGACCGGCACGGCTGCCTCGATCGCCGCGACGGTCGCCGCGTCCAGAGTCGTCTCGGCGGCCGCCACATTCTCGGTGAGGTGCGCGATGCGACGGGTCCCGGGAACCGCCACAACGTCGGGCGCGGTGGTCAGCAGCCAGGCCAGAGCCAGTTGGCCCACGGTCAGGCCGAGTGGCTGAGCGATTGGCGTCAGGCCGTCCCGCAGAGCGACGTTGTTCGCCAGGTTCTGCGACTGGAAGCGCGGGTATCCGGCCCGCAGGGTGCCGTCGACCTGCTCGACCGAGCGGACGGAACCCGCCAGCAGACCGCGGCCCAGCGGGGCGTACGCGAGGAAGCCGATCCCCAGCTCCCGCGTGGTGGTCAGCACCCCGTCGTCCTCCACGTCCCGGCTGAACAGCGAATACTCGCTCTCCACGGCGGTCAGCGGCGTCACCGCGTGGGCCCGCCGGATGGTGCCGGGCCGGGCCTCGCTGATCCCGACGTGCCGGATTTTGCCGGCTGCGACCAGCTCACCGAGGGCACCGAATGTCTCCTCCACGGGCACCCGCGGGTCCACCCGGTGCTGCAGGAACAGGTCGATGCGGTCGGTGCCGAGGTGCCGCAGGGAACGGTCGACGCTGTGCCGCACGTAGTCCGGCCGTCCGCAGGCTCCGCCGAGCACGGTGCCATCATCGGCGAGTTCCGCGCCGCCGAACTTGGTGACGAGGACGATCTCGTCGCGCCGGTCGGCCAGTGCGGCCCCGACGAGGCGTTCGCCGGTGAACGGTCCGTAGACGTCCGCGGTGTCGAACAGGGTGACGCCGAGGTCGGCCGCCGCGCGGAGGACGTCGGCCGACTCCCGCTCGTCGGCCGGTCCGTACGCCTGGGTGAGGCTCATGCAGCCGAGGCCGAGGGCGGAGGAGGTGAGGCCGGTACGGCCGATAGCACGTTTGTCCATGCACCCAGGTAATCAGGGGACGCGACGTGCTTCCAGGCACAGCTTTGCCTAGGTGTCCGAGTGCGACCCTCGCGATGCGTATTGTCGGGCGGTGCCTCGCAACGATGCTCTCGGCGCCTTCCTGCGGGATCGGCGCGGCCGGGTCAACCCGTCCCGCGCCGGGCTGCCGGTGGGCCGCCGTCGCCGGGTAAGTGGTCTGCGCCGCGAGGAGGTCGCGCGGCTCGCCGACCTCAGTGTGGACTACTACGCGCGCCTCGAGCAGGGCCGGCAGCACACCGCCTCACCGGCTGTCCTACGCAGCGTCGCCCGTGCGCTGTTTCTGACCGAGGACGAGCGGCGACACCTGTTCACGCTGGCCGGCGTTCCCGACGAGGCGGTGTCGGCCGCATCGGCCGAGCCGGCCGACGACCGGATCGGTGGGCTGCTGAGCGTGCTGGGCGACACCCCGGCAATGGTGGTCGGGCCGTTCGTCGACGTCGTACAGGTCAACCCGGCGGCGGCCTTTCTTTTCGACGACTTCGCGGCCCGGCCCGAGGCCGAACGCAACGGCCTGCGCTGGATGCTGCTCGATCCGCGCGCCCGCGCGCTTTACGGCGACGCCTGGGAGGGCGCCGCCGGGGAGATGGTCGGCATGGTGCGGCTGGACGCCGGGCACGATCCGCGCAATCCCCGGCTGGCTGAGCTCGTCGCCGAGTTGACCGAGCACAGCGAGTTGTTCCGACGGCTCTGGGCCGACCAGACGGTCTCCACCTGGCAGCATCACCGCAAGACGCTGCGGCACCCCGAGTTGGACGGCCCGATGGACTTCACCAACGAGTTCCTCAGCGTGCACGGCGCCCCGAACCGAACCGTGGCAGTGATGATCCCGGCCGATCCGCAACGGTTCCGGGCAGCCCTCAACCGCCACTCCTGAACGCGCTTCGCGGGGAGGAAGTCGAGAACGGCGCGGCAGATTCGTCCTAGGGGTGCGGGCGACCACCGTGGTCCCACGACACCGAGGAGAACTGGCATGACGATTCGGCGGATGGGCCGGCCGGCGAGATCAGCTGAACCCGGCCGGACCGGTGGGGGCGGCCGGGTCAAGCGAGGTCAGGCGACGGCGTCGAGGTCGGCTCGGTTCAGAAGGGCTCGCAGCGTGATCCCCTCGGCCGCGAGGGCCTGAGCGCCGCCCTCCTGGCGGTCGATCACGCAGAGCGCGTGGTCCACGTGCGCGCCGAGCTTGCGAAGGTCGTTCGTCGAGAGGACCACCTGGCCGCCCGAGGTCACCACGTCCTCGACCACCAGCACGCGGCGGCCGGCCACCTCGGCGCCCTCGGCCAGGCGCGCGGTGCCGTACTGCTTGGCCTGCTTACGGATGAAAGCCGTGGGCAGGTTGGCGTGCCGGGCCACCGCGGTCACCACCGCGATGCCACCCATCTCGAGGCCGGCCAGCACCTCGGTGCCCTCCGGGATGAGGACGGCCATCTCCTCGGCGAGCTGGTCGAGCAGCTTCGGGTCGGCCTCGAACTGGTACTTGTCGAAGTACTCGTTCGCGATGCGGCCCGAGCGCAGGGTGAACTCGCCAGTCAGCCGGCTCACGGCGCGGACCTGCCGCGCAAGGTCAGAGTCAGTCACAAGGAGCAAGCCTGTCAGGCTGCTCCCGGACACCGGACGGCACCCCACACGCAAGCACTCAGCAACCGACATACCGTGCCGATCAGAGGATCATGCAGAGCAACCCGCACCGGTGGTTCGGCGTGGGCCAGAGTAGTGCCTCCGATTCCCGCAAGGCGGGGACCGAGGCCGCGGCGGAGGCGATCGGCCTGGGCGAGGCCAAGGCGGTCTTCGTCTTCGCGTCGGTCGCCCACGACCTTCCGGCGCTGATCGCGGGCGTCCGCATCGAGGCCGGACCGGACGCGGAGATCGTCGGCGCGACCAGCATGGGTGAGCTGGGTAGTGCCGGTGTGAGCGACGGTGGGATCGCGGTCGCGGCGCTCGGCGGTGACGGCTTCACGGTGCAGTGCCGGGCCGCCCCCATCAGCCGCGCCGATCCCCGGGCCGCGGGGACTGCAGCCGCCCATGCCATGGACGGCCTGAACGACGAGCAGCAGGTGCTGATCCTGTTCGGCGATGGCCTGTCGGGACGGCCGCACGAGATCGTCCGCGGGGCGTACTCGGCGCTCGGCGCGGGCGTCCCGCTGGTCGGCGGTTTCGCGGCGGACGATCGCCGGTTCGCCAAGACCTATCAGTTCTGCGGCGACGAGGTGCTCACCGGTTCGGTCGTCGGGCTCGGGCTCGGGTCGGACGGGCCGATCGGCATCGGTGTCGCGCACGGCTGGCGCCGCATTGAACCGCCGATGGTGGTCACCAAGAGCAGCGGCCCGCACATCTACGAGCTGGACGGCGAGCCGGCACTCGACGTGTTGCTGCGCCGCAACGACTTCGACGGCTCGGCCGCCGAGTTCTTCGACCGCGGCCGCCAGCTGCAGCCGCTCGGGCTTTCCCGGCGCAACGGCGAGGACATCCGGGTGATCCACGCCGGCGACGACGAGGCACGCTCGATCTGGGGCACCGCCGACGTCCCGCAGGGCGCGCTGGTCTGGCTCATGGAGGGTGATCGGCAGGCGATGCTCGACGCCGCGGCCTGGTCCTGCACCGAGGCGATCGCGCGGCTGGAAGGACTGCCCCCGCTCGGCGTGCTCGCCTTCGACTGCGGCGGCCGGCGTGCCGGGCTCATCGAAGGCGGTCTCGATCAAGAGATCCAGGCGATGCGTACGGCGTTGAGCGACGCCCCGTTCGCGGGCCTCTACACGCTGGGCGAGATCGCGCGGGTGCGGGGCGCGCTCGGCATCCACCATCTGACCCTCGTCACTCTCGCTCTGGCCTGAGGCGGCCCTGCCGAGGGAATCGAGAACGCCGCGCAGCTGGCCGCGCTGCACAAACTCGGCTGCGGCTTCGGTCAGGGAGATCACCTGTGCCGGCCGGTCGATCCGGACGATGTTTCAGCTCGTTTGGCCGGATCGCAAGACGGGTCACCCGTTGGCGTACTTGATCGGCGCTCTACCGCATGAGCCATGCTCTAGGGGTACTTTTCCGCTAATTACGACATTTACCCCGGAAGGAAAATAACGGTGACACCCTTCGCGTTGCTCTTCCTCCTTGCCCTCGCCGGCTCCTCGTGCTTCGCCCTCGGTCGGGCCCTCGGCCGGGGGGAGCGTTACGAGAAGGGGTATCGCGAGGGTTTCCGCGACGGCGAGACCGGCTCTCTGGCCCGCGCCGCGCGCCTCATCCAGCTGAACGACCGGCCGGCTGTCGCCCCGGCAGTCGAGTCGATGCTCGGGCCCTATGCCGTGCCGCAGCAGCAGCTTCCGGGCCGCAGCGTCGGGCCGGCGGTCACCGCCGTTCCGGTACGGCCCCAGCTCGCGATCTAGCGTCCGGGCCGGAAGCGGGGAACGGCCTCTGGCCGCAGTGGCCGGTCCCCAGCGCCCTGTTCGCGACGGTGCGGTTGTCCGGCCCGACGTCGCGTACCTCCTCGGTTGGTCTTAATTCAGCTGCTTGCGTACGGCGGCGGCGACGCGCCCACCCTCGGCCCGGCCCGCCACCGCAGCCTGTGCGGCCTTCATGGCCGGGCCCATCTGGCCCTTGCCGGTGAAACCGCCGGCCGCCAGAGCGCCTGCCACCAACTCGGCGATTTCCTCGTCGGTGAGCTGTTTGGGCAGGTAACGCTCGATGACGTCACCCTCGGAACGCTCTTTGGCGGCCTGCTCGGCCCGGCCCGCGTCAGCGAACGCGGTGGCCGCCTCGCGACGCTTCTTCGACTCCTTGCCCAAGACAGCAAGAACCTCGTCGTCGGAGAGGGCCCGCGACTCGGAGCCGGCCACTTCGGCGTTACGCACGGCGGCCAGCGCCATCCGCAGCGTCGACGTGGTGAGCTCGTCGCGGCCCTTCATCGCCGCGTGCAGGTCATCGTTCAGGCGGTCTTTCAACGTTCCCATGAACCGAGAAACTACCCTTGCTTCCCATGCGCAAGCGTTCCCTTTTCGCCCTCGGCTCCGCGGTGGTCGCCGCCGGGGCCGCCACGTTCGCCTACGCCTCGCTGATCGAGCGCAACCTGTTCACCCTCCGGCGCTTCGACGTGCCGGTGCTGGAGCCCGATGCCGAACCACTCCGCATCCTGCACCTCTCCGACCTGCACATGATGCCCGACCAGCGCCGCAAGCAGGCCTGGGTGGCCGCGCTCGGCGGCCTCGACCCCGACCTGGTCGTGGTGACCGGCGACAACATGGCCGACGCCGAGTCGCTGCCCGGCGTGCTGCGTGCTCTCGACCCGCTGCTGACGGTGCCCGGCGCGTTCGTCTTCGGTTCGAACGACTACCGCGGCCCGCGCTGGAAGAACCCGCTGCAGTACCTGCTGCCCGAACGGGAGTACGTGCAGGGCGACGCGGATCTGCCCGCCGAGGACCTGCGAACTGCCCTGGTGGACGCGGGCTGGGCCGACCTGAACAACGCCCGCACGGTGCTGAAGGCCGGCGGCCGCTCGGTCGAACTGATCGGCGTCGACGACCCGCACATCAACCGCGACGACTACGCTGCCGTGGCCGGCCCCGTCACCGGCGATGCCGACATCCACCTGGGCGTCACCCACACCCCCGCTGCTCGCGTCCTGAACGCGATGTCCGCCGACGGCTTCGACCTCCTGCTGGCCGGCCACACCCACGGCGGCCAGGTCCGCGTCCCGCTCTACGGCGCCCTGACCACCAACTGCGACCTGCCGAACTCGATGGCCAAGGGCCTGCACCGCTGGCCCGGCTCCGATTCCTGGCTGCACGTCTCAGCCGGCCTGGGCACCCACCCCACCGCGCCCATCCGCTTCAGCTGCCGCCCGGAAGCCTCAATCCTCACCCTAATACCGCGCTGACCTGCGGATTCACTGTTCAGGGGATACCGGTTTCGCGTCGGCGGTGGCGTCGGATAGTATTTCCTGGCAGCTCGGGGTGTGGCGCAGCTTGGTAGCGCGCTTCGTTCGGGACGAAGAGGCCGTCGGTTCAAATCCGGCCACCCCGACCACTGAAGATGCAGGTCAGGCCCGGTGCCCCGTTTGGGGCATCGGGCCTTATTGCTTTGGGGCGGCTGTCTTGGGGCAGATTTTGGGGCAGGGCGTGCTTGGGCGGTTCTCAGATCGCTCTTAGCAGCCGGTCGAGCACACCAACCGGCGAGCCCGGGGCGAGCGCCTGTCGGGCATGCAGGGCTGCGTTCCATCGTTCCGTGAGGCCGTCGCAGAGCGTGCGGCGCATCGAAGCCGTGATGTGCGAGTAGCGCGAACCGACCGATCCATCCGCGTGCCCCATCCGGTCGTCCTTGAGCTTCTGGGGCGTTCCCAGCTCGTCCATGGCGGTCTTGTGGGAGTGGCGAAGCCCGTGCGGAGTCAGTCCGGGCGCGAGCGGCGTCCAGCACGCATCGGCTCGGCCGGCGGCGCCCCGGCCCCGCGCGGGGATACCGGGCCACGGCTCGCCGATGACCGGAACGGGGCGCGGCTGGTGCGGAGCGGTGGCCGGATACCAGCCGGTGACTGCGGGTTTGAACAGCCAGGTTGCGAAGCCCGTACGTCGCCAATGCGGGGCGCGCTCGGCCGTCGCGGAGCCGACGCGGGAGTAGCCCAGTTTGGCGATGGCCACAGCCACCTTCTCGCGGGTCGCGTCTGGCACCGTGTCCGGCCGATTCAGCACGTTGGAGATCGTTCCCGTCGATACCCCAGCGAGCCTGGCCACGTCGACCAACTTCGCACCGGGAGTCTGCGCGGCCTTGTTGGCGGGGCGATGCCCAGTGAAGACGTACGTCCGGCCGTGGCAGGAGCACGGCTTCGGGCGGGAGCGCTCGATGTGCTCTCGAATCATGACGTCAAGGAATTCGGGAGCGTCGGCTGTCCGGTAGGAGTCATCCTTCGGTGGGCACCGCACGAATTCACCCGTGTCCAGTTCGTACAGCTGCCACTCGACGCGAATCCCACCGGGTCGCACATATTCGGTTTCCAGACCGACAAGTTCACCCCAGCGGAGCCCGGTCGTTCCTTTGGTGACGATCGCAACGAACTCGTCATCCCTGCCGGAAAGAAGGCTGGCCCGTTCCGCGATCAGAAGGAGGTTCAAAGGTCCAGTGATGACCTTCTCGGGACCGCGATTTCGTCCCTTCCCGGCCCGGCGTCCTCTTCCGCGCCGTTTCTCCGCCGGGTTGGCCAGGATGACTCCTTCGGCTTGGGCGTCGGCGCAGATAAGATGAAAGGTTCCATGCCAGGTCTTGATACTTGCCTCGGCGTATCCTGCTGCCCGTTCCTTCTTCTCCCACGAAATCACATCTTCACTCACAATTGCGCGGAAGGTCAATGCCTCGAAAGCCGGGAGTAGATGGTTTTCAATGTGGCGGCGGTAGTTCTGCATCGTCGATGCTGCAAGGTCCTGTCGCGCGTACCAGGATCGGACGTAGGTTCCGAACGTCATCTGATAATCGATCTCGACGCGTGCCCTGGGCGCCTCTGCTGCTGCGGCTGCCTCGGCGAGGTCGGCCGCGCGTTTGGCGTCGCGCTTTGTGTCGAAGTGGGTCGGCTTCCCGCTTACTTTATCGCGGACCGTCTCCTTTCTGCCTTCAGACGTCCAGTAGCGCCCACGCCAATAGCTTCCCGCGTTCTCCGCGAATCCCATGTCACGTGATCCTTTGCTGTGCTGATGCCCTGGCGCGCGCTTCGGGGCAAGCGCGCGCCAGGGATAATTAGGCCGCTTCGGCGGCTCGGCGAGCGCGGGCCGGAATGCGTGCTGTTAGCGATCCGGCTTCCGTCGAGATGCTTTGCGTTCGGGGCATTCGACGTGGGGAACGTCGTTGCCGCTCAGCAAGATTCATGGGAGGGGTCGGCGCTGCGGTTGCCGCGTGCTCCAGAATTCGAGCGATCTCCCAGAGGTGATCAGCCGTGAATCGGTAGCTGCCCGCGACTTTGCAATACGGCAATCGGGAACGTCGCGCTTCCTCCAATACCCACCATTTGGAGCATTTCAGAATCTCGGCTACTTCTTCAGCCAGATAGAACACCGGAATGTCGTCAGCCACGGAGAGGTCTCCCGATGGTTGTCGCTGAGGGGTCGGCGGAACACGCCCGGGGAGGTAAGCCGTACCAGCCGTACCAGCCGTACCGACCCAGCTCAGGGCCGGTACGGCTGGTCACCGCGGTACGGCTCAAGCCGTACCGGTCGCGCTGTCGCCGGGCGGCGGGGGCATCTCGTCGAGAGCGTCTTGGTACGGCTTGAGGCGT
>Ga0247737_1001263_pt1 | contig 10875 bp, 6 predicted proteins | sample UWRJL028104C2_FD_180937 | JGI IMG/M metagenome (GOLD analysis project Ga0247737, IMG submission 180937) | Plant litter microbial communities from Arlington Agricultural Research Station in Wisconsin, United States - UWRJ-L028-104C-2 | ecosystem: Environmental > Terrestrial > Plant litter >...
AGGAGATCTCGCTGATGGGGTGGCTCAGCGTGCTGATGGACAGGACTGAGGCCTCGAACGCGCCGCCAGCGCCCCAAGCGACCAGCCCGACTCGTGTGGTTCTCGTGGCCAGGACACGGTGCAGCGAATCAAAGGTGTCGCTGTTCTCCACGACGAGGAGGACGGGTCCGGCGCCGGTGTGAACGGTGTGGAGCGGTGGGGTGACGCGCCGAGCGCGTAGCAGGTCGAGGGTGAGTCGGCCGGGTCCGAACAGTCCGGTGGTCTGGAGACGGTCGAGGGCCTTCTCGTCACCGAGAATCTCCAGCGACCGTTCTCGTTGCGGTATCACCAGGTCGCCTCGGCTGGTGAACAACCATCGGTTGATCTTTTCGAGCGTGGGCCGTTGGGCTGCGGTGAATGTGGCGTCAGCGGCCCAGGACAGGGCGGGGTGCCAAACGATCGAGGCGGTGGGCCGCCGGACCTGGTCGGGGTTGGGAAGGGTGACGAAACGGGGCAGTGCGGGGAGTTCGGTGCGGTCGTAGGAGGTGTGAGCGGGGAGGTCGATGGCGTGCGCGGCGGCCAGTTCAGCCAGCGTGTCGGCGAGAAGTTGGCGACGGTGCAGGAAGGTTCGGGTGGCTGGGTCGACGGCGTCGAGGATCTGCCAGAGGCGATCGAGTGGCACGCGGCGTCGTGGCCAGTCGGCGAGAGCCGCGCGGATGCGGCCTGCGCGGTCGGACAGGACTGGTTGCTGGTCGCTGGTCATGTCGGCGCGGATGGGCGCAGGAACACTCTGGTCGCGGTGAGCCGGCCTGAGCCGTCGGGTTCACCGATCTGTTCGAGTGGCCGGCGCATCTCGCTGTCAACGGTGAGGTATTTCAGCCCGGCCCGTAGGTCGGCGTCGTTGCGCAGGCGGACGACAAGGGGGAAGACCGACAGCGCGTTGGTGTCGAACAGTCCAGTGGTGTAGATCAGCTGCACGCCGAGGGTTTGCGCGACGGCGAGCTGCAGTTCGAGCAGGTATCCCGCGGAGGCACGGCCGATAGGGTTGTCGAGAAACAGCACTCCGGCGTGCGGGCGGTTGGTGTGGCCTCGTTCGTTGGCGCGTAATGCGGCCATTGTGCAATAGAGGATGATCGCGGCGGTGAGTAGTTGTCCGCCGGAGAAGACGTCGCTGATGCTGGAGACGCGGACGCGTTCGGTGCGCAACACGGCGTCGGGTTTGAGCATCTCCACGACGACGCCTTTCGGCATCGCGGCGCGGACTCCTTGCAGGACCAAACTCAGTCCGTCTTTAGGACGGCGCTGCTTGTCCGCGGCGGCGTCGGCCGCGTCGTCGACGACGTGTCCGAGGTGTTCGCGTAGGACGCTCGGGTCTGGTTCGGTGAAGCGAATCCGGAGGAACTCCTGCCCGGACCAGTCCCCCATGCCCGCCGGTAGCTTCGACAGCCGTTGAGCCAGGCGCAGCGTGCGGAGTGCGGCATCGACGATGCCGTGCAGGCGGGTAATGATGCCGGCACGGTGTTCGTTGATCTGGGTCAGGTCGTCATCGAGGGTGCGCAGCCGCGGCTCCAGGGCTGACTGCCAGTCTGCAGCGTGGTTCGGCAGGGTCTCTCGATCGACGGCAATGATCTGCCGACGAACCGGGCTGATCACGTGCTCGAACGCTGGGTCGACGGCGTACTGCGCCAGAACGTCAGCCGCCGTGCGTACTACGCGGCTCGCCTCGACCAGCATCCCGTCGGCCTCGGTAAGGGTCCGGCGTGCATCGTTGCGACGGGTTCGTGCGATGTCGACTTCGCCCTCGAACGCGCCGACCCCTTCGTCCACGGCTGGCGGTGCTACGTCAGCGAGGGACTCGATGACCGCGGAGAAGGCATCAAGAGCCTGCTTGGTTTGGGCGATCCTCTGCTCGAGGGCTTCGCGCTTGGCTTTGATGTTGTCGTAGGTGCGTCGTGCCGCGGCGTGGTCGGCGCTCGCCTGGTTGATTAGATCCTCGCCATGTTCAATGTCGTGAGGCTTGCCGTACGGGTCGAGCGAGCGTTCCTGCGGGATGAAGCTGTTGTACTCGGAGAGCAGGCTGCCGATATGGGTCGCAGCCTGGTCGATCCGCTTCCCGACTTCCTGAAGATCGCGTCCGGTTCGGCTGGTCGCGGCGGCGCGAGCGGCGGTATCGGTGCCCTCCGGCGTAGCAAGCAGAGCGAGTGCAGTATCGCGGACGTCGCTCGGGACCGATTCCCATGCGGCACGGCTGGACGCTTCCTTATTCTCGACGGCGCGGAGTTCGCCTAGCAGGTCGGTGCCGACCTCGACCCTAAGATATGCCTCGGCCGCGGTTCGGTGGCGTTCGCGGAGCTCGGGTACCGGTTCGGCCGGTACCGGGTAGGTGATGTCGACGGAGCCGGCGCCGGGTAGGCGACCCAGTTCTTCACGGCTCGCATCGCGGATCCGCCGGTGGTCGCCCGCGCGGTCGCGGACGGTTGCGGCTTGGCGGCGTAGATCGCCGGCTCGGCTCGTCGCCGCCTGGAGTTCCCGCTGGGCGGTGGCCATGGTGTCTCGTGCGGAGCGGACATCCTCGGCCCATCCGGGAATCCGCGCTGCCTGTTCTGCCAGATCCGCGAGCAGTTTGGCGAGGTCCTCGGCTTGCTTGGCCGCAGCCTCTAGGCCCGGGATGCGTCCCTGCAATTCATCTTCAGCCTCGGCCGCCGCGTCCCGAACCTGTTCGCCGGTTTCGACCGCGGCCAGTGCGGCATCCGCAATCGCCGCGGCCTCTTCGTTGACGGTCGCGAGTCTGCGCAGTTCGCCTTCGGGATAGTCCTGACGCCACGTCTTTATTCGTTGGGACAACTGGCGGTCGGCGTCCGCCTGGGTCGTCAACTCGTCGATACGCGCAGCCCGTTCCCGGTGTGCCGTCGTCAGGTGGTCGCGCTCACGCGCGGCCGCCTCGTCGTCGTACAGAGCGGGATTGGGAGGTACCAGGAAGTCCAGCCCTCCCGGCATCGGCAGGTCACGATGCTGCAGCGTCGCGGTCGTGCCGACGGCGATGATCGTGGCGGGCAGCAACCGCGCCTGGGTCAGTAGCCGCTTCGCCTCGCCGAGATGTTCGGAGTTGTTCAGAACGAGCCCGTCGATCAGATGCGGGTAGCGGTGCAGAGTGAGTTCCCGGTCATCGGCGGGCAACTGGGCTAGGTAGCTCCACCCGGCCCACGCGGTGATACCGGCGTTTTCGAGAATCGCCAAGGCTGCTGTCACGGGTTGGCTGGGTGGCAGGAGCCCGCCGTCGCCCAGTGCGCTAAGAACCCGTTCGTCGGCGGCTTGTTCGTTCTGCAGGCTCGCTCGCTGAGCTTCGGCCGTCTGCACGGCCGCAGTCAACCGCTCCATGGCGGGGGTGGCGTCGGTATCGAGATCTACGGCGTCGGCGCCGAGTAGGTCGGCCAACCGCGGCGCTCCGGCCAGCTCCTCGGTCCGCTGTACCGCGACTTGCACTACCTCGGCTCGCCGATCAGCCTCAGCGGCCGCGTGGCGGTGTTCGTTCTGCAGCTTGACAAGCTCCTTCTCTGCGCCCTTACGTTCGCGGGTCAGATCCGGCAACCGCTGCCAAGCCTGCTTGACGATGGCTCGGGCATCATCGGCGAGCCGCTGCGCTTCGCGGGCCTCCTCTTCCACTCGGTCCGTTGCGGTCAGCAGACCTTTGTCGGCCGCTGCTCGAAGTGCTGACTGTGCCTGGTCGATATGGTCGTGCGTAGCGGCCAGTTGAGCACTGGCCTGTTCGTTCTTGCGGACTGCCTCCTGACCGGCTTGATCGGCTTCCGTCGCCTGGCCGTCGAGGGCAGTTGCCTGTTCCTCGCCGTGCTCGCGGCGTTGTTCCGCGTCGGCGGCCAGCTGAAGCAGCGCCCGCGCCAAGGAACGGGCCGCCAGGTCACGGGCTCGCAAAACCGGACGAGCTTCCTCCTGCTGGGCCTCCACGAGCTCGCGGATCGTATCGGTAGCGGCCGTCGCCTCCTGGTGGGCGGCGGCGATGCCGGTGGCCTGCCAGGCCCTGAGCAGACCTTCGATCCGATCTCGTTCGCCTTCGAGCGCCGCTTTGGCCTGTTCGGCGGCCTGCAGACGGAGCCCGGCGACCAGACGCCGCAGTTCTAGGGCAATCGCACCGAGGCGGCGCACGTCCTGGTCCGCCGTGTTCTCGGTTCTGCTGACCTGGCCGAGTTCCCCGCCGGCCCGGTCCAGGTGGTGTGCGTCGGCGCGGTGGCGGGCTATCAGCGTCGCTACGAAAGCCTCCGCGTCGCGACGGGCCGCCTGAGCCAACTCAGCCGCGGCACGCGCGTCCGCGGCTGCCAGCGTCAACGGTGTGAGGCGCTGCAAGGCGCCGGCGACGAAGTCGCGCTCGGCGATCAGATTGCCGCGCTGGGCCAATTTGGTGGCATACCCGGCGAGGACGTCGGCCAGGCCTCGAGGGTCCTCCTCGTCGGTGACCGCCCGGAGCAGGAAATCGACGAATGCCTCGTCACTCTTGAAGGTGAACGCATCGGCGGCTTCGCCCTCTCCGGCGTTCATCGCCCGCTGGTAGCGGAACAGCTCCGGGTCCAGGTCGAGGTTTTCCAGCTTCCTGATCCACTCGCCTTGATTGGTCTCGTGGGCGGCCGCGAGCCGGGGTTCGGCTTTGCCGGCCTGGGCCAGTCGGTCGCGGAACCCGGCGAGGGTCAGCAGCCGCCCGTCGACAGTCAACGGGAGGGTGTCGAGATTGAACGAGGCGGTAGGACGGAACGTGTACCAGAGTTCGCTGAGGCGGTTCGGGTCGGAGGAGACGGTGTGGCCCCGCCACTCCGATGCCTTGCCGGTCACGACCCGTTCGCCGGTGCGGGTGTGCTGCCACTCCAGAGCGACCTGCGCGAGATCGGTGGCGAGGACGTAGTCTTCCAGGACGCGGGTGTTGGTCGAGCCCAGCACGTTGCGCCGGCCGGGCAGCATCACGGAGAAGATCAGCTTCATCAGGACGGTCTTTCCGCCACCGTTCTCCAGGAACAACACACTCGCCGGCGACGGGCGCCGGAGAACACCCGCGCTGGTGTCGGTATCGAACAACGCCTGCTGGACGGCGCGCGTCAGGACCGGTCCGACATCTCGCAGATCAATTGTCACGTCCTGGTAGCGGGCGCCCTTCGGGCCGACCGAGTGCAGCCGGACCCGCGACAACTCATACATCGGCGGCCTGCGGTCCGCGACGTTGCAGGGATCCGGTGGGGCTGCCGGCGGCGACTACACCCAACGCCAGCAGCTCGTCGAACGCCTGCTCGGCGGCGAGTTCCCGGACTTGAACCTGATATCGGGGCGTGGTGCGGAACGTGCCGCCACCCTCGTCCCCCGCCGCCTGCAGGAAACCCTGATCGCCGAGGAACCGCAATGCCTTGGTGATCATCCCGCGGGTGGTGTCCGAGGCCAGCCGACCGTCCTTGGTCGCGGCCGCCGACGGCCGGCGCGCGTAGACCCGCCACACCTGTTCCAACATGGGAGCACCGTGCAACGGATCGGCGTTTTCCTCCGTGGTCGCCGTGGCCTCGTCGAGCATCCGGCACGCCTCCCGTACCACCTGGTCGACCTGCTCCACCGACACACGACCGACGTACGTGTCATCTGCCAGGTCGTCCGGCCGGGGAAAACACAGGGCTGCAACGGCGAGATGGATGAGCCCGTGCAGGACCTTCTCCACGTTGCGGTCGCGGAGGCTGACCCGCCGCGCGTACTCGTCGATCTTCACCTCGAACGCTGACTCGCTCATCGCGGCCAAGACGGCACCGCTCTGAGTAGTCACCGCCAGGACGGCGAGCCCCAGACCTGCGGCGACCGCTTCCACCAGATCAGCAAAGACGGGATCCTGCCGATATCGGCGGACCAGATCGGCGTAGATCAGATCACGAGAAGGCCGCTGCTTGGGCCGTAGACCCAGCGCGATTAGTCGGGCGGCGTCTCCCGCGTCTGCGGTCCGGATCGTTTCGCTCATGCCGGCCTCGCCCCTTCCGTGTCGAATTCCTCATCCGATCGAAGGACGGATTCCGGTGGGACTGCAGCGCTCAGCGCGATGACGTCTACCAGCAGGTCAGCGCCCCCGAATCCGATGTCGACCAAGGGCGTGCCGTCGTCAACCGCGACGAGCAAAGCCGGGTCGCCCTGCCGCAGCGCCACTCCAATCTCGGGACTGACCGCATGCAGTGACCGCAACGCGACCAGATGTGGCAGACCGGGGTCGATAGATCGCGCCTCGGCCAGTAGGCCGGATAGCCTGCGCGGCGCCCCGGTCAGCTCCAGCAACGCATCGGCGTGATCCCACAGGTCGCCGCTAAACCGGTCCGGATCGGCGGGCGGCGCCAGTTCTGGCTCGGGTACCGGCTCACCGAGCGGATCCCGTTCGCGGGGTGGGCTGAGCAACATGTCGACCAGGCTCGTCAGCCGCGGCGCGGTGGGCTGGACAGTGCCCGTAACGGCACGAAAGAACACAGCCGTCGGGGGACCCGCCGCTGCGACCGGCAGCCGCAGCAACGGCACCAGCAACTGGCCGAACAGATCCACCGCAGCGCGTTGGGGCGGCCCGGCGAACTGCTGGCGATCCTGTTCGGCCCGGAAAGTCTGCCCCGCCGTCTGCAACCGGGCCTGCAACTGGGTGTGCCGGCGGATGCAGTCGCGGACCACCTCCACCAGGCGCGCGGCGCGGCGCTTATGATCAGGCTCCTCCGCCTCATCACGGGTCTGGGTGATCGTAGCCAGGATCGCGTTCTCTGCCTTGTAGCGGGTCGCGATGTGGTCCAAGGCCTCCGCGATCAGGTCGGGCACTTCGTTCAGCCAGTCCACCGCCCGCACGTCCCGGCGGGTCGCTTCCATCTTGCGGCGGAGCACCTCTGCGTACTGGACCGTGCGGTAGCGGGCCTGCTCCGCGGCGACCTGCGCGTCGGAAAGCCGGCCGCGCTTGATCAGGTTCTCCAGCTTCACCTCGGCCGCGATCTGCGCCGACTCGACATCCGTGTCCAGTGCGCCGACCAGGACGTTGATCGCCTCGTCACTGGTGCGCAGGTACACCTCCCCTTCCGGGGACAACAACTCGATCAGCAGTTTGAAGTCGAACGTCCGTCGCCGATAGGCGCCGTCGGCGCCGAACACCCCGTACACAGCCCGAAAGCCGCGGTCCAGGCTGCCGACGTTGATCAGGCACTCCAGGACCCATCGAGCCACCCGCTCGTATTCGCCCTGCACCCGGTCGGGAGCTTGCGCGGCGATGAACGGCAGCAGGCGCCGCACGACCTGATCGTGGCTCGCACCGTGATCGAAGTCCATCGCGATGGTCACCTGATCGATAGCCTGCAGCCCGACCTCGGCCATTTGATAGGCCGCCGCGTCCGCCCACTCCAGACGCGACTTGCGTCCGTCGAGATCGTGCAGCGGAGCGGTGCAGGCGAGTGCCTTGAGACGACGGCCAAGGCCCTCGTCGCCACCCCATCCACTAAGCGGCTGGCTGGCATCAGACTCGTCGATCTCACCCATCGACAGCGAAGGATCACCACTTGCAGCGACGCTCACGCGACAGAGCGTACCGGCACCCTCCGACAAGAGGCGATCCCCGAACGGCTCGCCGCTATTCGTCCGGCCGGTTCCCGTCCGAGGGTTGATACGCGCCCGCGCCGGGGGTGCGGATCAGCCTTGCGCAACACGTCCGGCTAGCTTCCTTCCAGCCGGGTGCAGGCGTTATCGCACCTGCCGTGGACGAACCATCCCCGCCCTCCGGCGTAGCCGCCCAGTCCTTAGGGGTTGTTGAGCGCTGGGGCGTAGCACGGTCACCCGTCCGAATCAGCAGTTCAAGGCCTATATGCGGCGTCTCGGCACCACGCTCGCTGGCGAGCGTTCGGAGCATCTAACCAAGAATCAGATGCCTCCGAGCCATGATGCCTTCACTCATGTGGAGCACCAAAAGGCTGTGACCTGCAAAGAGAGGGGTAGGGCGGCCTGTTCGAACCCCCGCCCCTGCGCCCTAAAGATCCCATTTCGCAGGAGCATGGTGCTCGGATGGTGCTCGTCTGTCGGAAACCGGTCCTACGCGAAAAGTCGCGTTCGTAAACGCCCTCTGAGCTGCGAAAACCCCGCCGAAATGTGGGTCGCGACCGTGACCCACATGCGCCCCACACGAAAGCAGGGAACATAGCCGAATGGCTATATTCCCTGCTCAAGTGGTGCGCCCGAAGGGACTCGAACCCCTAACCTTCTGATCCGTAGTCAGATGCTCTATCCATTGAGCTACGGGCGCTCGGTGCGTTGCCAGCATACACACCGGCCCTGCACGCGGAGACTCCGGGATTCGAACCCGGGAGGGGCTATAAAACCCCAACCGCATTAGCAGTGCGGCGCCATAGACCAGACTAGGCGAAGTCTCCCCGGTGGCTGCTAGGCCACCGACGCTTGAGAATACCGGACCGGTTGAGCGTCGCACAAAGAGGTCGGCACCTTGCGCGCGGCGGGTGGGTAGGAAGCAGCTCCAACAGGTCAAATGGCGCTGCGGGGGCTAAGCTGCTGCGGCATGGAGGAGACCCCGCCCACCGAGAGTCGCGCTCGCTCTTCGCGGGCACCGTTCAACACGTCGGGTGCGACGCCGCCGGCGAAGCGGACCCCGCGTGGCGCCGCGAAGCCGACGCCACCGGTTACCTTCCAGCCGCCAAGTGCCCAGGATCACCCCAAAGAGGGTCAAAGGCCTGACCCATCGGAACGTACGAGGGTGACGCGCGCCACAGACCTCCCCAGCAGCCCGCACCCCGACGAAGCCGACACCGCTCAGCAACCCCCACGCAAAGTCCCGGCTCGCAAGCCACGCGCCCCGAAGGCCACGCCCGCCAAGAAGCCGCCAGCCAAGGCCGCCCCCACGGCAAAGGCCACCCCGGGCCCCACTGCGCAGGCTGCCCCGGTCGTCCGGGCCGAGCCCACAGCCCCGAGCTCCACGACCCACCGCCCACCCGCGCCCCACCCCGAGACGGACCGCTGGGCAAAACTCCTAGCCGACCCCGCTCACGCCCCCGAGCTCCTGGCCCTGGCCGCGGTGGAGACCATCGGCCCCCGAGCGCACCGCTGGGCCACCACCATCCAGGCCGCCTACCCCACCGCCACCTCCGCCGGCCTGGCTCGCCTAGCGACCCGCCAGTTCACCCGCTTCGGCGCCCTGACCAGCATCTTCGGCGCGGTAGCCGGCTCGTACGCGGCAATGGCCCTGGTCGCCACCCGCGCGCTCACCGACACCGAGCTGATCCTGCACCTGGCCGCCGCGCACGGACTCGATCCCCGCCACCCCGACCGGGCCGTGGACCTCCTGGTGATCACCGGCGTCCACGACACCGCCGCCGAGGCCGAGTCGGCCCTGGCCGCCACCCACGGGCCTGAGCCCACGGCCAGCGGTCTGAGCGACGCCGCCTGGCGGATCGGTCGGCTCTTCGTCGCCCGCTCCGGGCGTTGGACAGCCCTTCGCGTGATCAACCGCTACTACCCGGGCGTCAGCCTGCTCGGCGCCGTCCTGACCAGCGCCGCGGACGCCCAGGCCACCGCGGCCCGCGCGTTGACCTACTTCCGGGGCGGTGGGAGCGGGCCCGGTCAGAGCCAGGTCAGCCAGGAAGCAGGCAGCGCCTCGTAACCGACGAAGGCCACCACATCGAGCAGCGTGTGCGCCACGATCAGCGGCATCACGCGTTTGAACCGCAGGAAGAAGAGTGCGAACACCACGCCCATCACCGCGTTCCCGATGAACGCGCCGAAGCCTTGATACAGGTGGTACGACCCGCGCAGAACGGCCGAGCACGCCACGATCGCGGCCGTCGACATCCCGCACTGCTTGAGCCGGGTCATCAGGTAGCCGACCACGATGACCTCTTCGAGCACCGCGTTCTTGATCGCGGCCAGGATGAGCACGGGCACCGCCCACCAGGCCTGTTGCAGGGCGGCCGGCACGATCTCCGCATTGATGCCGAGCAGCTTGGCCACGTACACCAGAAGGAGGCCGGGGATCCCGATGCCGGCGGCCAGCAGCGTGCCCCAGCCCAAGTCGAAACCCGGTCGATCGGCCGAGAGGCCAAGCTCGTTGCGGGGCGAGATGCGGTCGCGGATCAGCAGGTAGAGCGCCAGCGCGACCGGGACCAGGTCGAAGGCGATGGCGAGCAACTGATAGGTCAGATCGAGGTACGGCCGGGCGGAGCGCGACGCGTTGAGCACCGCGGCCTGTTGCGAGAGCGGCTGGTCGGCTGTCAGTTTGGCGATGAGCGAGACCACCGCATAGACCGCGCTCTGCCCGAGCGACAGCAGCAACACGATGACGATCTCGGTGGTCAGGATCGGCCGGGTCGCCTGCTGGCGCTCTGATGTCACCCGGCAACTCTAGGAGCTGTCACACCTGGGAGGCTGCCGCCCTCAACGTAAACGGACTTATCTGGGCAAGCGTCGCGGCATGAATTGAGATGAGTCGCACGGGCCGTGCGTCGTCTTTCCGACTGCGCTGAGCACCCTGAAGTCATGGGAGACCTCGGACGCATGCTCAAGGAGAGCTGGAGCCTCGTCGAGGAGCATCAGGACAAGGTCGCCGGCTACTTCTACGCCCGGATATTCCTGTCCCACCCGGACCTCCGTGATCTCTTTCCGGTGCACATGGACGTGCAGCGGTCGCGGCTGTTGAACGCGATCGTCACGGCCGTACAGACGCTCGAGGATCCGGAGAAGTTCGACGAGTACCTGAAGGCGCTCGGGCGGGATCACCGGAAGTTTCACGTGGAACCGGAGCACTACGAGGTTGTGGGGGGTGCCTTGATCGAGGCGATGCGGTCGTACGCGGGTGAGCAGTGGAGTGTCGAGTACGACCAGGCCTGGGCCGACGCCTACGCGGTGATC
>Ga0247737_1001265_pt1 | contig 10851 bp, 7 predicted proteins | sample UWRJL028104C2_FD_180937 | JGI IMG/M metagenome (GOLD analysis project Ga0247737, IMG submission 180937) | Plant litter microbial communities from Arlington Agricultural Research Station in Wisconsin, United States - UWRJ-L028-104C-2 | ecosystem: Environmental > Terrestrial > Plant litter >...
TTGCAGGCCGAGGCCCGTGGGCTGGCGTCGTTGCTGGTCTCGGGGCGGCGGGATCATCCACCGGCGCTCGATCAGGTCGGGGCGGACAAGGGATATGAGGCGGCTCTGGCGGCGGCGCTGGGCGACGATCTGGACGCGGCGCTGGATGCCAAGGCGGCGGCCTATTGGGGCGGGGCGACTGTGCCGGCGCCGGTGTGGCCCGCCGGGATCGAACCGCTGTCGAAGCACGTGACGGCGCCGGACGCTCTGGCCGCGCGGCTGGCGCTGTGCGGGGTGGCGGCGAAGACGGACGCGGCGGGGCTGGCGAAGTCGCTGCCGGTCGGGGCGCGGCTGGTGACGCGCGAGGGCGACCTCTACCGCTGGGACGGGTTCGTCAGCCGGGCCGATGCGCCGAGGCCGGCGGCGGTGCGATTGGCGCAACGGACGCGGCTGTCGGAGCTGGAAGCCGAGATCGATGCGGGCAAGCCGGCGCTGGAGACGGCGCAGGGCGAGCTGAAGACGGCGACGGAGGCGTTCCGCGCGTCGGAAGAGGCGGTGAAGGCCGCGCGGTTGTTGCCGTTCGCGGCGGACAAGGCGGTGGCCACGGCGCGGGACGCGGTGCAGCGGCTGGCCAACGAACAGGCGCGGCGCGAGGCGCGGGCGACGGCTCTGGACGAGACCCTGGCGCGGCTGACGGTCGAGCATGAGGCGGCGGAGGCGGCCTTGGCCGAGGCGCTGGCGACCGATGCGCCGTCCGAGACGCTGGAGGGGCTGAAGGCCGAACTGGCGGCGGCGCGGATGGCGGCCGATGCGGCGCGCGGCGCAGCGGCGAGCGCGCGGGCGGACCGGGATACCGAGGCGCGCGAACGGGCCGGGCGGGATCAACGGCTGGGCGGGCTGACGCGGGAGCGTGACAGCTGGGCGGCGCGGGCCAAGGATTCCACGGCGCGGATCACCGTGCTGGAAGGCGATGCGACGAAGACGGCGGCCTTGCTGTTGCAGGCCGAACGGGCGCCGGAGGCTCTGGGGGCGCAGCGGTCGAAGCTGATGGACATGCTGACCTCGGCCGAGACGCGGCGGAGGACGGCGGCGGATGCGGTAGCCGTGGCCGAGGGCGAGGCCGGCGAGGCGGACCGGGCGAGCCGGGCGGCGGATGCGGCGGCATCGACCGCGCGCGAGGCCCGGGCCGGGCTGGCGGCGCGGTCGGAGGCGGCGGCGGAACGGCTGCTGGACGCTCACAACAACGTTCGTGAGACGGCGCAGATGTCGCCCGAGGAACTGGGTCAGAAGCTGACCGACGACGCCATCGCCCGCCCGCCGGACGCGGCCGGGGCCGAGAACCTGCTCTACGGGCTGGAGCGGGAGCGCGAACAGCTGGGCGCTGTCAATCTGCGCGCCGAGGACGAGGCCGAGGAATACGGCGAGCGGCTGCAGACCATGCGGCTGGAGCGGTCGGACCTGACCAACGCCATCGCCAAGCTGCGTGACGGGATCGACGAGCTGAACGCCGAGGGGCGCGAGCGGCTGGTGGCGGCGTTCGACGTCATCAACGACAACTTCAAAAGCCTGTTCGAGGCCCTGTTCGGCGGCGGTCAGGCGGAGCTGAAACTGGTCGAGTCGGACGATCCGCTGGAGGCCGGGCTGGAGATCTTCGCCTGTCCGCCGGGCAAGCGGTTGTCGGTCATGAGCCTGATGTCGGGCGGCGAACAGGCGTTGACGGCGGCGGCGCTGATCTTCGCGGTCTTCCTGGCCAATCCGGCGCCGGTCTGCGTGCTCGACGAGGTGGACGCGCCGCTGGATGACGCCAATGTGGATCGCTTCTGCCGGATGCTGAACGAGATGCGGAACCGGACGGATACGCGCTTCATCGTCATCACCCACAACCCGGTGACCATGAGCCGGATGGATCGGCTGTACGGGGTGACGATGCCGGAGCGCGGTGTGTCACAGCTGGTGAGCGTGGACCTGACCCAGGCCGAGAAGCTGGTGGCGTGATGCAGGATGTTCCGCCTCCAATCCTCCCGCCGCCGCCTGTCGGGCACGCCTTGGCCATGACCGGCGTCGGGCGGTTCGCCGTGTTCGCGGATCTGGCCACGATCTGGCGACAACCGACCTTCGTCATGATGCGAGCGTTGCAGGTTGTGGAGGAGGACTTCACGGTCGGGGCGACGCGGTATCTGGGCGGGTGGTCGTTGTGGCGGTTCGACTGCGATGCCGGGATGGCGGATCGGCTGGATTTCGCCTCGGTGGCGGTGGGCGGGGCGGAGGGGCCGAGCACGCGGGACGGACAGCCGGCCTATGCGGCGGCGCCCGGCGGGGATGCGGCGGAGTTGCTGGCCGTGGCCTGTGGGGCCGTGGAGCCGGAGGTGGTGGCGACGACGGTCGATGAGGCGGTCAGGATCGGGCGGGCCGCGATGGCGGAATAGGCGTCCCTCTCCCGGTGGAAAGGGCTTGAGGCTCGCAGAGCGGAGCGATGCGCAAGCCGAAAGGGTGAGGGGCGGGCGCCAACCGGCGAGGCACAACCCTCACCCTTTCGCGCAAGTCCGATCGCCTAGGGCTCTCGGGCGCTCAAGCCCTCTCCCACCGGGAGAGGGGTCGCGTTGCGGTCCAGCGACACTCGATCCTGCGGCAATGCCTCCGGGCACTGATCCCGCATGAAGGCCAGCATCTGTTCGCGGATCTCGCAGCGGAGGTCGAAGGCGACCGGCGCGGACCGCGCGCTGGCCAGACAGCGGACCTGCGCCACGCGGTCGGTGATGTCGGTGACCTGGAGGTTGACGATGTCGCCATCCCAGTTCGGCGACGCCTTGCAGATCCGCTCCAGCTCGGCGCGCAGGCGATCCATGGGCGCCTCGTAGTCGACGTAGAGCATGGCCGTGCCGATCAGGCGGGAGGTCTCGCGCGTCCAGTTCTGGAACGGCTTCTCGATGAAATAGCTGAGCGGCAGGATCATGCGCCGCCAGTCCCACAGCTTGACCACGACATAGGTCGAGGTGATCTCCTCGACCTGACCCCACTCCCCTTCCACGACGACGGCGTCGTCGATGCGGATGGGCTGGGCGGTGGCGATCTGGATGCCGGCGAACAGGTTCTTGAGCACCGGCTGGAGCGCCAGACCGGCGATGATGCCGACGACGCCGGCCGAGGCCAGCAGGGACACGCCCCACTGACGCACGGCGCCGATGGTCATCAGAGCGAGGCCGACCGAGATGATGCCGATGCCGATGACCGCCGCCCGCTGGAGGATGCGGGTCTGGGTCACGTGCTTGCGCGCGATCAGATTGTCCTCGGCCTGCATGTTGAATTTGCGCAGGTAGACGACGGCCCACATGTCGACGGCGCCGGCGACGATCCAGCCGATGACGAGGATGGTCAGGAACAGAAGGATCGCCCGGACGGCCTGGGACGGATCAGGATCCAGCGGGGAGACGGTGATCGAAAAGCCGATGGCGATCAGGATGATCAGGACGCGCAGCTTCCTGCGCACCCGCTCGATCACACCGCGCCAGAACAGGTCCTTGTTCTTCACCACCCGACGCAGGATCGCGAAGACGACGCCGTGTACGATCCAGCCGGCGCCGACGAAGACGGCCACGACGATGGCGATCACCAGCCATTCGGGCAGCCAGTAGAACTGACGCCAGAGGGTCAGGATCTCATGCGTCAGGCTGGTGATCTCGGGCGGCATGGACGCGAACAGCGTGTCAGCCGCGTCTTCCGTTCCCACCGGCGGCAAGGCCGGAGCGGTCATCCGGCCGTGGCCTCGGCGAGGTCGGCGAGGCGCCGGGCGGCGTCGGGGATTGCGACGGAACGGGCCGCGACGCTCATGGAGGCGAGGCGCGCGGGGTCGGCGAGGACGCCCGTGACGGCAGCCGTCATGGCCTCGACGGTGACGTCGTCCTCGAGGATCATCTCGGCGGCGGAGACATCGGTCAGGAGCTTGGCGTTGAGGCGCTGATGGTCGTCGGTGGCGATCTTCAGCGGGATCAGGATCGACGGCATGGCGGCGACGGCCAGTTCGGCGCAGGTCGAGGCGCCGGCCCGGCCGATGACCAGGTGGGCAGCGGACAGGCGGGTCGCCATGTCACGAAAGAAGGGGGCGACCTCGGCGTCGATGCCGGCGTCGAGATAGATCTGGCGCGAGGTTTCCAGGGTCTCGGGACGGGACTGCTGCTGGACCTTGAAGCGGCGGCGGATGGCGTCCGGCAAGGCGGCGAGCGCACGCGGCGTGGTCTCGGACAGGAGGCGGGCGCCTTGGCTGCCGCCAGTGACGAGGATGTTGATCGGGCCGTCGCCGGGAGGCGCGTAGGCGCGGTCGAACAGGGCGCGGATGTCGGCGCGGACGGGGGCGCCGACGACCTGGGCGCGGGATTTCACGGCGGGACTGGCGCGCTCCAAGGTCGGGAAGGAGGAGGCGACGGCGCGGACGTGGGGGGCGAGGGCGCGGTTGGTGCGGCCGAGGACGGCGTTCTGTTCGTGGATCAGGGTCGGACGCTTCTGCAGGATGGCGGCGACCAGGGCGGGGGCGGACGGATAGCCGCCGAAGCCGACGACGACCTGGGCGTCTAGGCGGTTGAAGGCGGTCTGGGCCTGACCGACGCCGCGCACGATGGCGACGCCGGCCTTGAGCAGGCCGACGGGGCCGGCGCCGGTGGCGGCGTCGAGGGCGAGGCGCTCCTCTGCCGGGAAGGCGTGGGCGTACTGTTCGCCGCGATGGTCGGTGGCCAGGACCACGCGCCAGCCGCGCGAGGCCATCTCGCGGGCCAGGGCCTCGGCCGGGAACATGTGGCCGCCGGTTCCGCCGGCGGCGACGACGCAGAGTTTGGTCAAAGGCGCGGTCTCTCTTTCGTCATTCCGGGCGTAGCGAAGCGAAGACCCGGAACAGGGCGGCGCCGAAGCGTAGCGTAGGCGATCTTAGCGGCGGACAACGGCGTGCGCGACAGTTTCGCGCTCTCGCGCGCCGCCTTGTTCCGGGTCTGCGGCGCTCCGCGCCTTCGCCCGGAATGACGAAGGTTACGGCATCAACAGGCGGCGCGGCCGCTGCAGGCTCGCCCCCGGTTCGTAGGCGCCCGGACGACGGCGCGTCAACGCGAGGGCGAACCCCATGGTCAGGCCCATGGCCATCATCGAGGAGCCGCCGTAACTGATGAAGGGCAGGGTCATCCCCTTGGTCGGGATCAGGTTCAGGTTCACCGCCACGTTGATCGAGGCCTGAAGGCCGATCAGCATGAACAGGCCGGCCGCCGCCGTCTGTTCGAACGGGTCGTTGAGCTTCATCGCCCGGCCCATGCCGCGGAAGACGATGAAGGCGTAGAGGCCGATCATGACGAGGCTGAGAACCAGGCCGAACTCCTCGGCGCCGACGGAATAGATGAAGTCGGTGTGCAGGTCGGGGACGGAGCGTTTCATGACCCCCTCGCCCACGCCGCGCCCGACCAGGCCGCCGGCGCGGATGGCCATGGAGGCGCGGTCGATCTGGTGGGTGTCCTCGACGCCGGGCGAGATGAACTTGGCGACCCGCGCCTGGACGTGCGGGAACAGCAGATAGATGGCGGCGGTGCCGGCCGCGAACATCCCCATCAGCACCGCGACCCAGCGCAGCGGCACCCCGGCCATGAAGAAGACGGCCATGAATGTGGTGGTGATCAGGAGAGTCTGGCCGATGTCGGGCTGGATCAGCAGCAGGGCCACGGTGACGGCATAGAAGCCGAAGGCGATGGAAACGCCGGGGACCCCCTCCCCTTTCTGGCCCTCGGCGAACATCCAGGCGGCGAAGACGATCAGGCTGGGCTTGGCGAACTCGGAGGGCTGGAGGCTGAACGGGCCGAGGTTCACCCAGCGGGCCGCGCCCTTCACCGTGTCGCCAATGAAGGGCAGCATGGCCATGACGACGATGGCGCCGAGCAGGCCGAGCACCGCGATGCGGCGGACGCCTCGAGGCGACAGCAGGGACATGGTCAGCATCAGGCCGATGCCGCCGCTCGCCCAGACGATCATGCGCCAGGAATAGTGGAAGGGGTCGGTGATCGACTCGTCGGCCAGAATGGCGGCGGGCGAGGACGCGAACGACAGCATGACGCCGAGGCCCATCAGGGCCAGCGCCGCGCCGAGCAGGCCGCGATCCACCGTCCAGAACCACTGGGCGATCGGGCTCTGGTCGTTGCGAGAGAAGGGGTGCGAATAGGTCGCCTGGGTCATGGTTTCTCAACCATGAACGGAAGGGGTAGCTCCGAGGTTAAGAACGGCGGCCCGGAATGCTTCTCCGCGCGCCTCGAAGTCGGGAAATTGATCGAAACTGGCGCAGGCGGGGCTGAGCAGGACGACGGCGTCGCCGCCGGCCTGTGCGGCATCTTCCGCAGCGAGGGCGACGGCCGTGGCCATCTCCTTGGCGATGACGTGGGGCGTCGAGCCTAGGGTCGCGGCGAAATCCTCGGCGGCCTCGCCGATCAGGTAGGCCTTGGCGACGCGCGGGAAGAGGTCGGCCAGTTCGGCGATACCACCTTCCTTCGCGCGGCCCCCGGCGATCCAGAAGGACGTCGGATAGGACATCAGAGCCTGACGGGCCGCGTCGGCGTTGGTCGCTTTGGAGTCATTGACGAACTTGATCGTCCCGGATTGGTCGGTTTGACCAGCCATCTGACCGACCGTTTCCATGCGGTGGGCGAGGCCTGGGAAGGTCATCAGGCCCTCGACGGCGGCGGCGTGCGACACGCCGATGGCGCGGGCGGCGGCATAGGCGAAGGCGGCGTTCTGGGCGTTGTGACGGCCGGGCAGCGAACGGGCGGGGGCAAGGTCGGCAACCGAGACGCCGTCGGCTACGAGCCTGCCATTGGTGGCGTCCACGATGATGAAGCGACCCGCGTCGAAGGCGGCGATCTGGTCCGGCAGGCGGTCGGCGAGCTCGGCGACGGGGACGCCGCCGGTCGGGTCGATGAACTCCGGCGAGGTGCGGGTGGTGATGGTCGAGACCCGGAGACGGCGGTCGTTCAGGGCGTTGACGGTCTTCCAGCCCCAGTCGTCATCGACGCCGATCAGGGCGACCTTCTCGGGCGACATGACCTGGAACAGCCGCGTTTTGGCCGCGACATACCCCTCCATCCCGCCGTGGCGGTCGAGGTGGTCAGGGCTGATGTTGGTCAGGATGGCGACGTCGGGGGCGAAGCTGGTGGTCAGGTCCAGCTGGTAGCTGGAGACCTCGATGACATAGGCCTGGACCTCGGTCGGGGCCGGCAGGGCCAGGACGCCGATGCCGATGTTGCCGCCGACCGCGACCTTCAGCCCAGCCTGTTTCAGGACCCAGCCGATCAGGGCCGTGGTGGTGGACTTGCCGTTGGTGCCGGTGATGGCGATCACCTTCGGCCGCAGGGTGACGGGCGTGGCCGCGATGGCGCGTGCGAACAGTTCGATGTCGCCGATGACAGGGACGTTCGCGGCCTTCGCCTTGTCGACGGTCCAGTGGGGCTTGGGATGGGTCAGGGGGGCCCCCGGCGACAGGACCAATGCGGCGAAGCCCGACCAGTCGGCAACGGTCAGGTCTTCGACCTCGAAGCCCTCGGCCTCGGCCTGCATGCGGCCGGACACGCCGTCATCCCACAGGATCGGCTCTGCCCCGCCGGCCTTGAGCGCGCGGGCGGCGGTGATGCCCGACCGGCCGAGGCCGAAGACCGCGACGCGTTGGCCTTCGAAACCGGGGACCGGCGTCATGGATCTAGCGGAGCTTGAGCGTGGCGAGACCCGCCAACGCCAGCATGGCGGCGACGATCCAGAAGCGGATGACGACCGTCGATTCCGGCCAGCCGAGCTTTTCGAAATGGTGGTGGATCGGGGCCATCAGGAAGATGCGTTTGCCAGTGGCCTTGAAGTAGGCGACCTGGATCATGACCGAGGCGGCCTCGACGACGAACAGGCCGCCGACGATGCCCAGGACCAGCTCGTGCTTGGTAGCGACGGCGATGGCGCCGAGCGCGCCGCCCAGGGCCAGCGAACCGGTGTCGCCCATGAAGATCTTGGCCGGCGGGGCGTTGTACCAGAGGAAGCCCACGCCCCCGCCGATGATGGCGGCGCAGAAGATGGCCAGCTCGCCCGAACCGGGCACATGGTGGACGCCCAGATAGTCGGCGAAGATGAAGTTGCCGACGAGGTAAGAGATCACGCCGAACGCCGCCGCCGACATCATCACCGGCACGATGGCCAGGCCGTCGAGGCCGTCGGTCAGGTTCACGGCATTGGAGAAGCCGACCAGGGTGAAGGCGACGAAGGCGACGTAGAACCAGCCGATGTTGATCAGCACGTCCTTGAAGAAGGGGAAGGCGATCGAGGTCTCGAGTCCCGGCGAGGTCGGCGAGCGCCACATCCACAGGACGACGCAGACGCCCGCGATCACCGAGACGACCAGCTGAGCCGCCAGCTTCTGTTTCGAGGTCAGGCCGGCCGAGGTCTGTTTGGTGACCTTGGCGTAGTCGTCGACGAAGCCCAGCACCCCGAACGCGGCGGTCACGCCGGAGACGATCCAGATATAGGGGTTGGTCAGGTCGCCCCAGAGGAAGACCGCCACGGCGATGCCCGCCAGGATCATCAGACCGCCCATGGTCGGGGTGCCGACCTTGGACAGGTGTGAGACGGGGCCGTCGGCGCGGATCGGCTGACCCTTGCCTTGCTTGACCCGCATCCAGGAGATGAAGCGGCTGCCCATGGCGACGGCGACGATCATGGCCGTGGCCATGGAGAGAGCCACGCGCACGGTCTGGTACTGGACCAGGTTGAGCAGGGGGTAATCCTGCGCCACGTCGGCGTAGTAGAGATACAGCAGATAGAACATTGGCGGGCCCCCGGGTGTCTCTAGCGCTCTAGCGCCGCCAAGGCCGCAGCCACAAGCGATGCCTTGGACCCGTTCGAGCCCTTCACCATGATGATGTCGTTCGGACCGGCCAGATCGGCGGCCATATCAGCCAGCTCGATAGCCTCAGTGCGCCATTCACCGCGCCGTTCGGGGGACAACGCATGCCAAAGCGCAATCATCTGCGGGCCTGCGACGTGCACCACGTCGATACCCGCGGCCTCAATATCAGCAGCAAGACCTTCGTGCAGAGCTCGAGACTGATCGCCCAACTCCAGCATGTCTGTGAGGATAACTACGCGTCGACCTCCCGACTTTGCTGGTTTCGCGGCCAAAGACTTGAAGCCTGCCCTCATCGACAGCGGATTGGCGTTGTAGCTTTCGTCGATCAGGGTGAAGGCGCCGCCGGGGATGGCGACGCGGCGCGTCTCTCCTCTGCCCTTCAGAGGCTGGAAATCGGCGAGGGCGGCGAGCGCGGTCTCGACCGGGACGTCGAGCGCCTCAAGCATCAGGATGACCGCGAGGCTGTTCAGGCCCCAGTGGAAGCCGGACTGTTTCAGGGTGAAGTCGAGCGCCCGGCCGCGCAGGTCGGCGGTGACGCGGGCGCCGCCCTCGAACGGGACGAAGTCGATCAGGCGGGCGTCGTGGCCGGCCTGCGAGCCGAAGGTGGCGATACCGGCGCCGGCAGCGGTGGCGGCGGTCTTCAACGTATCGACCCAGCGGATGTCGCCGTTGATGACGGCCAGGCCGCCGGGGGCCAGGCCTTCGAAGATCGAGGCCTTCTCCCGCGCGACACCGGCCTCGCCGTCGGCGAAGGCTTCGATGTGGACGGGGCCGACGGTGGTGACGCAGGCGGCGTGGGGGCGGACCATCTTCGACAGGGGCGCGATCTCGCCGGGGGCGTTCATGCCTATCTCGAAAACCGCGCGCTCGGTCGCCTGGGGCATGCGGGCGAGCGTCAAGGGCACGCCGATGTGGTTGTTGTAGCTCTTGATCGAGGCGTGGGCGGGACCCGCGAGGTCGAGGCCGGCCTTGATGGCCTGGGTGACGCTGGTCTTGCCGACGCTGCCGGTGACGGCGCCGCGCCGGGCGGGGGTGCGGTCGCGGGCGAAGACGCCCATGGCCTCCAGCCCGTGCAGAGTGTCGGGGACGATGACGCAGGGACCGTTGACGGCGTGTTCGACCAGCGCTCCGGAGGCTCCGGCGGCGAAGGCCGAGTCCGCGAAGTCGTGGCCGTCGCGCGCGCCCTTGAGCGCCAGGAAGAGGTCGCCCGGGCCGATCTCGCGGCTGTTATAGGTGAGGCCGTGGGCGCTGAAGTCGCCGCCTTCGATCCGTCCGCCGGTGGCCGCCGCGATGTCCTGCGCGGTCCAGAGGGGCGGTGTCGTGTCAGGCATTTACGCAGCTTCTCTTGGAGCGTGATCTTATCCGAAAACCGCCGACACTTTTCGGGATCACGCTCGTAGGGCCTCGGCGAGTTCGGTGGCGTCGTCGAAGGGATGAGTCGTCCCGCCCACGATCTGACCCTGTTCATGCCCTTTTCCGGCGACGACGACCACATCTCCGTCGCGCATCATGCCCACGGCCTCGCGAATGGCGGCGCGGCGGTCGCCGATCTCCAGCGCGAAGGGGCAGCCGGTCCGGACCTGGGCGCGGATGCCCTCGGGATCTTCGGAGCGGGGGTTGTCGTCGGTGACGATGGCGACATCGGCCAGGCGACCGGCGATCTCGCCCATCAGGGGGCGCTTGCCCTTGTCGCGGTCGCCGCCGGCGCCGAACACGACGATCAGGCGGCCGGTGGCGTGGGGGCGGAGCGCCTTGAGCACGGTCTCGAGGCCGTCGGGGGTGTGGGCGTAGTCGACATAGGCCTCGCCGCGACCGCCCGAGACGCGCTGCAGGCGGCCGGCGGCGCCGGTGATCTTTTCGAGGGCGTGCAGGACCTTGGCGGCGTCTTCCCCGGCGGCGATGCACAGGCCCGCCGCGACCAGGGCGTTGGAGGCCTGGAAGGCGCCGGCCAGAGGCAGCAGCACGTCGTGGCG
>Ga0247737_1001267_pt1 | contig 10827 bp, 8 predicted proteins | sample UWRJL028104C2_FD_180937 | JGI IMG/M metagenome (GOLD analysis project Ga0247737, IMG submission 180937) | Plant litter microbial communities from Arlington Agricultural Research Station in Wisconsin, United States - UWRJ-L028-104C-2 | ecosystem: Environmental > Terrestrial > Plant litter >...
TTCCGTTGCTATGACCATCTCCTGCTCCGCCAGAGGCTTGAATTCGTTTTTTGACTTTTCTAACATCTCCTTGACGGTCCGCACCCAGTCGTCCTTCCTGTAGAGTTTGTGGACCATATGTTTGAACGTGAACGGGTACTTCCTCTCATCCGAAAGCGGGAACTTGGCCAAGGAGACGTCGTCTTCGCCGCGGCTACTTTCGCCTTCACTGTCCTCGGATGCGGTGCTCATACCGCTTGCCTTGCGAGATGAGGATGCCACCGTATTGCGGCGCGGTCGGGATCCTGGGAGAGAGGACCTGAAAACCGGCTTGGAGCTTCGACCGTTGACGATGGCGGTGAGATTTTTTATAACAGGGCCCAACTCTTCTGGCATCGGAAGAGATTGAAGGCTGTCGTCTTCAGTGGCCCCATGAATGTTGTCGATGTCGACCGTCGATCTGTCCAGGTCTGTGTTGGTATTGAATCGTGGCCTTCGCGACACGAGCAGCTCGAAGAGGTTGAAAAGACGCGCGAACTCTGCACTTCTTGCGTCAGAGGGTGGAGAGAGGGACATGGCGGCAGGTAGCGGAGCGACAGTAATGGGCTGGCACCTGTGTGGTCGTGGGCAGTGGTAGGGTGGCAGAGAATGGCCAGCAGTGAAATCTTCCCCGCAAAGAACATTCAACGAATATTTATATCTGTTTTTTTTTTATCTACGCGACTTGTGGCCCCGGCATGCATGCCCAAACAGTTAATTCAGCATGCATATACCAAATTAGGTAACTGTTGGTGATCTTGCTTGGCCCAGTTTCACACCAATGCCAGTCATTGTGTCTTCGTTAATGAAACTACGGTGACATTGAACGCAGTGGCCCATTTACTAATATGCTTTACCATTGCTTTATCCGCCGACTTCATAAAGGCCGGAGAAACAATGGCACCTTTGGTTAGCGCGCTGCATAAACCCGGGATCAACTTTGGCGCTACCCATGTGGATTGGGAGGAACGCAAAATAATTATGGATGATGCTCATATGGCGCCTAGGACAGCCAGTTAGAACGTTTAGACTAGAGCAGTGTTTTGAAAGCAAGAGAAAGGCATGCGTGGCTGTTAATTGGTAGTGTGAAGCGGTATGTTTCGACGAGGCTCCAGCAAAGACAGGATTTTGTTTTATGTGAATTTCTACACCCCGCCGCTGGTAGGTCAATCTATCTGTGACAGTGTATCGTGCCACACCCATGTCAAGGACGTTGACTTGAAGTGAAATCCGTTTAGAACTTAGAGTTGGTCTCGACTCGACACTGCGTCGACATCGGGATTGGGGATTCCAGTTATCATAATGACACCAATAGTTATCCGTTCAACCAAAATAAAGAGTTTTGTAAGAGTATAAATTTATTGAGGAGCTGTACCAAAGCTCCGTAGAAAAACTCATGAACCCTGGTCTGATTCATGGTCTGAAAGTGCTCTTGGACATAGTGGCAGTTGAACTTGAACTTCAATCGTATAGACTCACTGCCAGGACTAAAGCACGTTCCTGTACAGTGTGCGCGCCAAACCTTTGAAGGTACCCAAATTTCCTAGCATTGTGGGCGCCAGAGCACCGTTCTTTCCAATGCAGTCTAGCCTCAATTGCAACTTGAGATGCACTAAGTATTTGGGAAGAGCTAGCAGGATTAGCACATGTTTTTGCCGCCTGCATACCGTCTGATAGCGTGGTTATAGTGCCTTAGATGCTTACTTATTGAAGGATGCCGAACGTAACGGGATAGATGGGACCTATATGGTTCTTGAATGGCAGAGACGTCTAACTTAAGTGCTTGCGGCCGGGTCATATCTTTTTAATAAGAGCATGAGGACTGTACGGTGACTATAGTAGCAGTAGAGGAAGCACGGTAGCAATCCGTCAGAGCATACAGAAAAGAAAGAAAGTAGGAACGCAGGTCCAGAAGCCACCAACTGATACTCTATACTACGCGTTTTAACGTAACTCTCTCGATCGTTCTAGTGATGGAAAAACCAGCTACTCGAAAGCACTCTTCAGTAGGGTCAGCAAGTCCGTTTTGACGGAGAGACTCGTATGCATTTGCGCCTTCAGAGCTAGTGCGAGGGCCAGGCCCGGGCAGAGCGTAAAGAGCTTCCGTATCCTCTGTATTATAAAGCTGGCCTTCGATGACGCTGTCAGGGTAAGCTTCCTTAGCTGAATTCCGCATGGCGTAGGGAGACGCCCATTCGATGAATTCCAAGGCTTCAACTCGCCGCGCGATGCAAAGGCTAACAGCTAGCTCGCGCCTTTTAGTTTCTATTTCATATTTTGCGCAACGAAAGCAGCTCGCAATGGACTTTACAGTCATTGGAATTTCGCTGTCTTCACCGTGCATTGTGTGCCAGTCCAGGAGGGTTGAACGAGAGAGGAGTATTCCAAAATGGATCTGTTTGAGCAACGTAAGAGGCGCCAGTGAATCGGCAAAGTTTATCTTTGAATACCATATAGTATGTGAGCGAGATATTTAGCTAGAAAGTTTAACATACCGCCAGGGCTTCTGTATCCGGGTGGATGTTTTCGATCGGAGAGTGTGCGATGCGACTCAAGCTATCTTCATAGCAGCTGGGGCAGCAATTCATGTCCAGGCCTTCAGCTGAGCCAAGATGTAGATATATGAGTGCTGGGAAGGCCACTGAGATCCGTCTGAGCAGATGTTCGTCGATTCGTGGGATATTGGACATGGTCAGCGAGCGAACTTGTCCGAATAGGTTGGGCGAGGACAAGGACGAGAAGAGGGCGGCGAGACACGTCCGTTGGGAAAGCAGATTAGCTGAAGAAAGGTCCACATGAAGGTCGGTTAGTTTTGTTAACTGCTTGAGGATCTCCACGTTCTGAGGTATGAGATAGTGAGATGTGAACAAGGACCTAGATATATGCGCAAAATGTGGGTACAAGAAACGACCAAACCGTAAACGCAACGAACCTGACCCAAACAAAACCACCAATCCATCCTTTCTCTTCGTAGTGTTCGTTGAGTTTGATGAGAAAATCCAAGACAGTGTTAGCCTCTTTCGAATCGATGAAGCCCAGAGTTTTACAGAAATGCCGCAAAGCAATGTCACGAATAACTTTGGAAGCCAGAGACAGTTTTCCTAAATGCACATTGAAAGCTTTCTTGTTCGTTTCTCGTCCAATCCGACTGAGCGATAAGGCCGAGTCCGCGTAGAGTTCGATAATGAGGTCAATAACCTCCATAGGTAGTCTCGGTCGCAGATGGTCGACAGAGGCTCGGTGATCGTCCAGAACGGCATGGCTAGCATTTGAGAAGTTCCGAGAGCTCGAGCGTCCATTTAGGAAACTTTTGCGGCGGAATGGTCCAGGGTTAGGTGCTACGCCAGGACTCTTCGCGAATGAAGCTTCCTCGACGAGGTTGAATCTTGTCGGCATCGCCTAGCTTCGTAAAACAGTAAGCCTCGAGAGTCTAGATCAGTTCGAGAGTCAGTAATTTGGGCGATGTTGGAGCATATAATCAGTCTGTAAGCATGAGTGGGGAAGAGCAGAAGGCAAGAGGCTGAGGGACCTACGAGCGCAATTCAGTTATTTATAGCTTCACGTGGCCCTCATGAATTTACACCTTCCTCCGCGAAGTAACATGTTATGGGATGGGTGTTCAAAAACATCTGAACGAATGGATTATTAGAGGTCAAGGAGTAATGGTACATGGGTTTTGGAGATCGCTATCTCACAGGAGATGATATCGTAGTTAGAGTTGTCATAATTGAAGCCCACCCGATTGCAAGTTGATGGGGCTGGCACGAGATTATAAGCACCTTGAAGTTATTCTAATTTCAGGAGAACGAAAAAAAAAAGAAAAAGTATGTGATCATTCTTGTGAACTGCGGTCCAAAAGCCATCCAAAGCTTTCAGATTTCTTTGTAGGAAGTTGAGTGTATGCCGTGTTGCCGTATTTAGAGGAGTTATCGGTTCGAAAACTTCCTTTCATACGCGGAGGAAGTGGATTTCTTGAGGCACCCGCAGCGCTCCTAAGGAATGTGAGTCGAAAAAGACTACATGAAACATAAATCTGGATTACCGTTCCCGTCGTACTTTAGCCCACTCTAGAGGGGGTAAAGATGAAGATGATGGTCTCGGAGTCACGCCGGGAGGGAAAGACGCCTTCGGAGTGTCCTGGTCATCTACATCTCTTCCTATATACCGTCTCTGGACCGGAGTCTTCGCAATTAACTCATCGACTACTTCCACGGCATCGTCACTGTCGTCCTCGTCAACCTCCATCTTCTGGGTTGGAATTGCTGTCTTGCCTGAAGCTACACTTCGAGACCTATTCCTCGTTTGGCGAATAGCGTTAGCCACCGCCTTGGAGCTCGATTCGCTTTCCGAGCCGATGTTCAGACCAGCAAGACCTCTACTTGTAGACCTGGTCGAGATATGCTTGACAAAGGAGAGTGGCCTTGTCTCACTAGCAGACGGAGAACGACGCTGCTCCTCAGACACGGTTCGCTTGTCGTTGTCACTGTCCGTAAGGTCGATCGCCGATTCGAATCCACTAGCGGGGTCTGTGTCCATTTGGGAGCTGCGGCTTCGGCTTCTGAGTTTGCGATTCCCAAAATGTGGACGGGAACTTCGAATAGGCTCGGGAGGGTCTCGTATGCCACCAAGGCTCATGTTACTGGAGGATTTTGGAATCGGCCTTGGACGAGGTTTCGGAGGGGGTTGATTCTCCTCGAGTGGACTCGGAGACATATCCTCTGTCGCCTTTGCCTTGCCTCTGCCCTTCCTCTTTGGCCCTTTCTCTTGTTCTAGAACCTGTCTTCGTTCCTCTTCCTCTCGTTCCTCTTCTTCCTCGAGCTCCTTCCTTCTTTTCCTAGCGCGCTCCAGAACAATTTGGTCTCCTGCGGCCATCATGCTCTCGTCACTGTCCATCTTCTTCGTACTTCCCCATTCACCTCCATCCTCAGGAAACATCGCAACGCCATAGGTAGAACTCTCTCTCAAAATAGTCAACGCCTCTTGGACCCCGTCTTCACCTTTGAGACACATGTCCTGCAGAATGAGGTGAAGAGCAACCTCTGGCACTAGAATCCTTTGAACGAACTCGTTTGCTGTTAGTGGCGCAATGAGTTTGGGATCCATCGAACTTGGTGGGAACATGTCGTAGAGGGTTTGGTGGATAATGACTGAGCCCAATTCCCCATAACTGTTATCCGATAATGCAAGTAGTTAGCGAATGTGACGACGACGAATCGAATGAACTCACTATCCCGGCTGCGCCTTCTCAAAGTTCGCAAATTGTGCACGAACACCAGCGACAGCCCTCGTCCCTTTTTGCTTCACCTCTGCCATAACCTCCGCCCAGAAAGAGCTCCTTGCTTTGGCACCCTTGTTGGGTTTATCGGAAAATGGTATCTCCCAGTCGTCGTCTTCCACATTCTTCACGAGATTGTCTCCAGGGTCTTCAATGAGTGCCTTCAACGCAGGTTTCATCCTCATAATCCTACCACTGACTTTATCCCACTCGATCGTCTTGGGCCAACCCTTGCTCTCAGCCTCAGGAAGAATGTCAGACTCAAAACGGTGACGTTGGCAGGCAGCAATAAAGACACCCAGAGACGCCTTCAGACCAAGTGGGTTGGAAGGTCGGGGATCACGGACAGATTTCTTTTTGATGGCCTTCAGTATGTTCAAGAGCAGAGGGGATGGGTGCTTGGGCAATGGTGTATCACAGTATGGACAGAGTGTCCGTGGATCGACGTCAGGAGATATTGATACTGCAGGAAACGTCATGAGTTGAGGGAGTTAAGTAATATAAGACAAAGATTGCTTACTGGAGTCGCCTTCATCGAGAGTATTACGCGTAGGAGATTGTAGAAGCCTGCATATAGAAATGCATGTCAGCAATTTACCCGAGAAGAGTCAAGACGCGGATGCGGGGTCCCGTAGATACAAGGATGAACATACGCGTCTAATTCCTTTCTCGAACGCTTGGATATCCGGTCATCGCCACTGCCGCCTTCTGAGTTCCTCTTTCCAGGTCTAGTTGATCCATACGAGGGTGAACGCGATCTGGACGGAGGAGTTGGTGAACCGATGCTCTGTAGCACTTGGGTGCTCATTGGAAATGCTTTCGCTTTATGGTGCTCGGTCTTCTTTGCTTTCTTAATCTTCTCTTTCTCCTTCAATGACGATGAGTCCGATCTGCCTCGCTCCTCGTCGGTAAAGAGCGAGGTGCTTTCTTTCTTCTTCTTCTCTTTGGCCTTTGGAAGGAGGATATGTACCGCACTCCTGGGCCCTTCGTCTTGATCCTTGGTCGGTGAGAGCGAAATAGGAAATGCGCTCGGCACACGCGCTAGAGGTCTGGGTTTCGTGTGATCAAGTGACGTAGACCCCAAATCTCCAAGTAGAGGGAGGTCAGGAAACGCTGCCGTGCGATACCTCGTCTGTGGTTGACCGTCTGGTGATGACCTCTGAGGAGAGATAAAGGGAAAGGTCTCCGGTGTTGACTTGACCACCTCGATTTCAAGCGATGACGACCTCGACCTCGGATCAGGGGAAGACTGTTGTCTTGATTTCTGGCTGGAGGATGCGCTGCTTTTTTGGTCAAGGCTAGCAACGCGCCCTGAAGTAGCACGTATCGTCGAACTAGCGGGACCTATACGAGATGTATTGCCAGGTTGCGAATTGGACACGTCGGCAAGAGTCTTTGTCTTTCCAACAGGTCGCGGTTTAGAGCGAGGCTTTGCCGTACCGACGTTGACAATCTCCATGTTGAGAGGCTTCGTTGACGACCTTGAGGACAACTGTGACGGCTTCTGAGGAACCGGCGGAGAGTCGAAGAAATTATCCGAACTCGCACTCTTCCTCCCAAGTTGGCTATCTTTCTTCACATAGACCACGTCGGGGTCGGGGAGTCGTCGATCAGAAGGGCCATCTTTTGACCTCGAGAATTTGAGGCCTTTCAGAGTTTTGGACTTCTCCGGAGGAAATCTCTTGTCGTACTCGTGCTGCCGTCCTTTCGAGTCGACGTAAAACGTTTCAGAATCAGCGCGACTGTTTGATGAGAGCTTGACAGGTTTCTGAGATGTGCTGGGGTGATCTTCCGGTTGAGAAGAAAGTAGATCCATTTCATCCTCTGACCCATCTTCTGAATCTCCATATGAGGTTTTGGCTGCCTTCTGGCGCTTTCTGTCTGATTTACCGTTCCTCTCTGCGTCTGAACCGGAGGAGCGCGTAGAATAATCGTCCTTCGAGCGAAGAGGTTTAGGACTTGAGGTAGGCAGCTTGAACTTTCCATGTCCACCTCGACCCCGTGGGTCGTGTTTTGCAGTTGCCTTTCCCTGAGATCCCTGAGACCCGCGAGTAAAGGAAGACCCAAAGTCCTCGTAGGCCTTTCCTAGTCCCAGAGGGCGTTGTGAGAGCCTCATCTCCGTGGCATTGGTGAGGTCCTTTCCTTCCCTATTCAAGTTGCCAATCATGCTCTCCATGACATTCTCTTGAAGCAAGGGAGGCCTTTCACGACGTGTCGTTGTAAAAGTAGTTCCAGATGGCTTAGGGATTCCAAGTGTCAGACAAGCTCCTGAGCAAGCAGAACCTCAGAGTCGACTTGAGAAACGAAGAACTTTGGCAGCGACATTATCTCAGTCTGTGACCGTGGCACGGGACACGTGACGGACGCGTTCCAAGCGCCAGTCCGGCCCGGTTCTTCAGGACGCACTCAGACTGCTAGCAGTTCAAACGTTCATGCTTCAAATTGCTCGCCTTCGCATCTGTCTCCCAAAGACCTTGACCAGAAACTACAAGCGCGTAGCGTGAGTCTACAAACTCACAGGAGGACCGATTCAACGATGTTGCATCGTGACTCATCTTGGCTGCTAGTCATTCACCTTTCTCGGCAGATATATTCCAACAGTCTCGAAGAATTGATACAGGGACTATGGATCCGACAGCAGCTGCCGACTCGGTTGCCGCACTGTCTCACAGTGAAGGCCAGAATTCCAGCAATTCACAACCTCCCAAATCCGCGAGATCCAGAGGTAAGGCAAAGGCCAAAGGTGATAAAGATTCGCCAATTTCGTCGAACACCAAGAAAAACGCACCCAAACCCGGTCCCTCTCAGAGTACTAAGTTACGTGGCATGGATAGGGATTCCCCAGAAGTCAGGGTGTCCAAAACGATCTCGTGGCTCCTTCGACACGGTGCACAGAACGAAGGTCTCGAGATGCGCAAGGACGGATATGTTAAAGTGATGGATCTGGTGAGCCAGTATCTCACCCACATTCATAGCCCAACTAAGGAAAATGTGACTGCTAGCTTGCTCATCCAAAACTAAGCGCGACAGGATTGAACCTAGAAGGTCTCAAAGACATAGTCAGAGCTGACTCGAAGCAACGATATGACCTCATCCTCGAAAACTCGGATGGCGTGAAACTGGATTCTATTCTGACTTTGCCCGTGGTCAAACCTGCTCTTGAAGTAGGTATGTCCGCATCGGTTGGAGTAACACCCACTGGTTCCGATAAAGAAACGTGGTGGATCAAAGCTCGACAAGGACATTCGATCAAGGCGCGTATTGCAGACGTCGGAAACATAAGCTGGGATTGACACGACTCCTTAGACTGTGGAACTGAAATTAACCCCCATCTCATCGATCAAAGACATCCCAACAGGCGTCGCGGTTCATGGCACGAACAAGACTGCTTGGGAAATCATATGTACTGATTTCTTCAAGATTGAATGGGTTCTAGAAACATCTAACTTCTTGTTCACACATTCAGCGCGAGAAGGTCTATCAAAAATGAAAAGAAACCACATCCATCTAGCACAGGACGTTGCTGGCAAGAATGTTGTCAGCGGTCAGGGGCCTCTTTTTCTTCTTCCGAAACTATATGTTTATCAAGCCCTTCTTCCCTTCTTCTAGGCATGCGCACATCTTCTCAAATTCTCATCTATGTCGATGTCCGAAAAGCCCTTGACGCAGGCATCAAGTTCTGGCTCTCCGACAATGGGGTTGTGCTCACGGAAGGCGATGACAGAGGATTTCTCTCACACAAGTTCTTCGAGAAGGTGATCGACATTCGTGGTGGGGAGCTTCATGGGTGGGAAGAGACTTAGGAGTACCTTCGATCGATGAACTCTTTGTTCAGTTATGAAACGGTGTATTAATATCGACCCAACTTGACGAGGTGCATGTTTTCGTTGTGTCAAGTTAGGCGTTAAAATTAACTCAAAAATAACTCAAACATGTGCACATGACAGGACCTGAATGGCTAGCTTCGTTTGAGCGGCGAATATGAATCAGAATACCTCCGTACATGAAAGCCTTCGGCCTACCAGATACTCGTACTAACTGCATATATGTGGTGCTGGTTTGTACCAATATGCCGTTAAAGCCCCAATTATTCTCATTGAGAACACCTTTCACTGCTCGAGCCACAACAATATCTGACACGCGCGCCCATTTCACCGCCGCTTCAACCCTGGTAGATAGTCGCTCGGCTTAGCCTCTAGGCTGCATCAGTGATCGACCTCGCACATATTATAATCAGCTGCACTGCATCGCACCGCCTCCCCCAGGTCTTCGAGATATATGGTACAGCTCATCTGAGCTCTGAGCTCATCCCGGACCTCTCAGTGGAGTGGTTGACTAGGGAGAAAATGACAAGTCCACAAACGATAGATGATAGGGATCCCTCTGTCGTCTACTCTGCTGGACAATGGGGCCAGACTGGTACTTCGGACTCGACGATCACGCTCACAAATAAACAAGGCGCCGTCGCTAAAATACCTTTTCATGGTACGCGATATTCCACATATACGTCGGTCGAAAGAGGCGTAAATCCTTAACCTGTATTTGTATTGCCGCCTAGGAACGCAAATCAGTGTCTACGGAAGTGTTGGTCCGGCAGGCTTTGGCGCCACCCCATTGTCTTCATACAGCGTAGACGGTGGGCCGGAGAAGATCTTTTCCGCCACAGAAGCGGATACAGGATTCGACCATAGGCTCTTTTTTCAGTCCCCACCATTGCCTCTCGGGCAGCATAATTTGTCGATCACCAACCTAGTCGACGATGATTTCTTTTCTCTGGATTACTTCATCGTGAACCCATCTTCCCCACCGATTACTTCGCCAAGCCAAACTTCTTCCTACGCTACGTCTTTCTCAAAGCTACATCAAAGCGATACAATATATGCCAGCACCGCTCCACCATGGTCCCCAATCCCATCTACGGCGGATTCCAATGCCCCTGGACCATCGAAATCCAGTTCTGCCTCAATGACAGGCAAGATTGTCGGAGGCCTTTTTGGAGGCCTTGGATTTCTGGGGATCGTCCTGGTCTTCATGTATTTAATCCATTTGCGGAAGAGGAGAGAAAGGAGAAAACCAGCGTCAGCCGTGTTTATCGATCCGTCGATGAGGATGTCACTGGACAAATGAAGACCACGAGGTCTGAAGAGTACTCTGAAGACTAACCCACCTCACATTGGACATGGCCAAACCGACATACAGCCCACTTACGTAGACGTACAGCTGGGTGTTAATTTACTTTTTGTAAGACTCCTTGCTTCGGGGATTGAGTATACCCTTCATGAACGCAATGCCCATTCAAATTACTTTCTTGATTCTCAGGCCTTTGTTTTATTTACACGACTTTGACACGATGTATATTCACACTTGATATCTGTACAGTAAAAAAAACAAGTTTGTATATGTTATATCCTCCACCTCGCTCAAGTTGAGACTAGTTTGGGTTGTAGTTGCATAAGACAGGATTTGTGGCATATCTCTCCAGGACATCTGTCATACCGCCAATTCAAGAGTGCTGATTCGGCTCAAAATGAGAA